>ULOT01051947.1_pt1 | contig 14476 bp, 14 predicted proteins | sample 1952811 | NCBI WGS metagenome assembly ULOT01 (sample SAMEA4835609, study PRJEB28245) | human gut metagenome | biome: gut microbiome; material: fecal sample | place: Denmark | collected 2008
CATTTCTTTGATGAAGGGATTGGAATGAGGCAAATCATTGATTACTATTATATAGTGAATAATGATGAGTTATTGGTGGTTAGGGATACTTTGCAGAGAGAATTGAAAAATCTTGGCTTGTGGAAGTTTGCAGGGGCGGTGATGTATGTGCTGCATGAGGCATTGGGATTACCTGAGGAGAAGATGATAGCTCCGATGGATGAAAAGCGAGGAGAGTTGTTGCTGGCAGAGATTCTTGAGGGCGGCAACTTTGGACGTCACTTCACCAAATATGGCGGGTTTACGCATCAGAGTACAGGGAAGAAGTATTTCCTGAAGATTTGGAGAAATATGCATTTCGTTAGATATTATCCTGCTGAGGCTTTAAGTGAGCCAATCTTCAGAACTTGGCACTTCTTCTGGAGGGTAAAGAATAAGAAATAATAGATTTCAAAAACTGCGGTATTCCAATAAAAGTGTGATAACTTCTATCACCCTGAGGCTGATGGGGGTATCTCTATCTTAGATGATTCTCTATGTATCGATTGGCGCATTCCTACGGAACACGCTAATTTTACATACCAGATACTCTCGTCAATCAAATGTTGCAGACTGTTATAGGGTATTGTGGCTATTTCTTTTCTAGCGTTGATCTAACTTGGACTTATGATAGTTTCAAAAATAATTGTTGGTATAGTTTTGTTCAAGGTGAGGGTGAGGATGATGTAACTGATAGTGGTTATATTTTTCCACGCGAACTTAGGGATGAAGCTGATAAAATGATGTATAAAGGAACTGGAACTCAGTATACTACCCTTAAACGAGTAAAGACAATTTTTAGATTAAATGCTAACTAGATTTAAATACAAGAATTGAATGTAGCATTGGGCTTAAGTGATGGTTTTGACCTTAATATGGGGAAGACTTCATTTTCTGATTTTTGTAAATATTATCCGCAAGTAGATTCTCTTGAATCTACAAATATGATTAAGCAAGAATTTGGAGAAAAGCCCAGAATTTGGGCTGATCTTGTCTTTATATATGTCTATGCTGGTCCACGTACAGGAAACAAGGATGGCAAGATTGATATGAAGAGTCTTGTACTCACTCGAATGAAGAAGATGTAGATGAAAGATATAGAGGAACTTTTAAATGGGCACATCCCGAACTATACTTTAATTAGTAAAATTTTAAAGATCTCTCGTGTTTACAGCGTAAAGCCGCTTAGCTCATTGTTGAATTATTAACGAACTATTGATTATAATGGAAACAATATATAAAAATGAAATCTTAGGTGAATCCGGTTGTTGTAACGTTAATTTTTTAGTTCATGATAATAAAGTCTATGTGATGGATAATCACTTGTGTGCAAGTTGGTGTTGGGAACAAAAAATCAATCCTGCATATCAATATGGTATATTTCACATAGATAGGCATTATGATTTATTGAATAATCTAAGTGATGCTTATCTTAGAACTAATCATGATAGGTTAACTGGAACAAATTTTGATGATTTTAACTCATTGGCAAATGCTGCTGGTATCAGATATGATAATTATATAGATGCATTTTACCGATTGCATCCAGATTTATTGACAATAGCTTATTATTGTACTCATCATGATGGTAGTGATTGGCATAGAATGAGTTTGGAATCCATAAGCTCAGATGCTACAGACGTAAAGATATATGACTTAGTCGATAATGTTGACTATTGGATAGGTGAAAGCGATATTGAGCATTGGATATTGAATATAGATCTTGATTTCTTTTTTCAAGGGCAAGGAGAGGAAGGACATTATCGCTTTCTAACAACACATTATGTGAAAAGGCTATGTCGTGCCATAAAGAAAGTTTTAGATAAAATTGATGTCATTTCAATAGCACTTAGTCCTGAATTTTGTAACGGATGGGGGTCATCTTTTGATGTACTTCATATATTTGAAGATGAACTAGGTTTTAAAATGCCTTTCAAATATAGTAAGATAGAAGGACGAGATGTTTTAGTATAATGTCATACATAGTTATGAAACAGGAAATTTTATTTATTATGCATATGCCGCCTCCTGTGCATGGTGCTGCGATGGTGGGGCAATATATCCATGACAGTAAGTTGATTAATGATAAGTTTGATAGTCATTACATCAATCTTACCACGGCTAAGAATCTGCAAGATATTGGTAAGGTTGGAATCAGAAAGTTGGTTGATTTTATCATGCTGCTTCGTAGAATCAGAAAGAGTTTGAAGGAAATTAGACCGGACTTGGTATATGTAACACCTAATGCCTGTGGCGGTGCCTTCTATAAAGACTATATCGTTAAGGGAATTAAGGTGATTCTCTTGTTTGAATGTTTATATAGTGATGTCATGAAGTATGTAATAATGTGTGAGTAAGACATAATATGAAACTGATATATTGCTATATAGCGCACTTTCGCAATATCGAAAACCAGGAAGTATCTCTTTCTGATGAATTCGTTTGTCATTACCATGATTCTAAGCTGCTTATTGAAAAGCAGGAAAAGAATCCATTGATGGATTACATTTATGATAATGGGTTCATGAGTAATCTAAAGATCATTGTCGGAAAAACAGGGTCTGGTAAAACCAATTTCCTGCAACTAATTGGTATGGACGAATGGCGCAGAATAGAGTCTGATGCTAGTGATGCTTATCTGTTGTTGTATAAAATGCATGATGGAAATGCCTTTTTTGCTGAGGAAGTAGGTCTTGGTCATAAGAAACGTGCATATTATTTCACATATGATTTTGACAAGCATGTGGTTCTTTCCACTACTCCTGCAACTAAGGCGGATAAAGAGAATACGTATATAGTCAATGCCTTTGATAGATATGCTTTTGCAAACTGTCCTTACGAAGATGAAAGGCAGGAAGGGGTGTATCATACTGATACATTTATCCCAAGAATAATTGCTCAATATGGTAAGGCAAGTATTTCTATGGAATGTGATTTCTTAAAAGAGTACTTGAGTCATTTTGCAGAAGAAAGTATCAAAAGAAAGGCCTCTTTGGTTATTAAATGGAATAACTGGCAGAATAAAATCCATTCTGATTTGGATGAAAAACTGGTAAAAAAAGAGTATTGGACATATAAGGATAGAGCGAAAGAGCAAAAGGAAAAGAATCTTCGTAGCGGGCAATACGACAAGCCAGTACAGTATGATAAGAAATCTACTCCCAAGAGTCGTTTTATACATGACTTGATGGTAGATTTTGCCATATATTTGCGTAAGTGGGCTGAACAGGTGGATTATGAGTTTCCTGAAAAATACTACAGATATGCCGGCATGGTATATGATTTGGGAGTTGAAGACCCTAGAGAATTGCCTGATGGAGAGAAAATAGGTATTTTGAAACGTATCGATTGGTTATGCCAATATATTGATTACCATACTGATGAAGAAACCAGTAATCGAGGACTTGTTTGGCAGATTGGTTCTGATATTAGAGATTTTTTCCATCTTTTAAGTAAGATGGATGACAAATACTTCACAGATACAGAGTTTTCTATACCTGTAATGGATATAGATATTAGTGAAAAATCTGTGATGGGCGAAGTGTTTGAACGGATGGAGCAATATCGACCAGACGAAATTGGTGTTTTTACAAAATGTCTGTTACCTTATCATTGGACTTATGTAAGTTCTGGTGAGTATCAATATGCTAAGATATGGGGCGTGTTGGAAGAATATGGAGTAAAAGTTAAAATATTGACGCAAGGACAAAAATATTCGGAAGCCATTCAGCCTAATCTCATTCTTTTGCTGGATGAACCTGAGAATTATATGCACCCGGAAATGTGCAGGACTTTCATTAGAAATCTAAATGTCTTGCTAAGTAAACGTGACCCAAATTCAGAATTGCAAGTTCTGATTAGTACTCATTCACCATTTATGCTATCTGATGTTATGGCATCCCAGGTTATCAAGATGAACTATGATGAGTATGGTAGGTGTATTATCTCAAAAAGTGAGAGACCTTATTATGCTGCCAATGTTCATAGTATTATGGCAGATGGCTTCTTTTTGAAATATACCATCGGGGAACAGGCTCGTATTTTCTTGGAAGATAAGTTTGAACTGTTAAAATCATTGGTATCTAGGAAAAGTGAGCTTTCTTTATCAGAAAAAGAGGAACTTACGATGATTCGCCAATTGATTCCGAATATAGGTGATGCATTGATTCGTCATTGTTTCTGTATGTTGTTGGAAAAGTTGCAATAAGATGATAAGACTATTATTCCCGAATATAGAAGAATTGAAGCAGCTTCATTATGAAGCGGTAAAAAGTTATGTGGCTGATATCATGCGCAAGGAACAACGCAAGGACTTTTATCAGAAGGTTATAGATCTTCCTGGATTTGAAAGTTATGACAAGGAGTATGATTTTAGACATGACACTTTTGATTGGCTCAAACAATTTGTGCTGGCCGATTGCTCGACTCTTGCCAGTTGGGTGGCTAATTGCCCTAAGCTTCTGAAATTTGATTATATGAAGAAGGTGTATATAAACAGATTCTCAAATGGTATCTCGAAATATGTTGATCGGCAAGAAACATATAATTCGTATGCTTTGTTTGAGAAGATGAATTTGAAGGTTTGTCCATATTGCGAGCATGAGTTTCTGGATGTAGTTGAAGTGATGCAGGGTACTCAGACGAAACGTACTATAGAGTTTGACCATTTCTATCCTAAAGGGAGTGATGAGTATCCAGCTTTGGCTATGTGTTTTTACAATTTGATACCAAGTTGTAAATCTTGTAATCAGCTAAAAATGACGAATCCGGTAGCTGCTAATCCTTATGAGGCTAATATAGAAAATCTTTCTTATTTCTATTCAAACCAACTGATTGGTGTGAATTATACTGCAGTATCAGAAACAGACTTCACAATCGGGCTTCATACAGAGGGAAATATGGTGGTTAATCAAGATACCCTAGGTTTAGAACAAAGATATCAAAGTCTGAATTCTACTGCTTGTCAATTGCTGAAGAACAAACAGAACTTCGATGATGATAAGTTGGCAGAGATGGAGCGTATGGGATTTGGAACGGTAGAGGAACTAAAGTGTTCATTCTTTGGCAAACCTAGAAGCGAGGCTTTGGGTACAGAGTTGCATACAAAGATGAAAGAGGATTTAATTGGGTATTAAAGTATATAATGACCAGAATGGGTAAGGGATACCAGTTGGAAGATTTTCTCCCAGACTTCGCTATCTAGCATGAAGTAAGGAATAGCTTTCCTACTATCCTCTGCAAAATAGAAAAACAGATGTTTGATGCCTGGGCCTATGGCATACCTTGTGTGGTTACTCCTGTAGGTGGTCTGCCTGATGTTATTAAAGAAGGAAAGAACTGCCTCACTTTCCCATTTGATGATGTGGATGCGCTTACCATGCAGCTTCGAAAACTGATGGAATCTCCTGATCTTCTCAGGAATATGGCTGAATATTCTAAAAGTTTCGGAGAGAGGGTGTTCGCTCCTGTTATGGTGAATGAGAGCATTGAGAAATTATATGAGGAAATATTTAAAGCTTAATCTTGATTTTTAAGTATCAGATTTGAGACAAAGGTTATAGTTATGTCCGTTTCATCAACAGTTTTTGGTTATCATGTTCAATATCTCTATACGTTGTATAGAATGATAGAGTCTGCTGATTCTAAAGAAGTATTCGTGCCCGAAGGAAGAGAAGATTTAGACATATATTTGAATGACCAAATTATCGAAACCATACAGGTGAAGTGTTATTCTGGGACAATCGTGTATTCTGATCTGTTTTCCAAGGGTAAATCGACTTCTTTGTTTTCTCGTGGTAAGGATAGTTTAGATGAAAATTCAAATGTAAAAATATCATTCGTGGCGGTTGGACATGGCAATGATAAAGGAGTGATTTCTGATAGATTGACGAAGGTGTCCTCTCTTGTAAAGTCGCTCAAAAAAGAGGAAACTCTTCATTTGGATTATGCTTCTTCCAAGGAGCTTGCTGCAAAAATATTATGGCAGTCTAAATCGCAAGGAGAGTTGGAAAATTATGTTGAATCCGTTTTAAAAAATCGATTTCCATCTATTGATCCTTTAATAGTAAAGGATTATTTGGTTCAGTGGATTTGTTATCTTGTGATAAATGAAATGTCTGCTACTTATGATGATTTATGTTGTCAGGTAGGACAGATTATAGCGTTTTCTGTGCGTCAAAAGGAATTCTTTACTCAATTTGGACTAACAGTAATTCCACTTTTTCAGTCAGTTTGTCAGGAAGATGTTAATTCTGAAATATCTTATTATCAAGGTATATCTGCTAAGGAAATACATATTGCCAAAAATTATGATGTTGTCAGAGAAGAAAAGTTGCAACAACTCTATGAGAAGCTGAAAGACAATAATCTTGTTTTCATAACGGGTGTCTCAGGTTCTGGCAAAAGTAGTTTAGCATATCGTTATTTGAAGATTTGTGGTACTCCTTTACGATACGAGATTAAATATGTAAACCGAAATAACATATCGCAGATTATTGCCACCATCAAAGATATTTCGAAAGGCTTGAAGAGTGAAGCTTTTGTTTATTTAGATGTGCTGCCATACGATACTTCATGGATTCAAGTGGTAAATGAAATAGAGGATACTCCTTTTGTTAAATGCTTAGTAACAATCCGGCAGGATGATTGGAATAGGTGTAAAAACAAGGTTAATGAGAAACTTCATTATTCTACTCTTGCCTTAGATTTAACCGAATCTGAGGCAAAGGATATCTTTGATCATCTATGCGATAGAGGATTGTGCCATATTGATATATTTGAAGAGGCTTGGAATGAATCCGGACATCCTCAAACATTGCTTGAATATGTGTATTTCTTGACACATGGTGTTCCTCTAAGGGCAAGAATCTCTGAACAGATAGGAAGACTTGATCATGTAAATGCCTCCTTTCTTCAGTATATATCTGTCTCGAATGTCTTGCAGGGAAATATCTCTGTGAATGCCATTCGGAACTTGTGTCATCTTTCTCCAATGGACCTGTCTCGATGTATAGACCAAATGAAAGGTGAATTCTTTGAGTATAATGGTGAAGGATTTTCTGATGTTCACCCCATTAGAACTCATATCATAGTTGAAGAGATATTTAGGAATTATAGAAATGGATTAGGAGAAATCGGTATGGAATTATTCGAGCATATTAATGAAAACACAAGTCCTCTGTTTCTTATGGCCCTTATAGATGAAGGAAAATATACGCCTGATTCTCTTTTACGTGAATTGGAGGGTAAGAAGATAAACTCTATGCAAGCGTATATTGTGGCAAGAACATTGGTGTGGTGTGGAGTTAAACATTATATTGATAATAATCAAACCGCGTTTGATTGGTTAAGGCAAACTGCGCCTCTTTGTTGGCAAGTGTTAGTGCCTGTTAACTTTACGGAAATCGAACTTGAGGAATCTGTTGATAAATTGTTTGGAAGCCATATAGGTATTACTATGGATGATGTAAGAAAAAGATTTTCTTTGCAGACTGAGGTCTATTTCTATTTATGTAAATGGCTTGATAGTTCTATCTCTTTGGAAAAGCCTAAAGAGTGGCGAGACTATTTTTGGTTGGCAAAATTCTTAACGATATGTAATTTGCAGCTTTCTTATAAGCCAGAATTTGCTGATTTTAAGATGGCTGCTAAGGTTCCTAATAATTTAGAAGAGATGGCAGATGTTCTTCTTGGTCTGAAACTGGCTGGTTATGATTCTGCCACATTTAATCAGCTGGAAGAAAACTTCGTTAAGCAATTTCGTATCCAAAATAATATCTTGGAGTTTGAAATTTGTGAAAATGAGGTCAAATGTCTTACTTTCTTAGACTATTTTTCAGCAGGGAAACAATTTGGAAATGGAGATAGGGATGGGGATATAATGCATCGCATTAATGTGCATCATATTGATTTGCTGAGAAAAGCATTTCCAAATGCAGATGTATATCATTCAGAGATCATAAAAGATGTGATTTTTGAAGATATAGATTTGACTTTTGAAAAGCATATTAGTAGAGAAAAGTTACCGCTTGATGATATGCAAGAACCGCGCACAATGATAGTGCATTTGTATGAAAAAAGCTATGTTCTTCCTTCCAGAAAGGCTTATTGTGATCAATTGATAACTTTGCGTAAGCTATTTGTTGATGTAATAAAAGAATATTGGCAAGGCATTGATGACATTCATCGAGTTGGAAAGGCGTACAATGCCAAAATGGATCAAGTTTCTTATGATGTGTGTGATAAGATTTTAAATACTCACATAGAATTGCCTGCAACTGAAATAAATAGATTCGGATTAGGTTATGAAATTAACAAAAAGGAGAATGAAGACCAAAGTGCAAAAGATAATTTGAAGAAATTAAACTCCTTGTATTCTCATTATTCTACTGATTTGACAATCTTCTTCAGACAGTGTTACCAGCCTTCAGGTGGCTTCATCAATGATGTTCAAAGAATGACGATGATATTGCTGGATGCACAGGATAAGTTGAAAAAATTGCAAAGCTTATTTCATCAGGTTTTTGATGGTTATGTTGATGTCGTTGAGATCAAGCAGCTTGATGAGAGAGAAAAACAGCAGATGACGTGCCTTATTGCAGTTTATAATTGGTTGGCTCAAAACCAGCCTTATATGTCTTGCAGGCAGTTATTAAAGCAGATAAAACCAAAGAAACTGACGGCTACTCAAACATCTGAAGTCAACAATGAGGTTATAGATAATCCGTCTCAAACTATAGTTGACTCTATTGAAGATTTGGAAAATCTTCGGAATATGCAATTGAGAGATATTTATAATAGATGCTCTCATCTTGATGACTTATCTATCCAAATCGTTGATAAGTATATAAAACGCTATGATGATACTATAGAGAGTATGAGAAATTGTGTTTTATAGTTAACTGTATTTTGCTGCTATCGTCAAAATAGATAACGATAGGTAAGTCTGTGCCACCAGGAACATCTCCTGCAGAGAAAGCTGCTGTGGTTTGGTCTTCAATATCTCTTTGGCCTCTTCGATGCTGAACGGACGAATCGTGTAGGTTACCGTATAGTCGCTATGACGGAGACGAGGATAGATATGATCCAGGATATAGCGGTAACTAGTCGGATGGAGCTTTCTGATCTTCAGGTCCTTATCGTCGGGAGCCAGCGAGGAGTTAGCTATCTCGAGAATTGCTTCCTTATCAGCCAGATGACTAGCCTGGATCTTCTTCTTGAATCCTTCCCAGTCTTCCGGTGTAGCCTGATAGGTAAAGAGCTTGCAGTTTAAGGTGTAGAGGCTGCTCACATATTTACGGAGGGCAGCTGCACGCTCGTTGGCAAGGCGCTTGTTGTTGGCATACGAACCATCGGGCGAAGCAAAACCATGGATATCAATATCTGTGATTTCAACGTTCTTGTCGTTCTTCACCAGGTCGATGGTGGAAGTAATCTTCTTCAGCTCAGTAGCATTCTCACGGAAGTTGGCAAGAATATAACTCTTGTTAACCACAAAGCTGAGATAGGCTTCACCCTTTTCGGCTCTCACCTTCTTGGCTTCCGCCTTCGGCTGCACAAAGAAATCCTTCGTAATCTTCGGTGTACGGTCGATATCCGCAATCGGCGTATTGTCCTGTTCTATCAGGTTGCCGCATCCGCAGAGATCTTCTTTCACCGAGAGTTTGAACTTCTTCATTCATTTCTGGTAAGGAACAGACTGGGCGAAGTAAACCTGCTGACTGGTCTTGTTCTTGCGGGTAAGAACCTGTGCCTGCGGATTCTTCTTGCTGTCGGCAAGTCGGCGGTATCTTACAGCCTGGTTTCTACCCTGGATGATGATAGGGTTGAGAGCGATAGAATCAGTTCCTACCATTACCGGTGTGAAAACAATCTGCTGCTCTGATTTCATCTTCAAATCGTTCAGATTCATACGGAAGGCAACGTCCATCCGGTTGCCGTTCTTGCGTGCTAAAACGCTTTCTACCTGAACCTTACCCCCTGCCAGCTGTTGAGCCTGAGCAGGCATGATGCCCTGAGAAAAGAGCATGCAGAGGGGCGAAATGACCGCATAAAGCTTCATTTTATCCATATTATGATTTCCCTATTTTTTTTTGGTATTCTGTCTAGTTATTACGTGTTTTTATTGTCAGTTTAAAACTACAGTTAAATTAAATTCTTAGAACACGTATATGAGAGATAGTGCGGCTTTTGTAGGGCCCACATAGTTGCGGTGGTCTTTGTCGAGACATTTTTCGCATCGTCCGTAAAGCTTGTAAGGACTGTAGGCATATCCCAAACCGATAGACCCTTCGAAATTGAGGTGCTTATTGAGTAGCCACTGATAGCCGTAGGTAAGGCCTCCACCTACATACCAGCCTTCATAGTGCCTGCCCTCCAGAGTTTTCGGCAGGATGCCGAAGGGCATGTCAATGTTTTTAATGTTGTATTCACCGCCTAAGGCATGAATTCCGAAGAAATGGCCTCCAAACTTCTGGCAGGTGTACCATCTGTATTCTGGCATAACATTCCAGAATCTCATCTTCTTGTCGCCCGAGAACTTCCAGGGGTTCAGGGTGCCGAAGAGTTGGAAGGTTGTTTTCTTGCCCGTGCCGATTTCGATGCCGGCGTTGGCAGATGTGGAAGCCCATCCCAGTAAGTTGGTCTTCAGAGCGACCTCCTGCGCTCGCGTCGTTGCCATTGAAAGGATCAGCAGCAGCAACATAGCTGATTTTATGAATGTTTGCTTCATCATATCTTTACTTTTATATTTGGTTTCGTTTATATTAAACTTAGCCTTCGTTTGTTAGTTGGTATCTATTTTCGGCTGCAAATTTAAGAGGAAATCCAATATGAAGCAAGAAAAAGTTTCAAAAAGGTTACATTTCTATGTGCAAACGTTTGCACGTTTTATGCAACCTGTTTGCGTACACACATCATAAAGCACATGATTATCGGCGTCTGCTTGCCGTCATTGGGAATCAATGAATCTCCTATTAATATTAATGGATATCAGTCTCTTCCGCTGCAGATGCTTTGTTTTCCCTGGGTTGTGGATTGGGTACGAAGCCAAGGATGGCAACCAGACAACTCATCAAAGGACTGATGATATTGAAGAAGCAGAAGGGGAGATAGACAAGTGTCGGGATACCAAGAACCGTACTCTGCGTCATACCGCAGGCTGTCCATGGAACCAATACGCTCGTTACGGTAGCGCTATCCTCTGTACTTCGGCTCAAGAGTTCCGGACGGTAGCCTCGTTCGGCATATTCATCCTTATAGATAGATGCATTCATAATAATGCTCAGGAACTGGTCACCCATTACGAGATTGAGCAAGACGCCTGATGTCACGGTGCTGCAGACAAGTGATACGGTGCTGTGGATGCTTTTCAGGAGCATGTGGGTAATGGCGTGGAGCATGCCGCTGGCTACCATACATGAACCGAAACACATGGCACAGAGGATGAGCCAGATGGTATTGAGCATGCCAGCCATACCTCGGGTGGCTACGAGATCATTGATGTTAGCCATACCGCAATCTACCTGGGTATGGGTATAGCAGGTGGTCATGATTCCTTCAAAGAGGCTTTTGGCAGAGATGCTGTCTTCACCTGCTATCCCTACAAGTACTTCCGGCTGGAGAATGAGGGCACAGATGCATGCTGAAAGGGCTGAAAGAAGAAGTGTGATGAGAGATGGAGTCTTGCGGTAGATGAGCCATCCTGTAAAAGCCGGAACCAGCATCGTAAACAAGGAGATATTGAAACCATGACTCAGACCGGTGAGATACTGGCTGATATCCACTGGCTTGGAATCATAACAGAGTCCGATGATGAGATAGAGTACCAGCGAGAGCAGGATGCTTGGTATGGTAGTATAGAGCATATAGCGAATATGTGAGAAGAGATCCGCTCCGGCTATACTCGAAGCAAGGACGGTGGTATCGCTCATTGGCGAGAGTTTATCCCCGAAATAGGCACCGGAGATAATAGCTCCAGCGGTGTAGGGGGCTGGTATTCCCAGGGCATCACCGATTCCCATCAGAGCAATACCGATGGTGGCAATAGTGGTCCATGAGGTTCCCGTCATCACAGAGATGATGCTGGAGATGATGCATGCGCAGGGAAGGAAAAAGGTTGGCGACATGATCTGTACACCATAATATATCAATGTGGGTACCACACCACTGATCATCCAGGTAGCTGACATCATTCCGATGAGCAGCAGGATCAGGATAGATACTCCGGCATCGCCCACGGTCTTTTTGATCATCTCTTCAAAGATATTCCATTTCATCCTATAGATGCCCATACCGAGTGCTACACAAACGGCTGTGGCTATCATGAGGGCCACCTGAGAGGCACCAGCCAAGGCATCATCAGGGAAGATTTTGACAACCAGGATGATGAGGGTGATAAGTACTGCCAGCGGTATGACAGAAATAAAAGGATGTGGTTCAACTGGCTGCAGAGGCGAGCAGGATGCCTGATTCTCTGCAGCTTGAGATTTCTGTTTCTTTTCTTCTTGTTCCATTTGTTAATATTCTCTTTTCATTTTAGTTTTTCATTTACTTTGCGTTTTCATCCGTTTCTTCGATGACATCTGGTCGCTGAAGAACACAAATCATTTCATTACTTCTTGAATTTTCATGCCAAGTAGTGCTTTTCGTGCAAAGGTAACTAAAATATCCAGATTACGCAAGAAAAGGTCCAATATAATATTCTTTTTATAAAAAATTATTATTTCATGGAATTTTTCTTGGTTATTTGCCATTGTTAACCATTTTTTTCTTAACTTTGCATGCTTCCCATTTTTCTAAGGGTGATATCATTACCTTTGCAATCTGTATGGTTATATCATCGACTCACAGACGGGTAAACTGACAGAAGTAAAAATAGAAACAGAATAAAGAAATTAGTTCAAATTAAAACACGTAATATTAAGAATATGATTTCATTTGAAAGTGATTACAACAATGGTATGCTGCCAGAGATTCTAGAAGCTCTTGGCAAGACAAACAGTGATAAAACATCTGGTTATGGTTTTGATCCATACTCTGAATCTGCAAAAGAGAAAATCCGCAAGGCTGTGGACAATGAGAATGCAGAAGTGTTCTTCCTGATAGGCGGTACGCAGACCAACACCACGGTCATTGATTCCGTCCTCATGGGATGCGAAGGAGTAATCTGTGTGGAAACCGGTCATATCGAGGTACATGAATCAGGAGCAGTAGAAGCTTTCGGGCATAAGGTCATTACCCTGCCAGGAAAAAACAGCAAGCTGACAACCGGCACCCTGTCAGCTTATATGGATACCTTCCTAGCCGACGAATCGCATCCTCACATGGTGCAGCCAGGCATGGTTTATATCTCGATGCCGACTGAGTTCGGAATGGTCTACACCAGAGAAGAACTGGCTGCGCTGTATGCAACCTGCCAGAAATATGACCTCCGTTTCTTCATCGATGGTGCCCGACTGGGATACGGTCTGGTTTCAGCGGCATGCGACTATGACTTGCCATTCCTTGCAAAACATTGTGATGTATTCTATATCGGCGGAACCAAGGTGGGTGCCATGATGGGAGAAGCTGTGGTATTCTCGGGCATGAAGGCACCGAAATACTTCTTCACCAACGTAAAGCGTCATGGAGCCTTGCTTGCCAAGGGCAGAATGCTCGGCATCCAGTTTGACACGCTGTTTACGGATGAGCTCTATTTCAAGATATCGCGCCATGCCATCGCTATGGCTACCCGCATCCGCAGCATCTTCGAAAAGCATGGTATCGCCATTGCCTACGATTCTCCAACCAATCAGCAGTTTGTAGTACTCTCACCTGCCCTCTACGAGGCCATTTCCCCAAAACTAGCATTCGAGATATGGGAAAGAAAGAGCGAACATGAAATCATCTGCCGATTCGTTACAAGCTGGGCAACAAAGGAGGAAGAACTCGACGAGCTAGACCGTATTCTTCAAGCTTACGCTTAAGAAGGCTAAGGATGGTTCTCCTCCAGAATCATCCTTAACAATTCTTCATTTGCCTCGTTGTTAATCTCTGCATCCTCCAACTCAGAGAAATAGTCAAGCGTGCTGAACATTCGCCTGTAACATCTACCCCTATCACTTTTTCATGGGCATAGATGATGCGAAGCATGGCTTGGAGCTGCATAAGTGTCATATCTCCATTGTTCCAGTCGGTGATGGTATCCTGCTTTCTCAATACATCCTTATCTATAGATATGTAAACCGGCTCATGTATAAGTTTACCAGCCTTCGACAGTCAAGCCTGGTGATGGTCTATCTCTGCCTGACTGTAGAACAACACCCTCCCATTCTGGTTGCTGCATATCCGGATGATGATCGAAAACAATGAGCGAGAAAGGTTCATGAATTCTTGACACCCAATATTCCGTAAGATAATGGAAATCTCCGGAATCTATGAAACAATAGTTCGTTAATAATTCAATAATGTGCTAAGCAGC
>ULOT01011126.1_pt1 | contig 14383 bp, 8 predicted proteins | sample 1952811 | NCBI WGS metagenome assembly ULOT01 (sample SAMEA4835609, study PRJEB28245) | human gut metagenome | biome: gut microbiome; material: fecal sample | place: Denmark | collected 2008
AGGGTAAATACGGCCTCGCCGTCGCTCTCCTGCTGCATGGCAGGCAGGTCGTCCATCATCATGCGCACCGTGCCGGGGGCGGTGGTCTTTACGCGCACCTCCACGACGGCGGGGTCAAGCGACAGGGTGCGGATTTTAACGCCGTTCAGCGCAATATGCGCGCCCCTTGCCGTCCAAAGCTGCACCGGGCGGTAGATGCCCGCGCCGGAATACCACCGGCTGTTGGGCTGGTCGGCGTTGCGGGCAATGACCCGCAGCTCGTTCTCGCCTGCGTGCAGATACGGCGCACAATCAACATAAAAGTTGGTGTAGCCGTAGGGGCGGAACGCTGCCTTTTGACCGTTGAGCCAGACCTCGGCATTATGGTAGACGCCCTCAAACTCCAGAATGTGGGTGTCTGCCAGCTCGTTTTCCGGCACGGTCAGGGTGCGCCGGTATTCGTAGTCATATCCCTCGTACCAGCCGGTGTTGGTGCCGCCCGCGCTCAGGGCGGTGCGGGGTTCAGCCAGCATGGCATCATGGGGCAGGGTCACCGGTTTGCCGGGTGCGGTATCGCCCAGATGGCGGCAGGTCCAGCCGGTGAGAAGTGGGGTTGGTTTCATACAAGATCCTCGCTTTCAAGGTTATCCATAGCAAAAAACGCAGGAGACTTTCCTTTTCTGTTGTCTGCACTATATCACAATGTACAGCAAAAAGGGGATTCACTACGTGAACGGTCGTTTTCCCCACGCAAGCCGCCTGCGGCATTGGCAAAATAGACAATCGTATCATGCGCTTTATGTGCAGGTTGCTTAAAGCAAAAAACAGCCCACCAAAATGGGCTGTCCGGGTTATTTCTGCTTGATGGGAAACAGCACCTTTAATGTGAACTGGTTCTCCTGGGTGCTGATCTCAGCGGTGCCGCCGTATTTTTCGGCGGTGTCGTAGATGCTCTTTAGACCGTAGCCGTGGTAGCGGGCGTCGGACTTGGTCGTTTTTGGCAGGTTGCCGTCCGCTTGGAAGGCACCGTCGTAGGTGTTTTCGACCCGGACCCACAAAAAGCTCTTTTGCCGTGCCACCACCAGATGGATCAGTCGCTGCTCGCTGTCGGGCAGCTTTTCTACACTCTCGATGGCGTTGTCCAGCGCATTGCCGAACAACGAACACAGGTCCATCGTATCCATAAAATCCAGCGCCGCACCGTCTGCCACGCAGGTCAGCGTGATGCCGTGCTGCTGGCAGTACAGGCTTTTGCTGGTCAGGATCGTGTCCAGCACCTCGTTGCCGGTCTTGTTCTGCGCCTCATAGCTGCGGATCTCCTGCTCCATCGCGTCGAGGTAGTGGGCCTTTTCCTCTGAGGTCTCGCTGCGCAGCACAGCGATCTGGTGCTTGAGGTCGTGATATTTTTTATTGATAAGGTCAATGCTGTCCTGCGCCGAGCGGTACTGTGCGTACTGCGCCTGCAAGACGTTCTGCAAAGCGTCGCGCTCCTTTTTGCGGCGGTACTCCACCAGCTGCATGTGGTGCGCAAACAGAATGGCCATGCCGCCCAGGTCTACCAGCGTGCGGATGTTGTAAATTTCCGCCGTCATCTTGCCGGAAAACGGCGTGTCCGGGCTTACATAGCTCAGGTTGCTGGCGGCATAGACCGCCACACCGATGAACAGCGTGCTGAGAAATTCCTTTTTGTGGACGTGCAGAGGCGAGGCAATATCGTTATAATTGCGTTCCAGCGCGAACACCACGCCATACACTGCGGCATAGACGACTGCCAAAATGCACACACGCACACCCGCGCCCGGCGTGCCATGCTGCCCGGCCATATAGTAGTAGAGCTGCCATTCCAGCGAGGCGGCCAGTTCCCCCAAAATAAACGCGCGGACACAATAATACCCCGCGCACCGGGCGGGCACGTCGGTCTGCATTCGGATGTACAGATACATGATCAAGATGGACACCGCAATGCAGGGCAGAAACCAGAATTGCGGCACCTGCCCCGTTGCCTGCATAAAGACGCCGAGCAGCAGCAAAAACACCGCGTGGATCGTATACCGCCGCCAGCCTGCTGTACGCTTGGGCAGGAAGAACAAATATAAAAGGCAGGCCAGCCAGTCCGCCAGCGCGGTATACAGGCGGGGGATGTTGCCCAGAACTTCCGTTTCCATCAGATGGTTTCCCCCATGTAGTGGTTGAGCGCCGCCAAAAACGCCTTGCGCTTGGCGCGGCTGATCTGCACCCGCTCACCGTTGACGATGGCGTCCTCGTCCTGGATGCCGTCCACGTGCTCCAGATTGACAAGGTACGCCTTGCTGCTGCGGAAGAAATTCTCCGGCGGCAGCTTCTGCTCCACATCGCGCATGGAGCCAGTGGAATGCACCTCGCCCTGCTTGGTGTGGAACAGCAGGTCGTGGTCGCAAATTTCTACATAATAAATGTCGGAGGCGTCGAGCTTCTGCACACCGCCCGCGCAGGGTACCGTGAGGAAATGCTTCTGGCGGCGTCCCAGCAGCTCCCGCACATGGTTCATCCGCTGGCAGAAAGCGTAATAACTCAGCGGCTTTAAGATATAGTCCAGCGCCTGCACCGCGTACCCCTTGATGGCATACTGCGGCGAGTTGGTGATGAAGATGATAAGCACCTCCGGGTCGGCGCGGCGGATCTCCTCGGCTGCTGACATACCATCCAGGAAGGTCATCTCGATGTCCATCAAAATCAGGTCATAGCCGCCCTTATAGCCCAGCGCGATCTCGTCGCCATCCGAAAAATGCGTGATTTGAAAATGGCAGTTTTTCTCCTGCTGGTATTTTTCCAGATACGAGTCCAGCACTGCCCGATCCTGCGCGCTGTCCTCGACTACTGCGATGTAGTTCACGAGAATTCTCCTTTTGAGAGCAAATGAATGCGTTTATGTGCCGACTGCTATGCCGCTTGCCTTTCATGGCTATAGGCTCTATCTGATAAGTATTATACAGATTCTTTTTCGAATTTTCAATAAATCATGGTTCTGCTTATCCGCCTTGATTGCCCACGCTTTGGGCGGGAAGATGTTTTACATAGCATAGCGTTTGATTACCCACAAACGCATTTCCGGGGTGTCCCATCGAGGAATGCGGACACCCGTCTCACAGAGTTTTCACGCAGGGAAAGCCCGCACAAATAACTAAGGCAGCACCGCACAATTCCCGCCTAACGGCTCAAGCACCGCTCCGGCGGCTGCGGCACCTCGCTCGCCGTATCGGCACTTAGAATTATGTGGTATTGCCCCAGAACCAGAAAAGCCCCGGCCTTTTCTGGCCGGGGCTTGATGGTTGCGGAGCAGAATGTGATCGGTTCGCTTCCGCTGACAGGGAGGGCAATCAGCTTAGGGTTCCACCCGCACCGTCAGGCGGGAGGCGTGCAGCCCACCGTGGTATACCCGGTTATGGGCCACCACGGTCCGGGCGGAAGCAAAACCTTCCCGGGTGTTGCTGTTCGGGAAAATGAAATTCTTGGCGCTGGAGGTAACAGTCACCCGGATGCGGTGTCCTTTCCGGAAGCAATTGGACAACTTGGTGGTGCGGATCTTCAGGCAGACGATCTCGCCTTCCTGCAAAAACTCCGACCGGGCAAAGCCATTACGGTATCGGGCGCTGAGCAGGCCATCCGCCAGCTTGATGGACCGGCCGTTCTCATCCACGTCGGTAACACGCACCACAAAGTCGGTATCCGGCGCGTCAGAAGAAATATACAACTCCGCCGTCATATCACCGGTCAGAACCAGGTCTTCCTTCAGCACAGGGGAGGTGTAGCACAGCAGGTCCTGACGCAGTTCCTCCCGGGTGTAGTCCTCCGGCACTTCGATCTCGTTCTCCGACATATCGATGATGTGCTGGGACGGATTTTCGGGGTCATAGGCGTAGCCGTCGCAGTTCTCCCGCTCCGGCTTGGCAAAAGTCAGCCGCCCGTCCCCAGCAGAGGTGTTGGCATGGCCGTCACTATCCAGATACAGGTGGGTGACCCGGGTCTCGGGCACTGGCCAGTTTTCGGCGGTCTTCCATACCTCCTGGCCCAGGGTGTAGTATTCTACCGGGGCAGTCTGGTCGATGCCGTTGTCCACTTCCTTGAGGTGATGCTCAAACCAGCGGAAATACAGCCAGTCCAGATCAAAGCGCAGCGCCTGACTGCCGAAGGATACCCCGTGCATGTCGTACTTACTGTTGCCGCTGTGCTGCCAGGGTCCCAGAATGACCTTGCGCATGCCCCGAGGGAAGTCATGGACCAGTTCCAGGGCTTCGGTGGTACCCATGCCGTTGTCGTCAAACCAGCCGGACTGAATCAGCGCCGGGATCTGCGCCCTGACGGAGCGTTCCTGCCAGTTGGACATACGCCAGAAATCGTTGTAGTCACTGGGCTCCAGCCACCGTGTGATGAAGGGCACATCGTACCCCAGAGCCTTTTTCGGCAGGTCGGTCAGGGGGCGGATGTTCAGCACTTTCTCCCAGTCATCGCGTTCCATCAGCTCAGGGTGGAAGGTTTTCTGAGACACCGCAAAGGCCCAGGCCAGCATGCCCGAGGTGAAAGACCCACCCCGGCGGGGCAGATCCACAAAGGCGCTGCCTGCGCAGACTACGCTGATCAGAGCTTTCAGGTGGGGGTTGCCGCTGGCAGCGGCCGCCCACTGTACATAACCCAGGTAGGACCCGCCCACCATACCGATGCGTCCACTGCACCATGGCTGGGCGGCGATCCAGTTCAGCGTATCGTCGCCGTCCTCCACCTCGTGGTAGTTGGGCAGCCATTCGCCTTCACTGGCGTTTCGGCCGCGCACATCCTGTACTACCACCGCGTAGCCGCGCTGGACGTAACGGTAGTATATCTCACAGCCGTCCTCTTTGCCGTAGGGGGTGCGTACCAGCACTGCGGGCACCGGGGTACTGCAGTTTTTAGGCAGGTATACGTCGGTGGAAAGATGTACCCCGTCCCGCATGGGCACCGGGAAGGTCTGCGCATGTTCTACCGGGAACAACTGTTCCTCCGGCCAGGTCGAGCGCCACAGGCGCAGGATGGTCTCCTCCTCGGCACCGGGTTCCACCAGCACCGTGACCATCTCCCGGGCAGGGCAGGTGACGGCGATCAGCCGCCCGTCCTTCATCTGTTTGTTGTTGGGGAATTTTACATCCCGCTGCAGGTAGCTGCAGCCGTCTTCGCTGGTGTAGCGCTCGCCGCACAGGGAAACTTCCCCGGTGCCATGCAGCCCCGTCTCGTACTGGGACAGGTTCTGCCCCAGGGCGGCAAAGTCCATCTTCACAAAGAAACGGTAAAAATCCCGGTCCTGTTCAGTCAGGTCCTGCCAGTCCAGCAGCGCGCCGGTATGCACGTCCAGTTTCCGGATCTGGGGTGTGCCGTCGCCCAGCCGCAATCTGCCGTACAGAATGCCTGAAACATATAAGTCAAAATTACGCATTTCCGTTTCTCCCGTTTTCCGTTTAGGCGCCGATGAAAGCACGGATGGCATAGGCTACACCGATGCCCACATAGTTGCCCAGGGCACCGGCCAGTACGCCCATGAGCAAGCCGATGTTGATAAGGGTCTTCCACTGGGCGCTGGAGGCGATGAGGGCGGCGGTGGGGCCATCCGAGATACAGCCCACGATGGACAGCAGCACATACTCAAAACGGACTTTCAGCAGCCGGGTGATGAGCAGGTGCAGCAGAATGGAACAGGCGATGACACAGAAGCAGAACAGGGTGATGTAGAAGGTGGATCCGAAGAACTGCTTCAGGTCCACCGCAAAGCCGATGGTCACCAGGAACAGCACCGCTATGAAAAGGCCCAGGTCAAAATTGCCGCGCAGCTTGCGGACGGCCGGCACCTGTGCCAGGATGATGGAGAAGGTGGTGATGAGCAGGATGCGGCCTGCGCTGCGGAACCCTTCTCCGAATACCATCGAGGAGATGCTGGTGGCAGCCCACACGGTGCCAAAGCCGATGGCGAGCAACCAGGCGATTTCCTGGATGGACCATTCCTTGGAGGCCATCAGTTCCTCGTGGTTGCCATCCCCCAGCAGCTCCGACTCGCTCATATCATAGGGCCACAGCTTTTTCAGCCATTTGGAACTCTTGTACAGGGCGGGGGTAGCAAACATCAGGATCAGCGTGGGGATGCCCACCACATAGTCGGCGGCATTGGCCGAGGCGATGGTGTTCTTGCTGGCATCCAGGCCTACAGCGATGGCGGTCAGGTTGGAACTGCCGCCGGTGTAGGTGCCCACAAACATACCGGCCACCTTCCAGCCCTCGTCGATTTTGTTGGCGAACAGTACGCCGAACACCAAAGCTGCCACGCAGACGCTGAATACGGCCGAGGCCAACGCAATGATCGGTTCCTTGGATAATTTGCGCATCTGTTTCAGGTCCAGGCTCAGCAGGCAGATGGAAACGGACAACGGCACACAGTAGCCGCTGATGGCATCATAGGTAGGGCTGGAGGTAGGCACGATCCGCAGGTTGGACATCACGATGCCCATGACGATAACCGTCAGGGCCGGGCCCAGCGTTTTGAACACCTTGAACCGCTGCAGCCAGAATCCCAGTGCAACCGTGGCGACCATGATGAACAGGAGCGCGCCTTCGGAGGAAAAAATTGTACTCGCCATAATATACCTTTCTATACCTCTCTGCGGGGTCCCGCTTAAAAATCAATATCGATGCCAAGGCCCGGTTTGTCGGACAGGGTGTAGACGCCGCCATTCACGGCAAAACCGCCGGGCATACCCATCTCGGGGTCCACAGCGTACATAAAGCTGTCGCAGTCCGCCTCGGTGATGTTCTGCTTGGCGGCAACCAGACTTACACCGGCAGCAATGGCCACCTTGGTCTCCAGCATGCAGCCCACCATGCACTGTACATGGTTTGCCTCGGCAATGGCGTTGATCTTTTCCGCCGGGTACAGGCCGCCGCACTTCATCAGTTTGATGTTGATAATGTCTGCAGCATCGATCTTGCAGGCCTTTGCTGCGTCGATGGGGGTGTGGACCGACTCATCCAGCATGACCTGCAAGTCCACCTTGGAACGCACAAAGCGCATACCGTCCAGATCCCAGCTGGGCAGGCACTGTTCCACCGCTTCCACGCCCAACTCTTCAAAGGCTTTCAGGGTGCGCACCGCATCGCTGACCGTGTAACCCTGGTTGGCGTCCACACGCAGGCGGATGTTGGGGCCCACCGCCTGACGGATCAGGGTCAATGCCTGGATATCCTCGCTCGGGTTGATGCCGGCCTTGATCTTCAGAATGGTGAAGCCATCCTTTTCCACCCGTTCCCGGGCTTCGGCGGCCATGGCTTCCGGTGTGTCAATGCCCACCGTCATGTCCGTGACGATCTGGTTCACGCTGCCGCCCAGCACCTTGTACAGAGGCTGACCCATCAGTTTGCCCTTGATATCGTACAGGGCAATATCCACCGCGGCCTTTGCCGAGGTGTTGCCTGACAGCAGGCGGTCCATCATCCTGTGGATGCCCTCAACATCGAGCGGATCCATGCCGATCAATCCGGTGCGGAACAGTTTCAGCGCTTCCAGAACGGTGGCTGCGCTCTCGCCGGTCACCGGTTCAAAGGGCGCGGCCTCACCGATGCCCCACAGACCTTCGTCGGTGGAGATCTTCACCAGCACATTCAGCGAATGATCCTGTACCGCAAAAGCAATACGGAAGGGCTTTTTCATGGGGATACGGATGGTTTCTACCTTTACATCTGTGATTTTCATAGGGTTCCTCCTGCACAATAATTTTTATAAAATTTACAATTTTTTATAAATTTTACTATTTCTAAAATTTTTGTCAAGAGTTTTTCTGTTTTTTTCACACTTTTCAGAACATTTTGTAAGATAATCAAGAAATCATCTAATTTTCTTTAGTAAAAAATTTTATAAATATCGAATTTTTTCTTGCTTATTTACGTACAGAACATTTTGTGATATACTGTAAATAAATTTTTTTACGAAAAAGCGGGAGGTCTTATGCTGGGCGAACATGTTCGAAATATCCGGAAAAAGCGGGGAATCACCCTCAAGGAACTGGCCGAAAAGACTGGTTTGTCCATCGGGTATATCTCCCAAATCGAGCGCGATCTCACCGACCCGTCCCTGTCCACCCTGCGCAAACTCAGCGCCGCTCTGGACATCCCCACCTATCTGTTTATGGGAGGTGAGAGCAGCACCAGCCTGACAACCCGTCAGGCGGATATGTTGATCCTCTCCCAGCCCAATTCCAATGTACGGTATCATCTGCTTACGCCCATGCCCAACGGAAATTTTGTACCTCAGTCGTTGGTCATACGCTTTGAGCTGGAACCCCACTGCAAGGACGGCGACCTGCCGGTGATCCATCCCAGTGAGGAAATCCTGCTGCTGGAACAGGGGCAGCTGGATGTACTGGTGAAGTCCGAGACCACCCGCCTGAACGCCGGAGACACCACTGTGGTGCAGTCCAACCTGCCCCACATCGTTTCCAACCCCGGGGATACCACAGCGGTGGGGCTGGCTGTGTTCACCCCTGCCATTTGGTTTCCCAACAACCGGCGCAGTTTTAACCGCGGTGGCGAAACCTGAATCTTCGCACCGGTTTGGCGCAGCAGCGCGTTTTCCGGGAAGGTTTTTCACAGACAAACGGGCACGGACGAGCAATGCTCGCCCCTACAAGAGTTTTTTTGCAGTCTGAAAAAAAATTGCAAGCCGGCGATCTGCCGGCTTGCAATTTTTTGTTGCCCCCAGAGGGGGCCAAGGTCTTTTTCGCCGTTCCCTGCCTTTTACTGCCCGGCCAGCGCGATCTGCTCGCGGGTGATGGGCAGCTCATAGAACCGCTTGTGGGTGGCGTGGTAGATCGCATCGGCCACGGCGGGCAGCGGGGTGTTGATGACCACCTCGCCGATGCTCTTGGCACCGAAGGGGCCGGTGCCCTCGTAGCTGCTCTCAAATACGACATGGATATGCCCGATGTCGTTGCGCGCCGGGATCTTGTACTGCATCAGCGAGTTTTCCTGCGGCATGCCGCGGTCATCGTAGGTGACATTCTCGGTCAGCGCCATACCGATGCCCTGCAGGATGCCGCCCTCGGCCTGCACCCGCGCAAGGTTCGGGTTGACCGGTGTGCCGCAGTCAACGGCCGCCTCATAGCGGATGACCTGCGCCTCGCCGGTTTCCAGATCGACCTCGACCTCGGCCGCGCCCACCATGAACGGCGGGGGCGAGATCTCCGAGCTGTGGGTCACGACTGCCTCCAGCGCCGTATTGCTGCCGCACTGGGAGGCTGCGGCGATCTGCGCCAGCGTGGCGCGCTGCGTGCCGTCCTCGCTTGTCACGGCATCGCCCGCAAAGACGACTGCACGCTCATCAAGGCCCAGCAGCCCCGCGCCGACCTGACAGATCTTCTGCTTGAGCTGCTCGGCGCACTGCTCAACCGCCTTGCCGGTGACATAGGTCGTGCTGGATGCGTAGGAGCCGGAATCGTAGGGCGAGGAATCGGTGTCCGCGCCGAGGACCGTCACATTGTCGAGCGGGCAGTCCAGCACCTCGGCGGCGATCTGCGCCAGAATCGTGTCGCAGCCGGTGCCCATGTCGGCTGCACCGATCGAGAGGGTATAGAACCCGTCATCGTTGATCTTCAGGCTGGCGCTGCCCACATCCACACTCGTAATGCCGGAGCCCTGCATCGCCATGCCCATGCCCACGGCGCGCACCTTGCCGTTACCCATGTCGCGCACGGGGTATTTTTCGTCCCAGCCGATGTTGTCATGCACGGCCTGCAGGCAGCGGTCCAGCGCGCAGCTGGTGTTGACCTGCCCGTAGTAGGCGGGCATCACATCGCCCTCATGGACGATGTTGCGCTGGCGGATCACAAACGGGTCGATGCCCAGCTTGTCGGCCAGCTCATTGACGGCGGACTCCACCGCAAACAGGCCCTGGGTCGCACCGTAGCCGCGGTAAGCGCCCGCGGACATGTGGTTCGTGTAGACGACATCGCTGACAAAGCGGAATGCCTCGGCCTTGCCGTAGAGCGGGATGGATTTGTGGCCGGACAGGCCCACCGTTGTAGGCCCATGCTCGCCGTAAGCACCGGTGTTGGACAGGGTGTAGAGGTCGATGCCCCTGACGATGCCGTCCTTTGTCGCACCAAGGCGGACATGCAGCTCCATCTCATGGCGCGGGGTGGAGGCGATCTGGCTCTCGTACCGGCTGAAGATGATCTTGCTGGGCTTTTTGGTTTTCCATGTCACAAAGGCGGGGTAGACCTCGCAGACCGAGGTCTGCTTGGCGCCGAAGCCGCCGCCGATGCGGGGCTTGGCCACCCGGATCATCGACTTGGGGATGTGCAGCGCATTGGCCAGAATCCGGCGGCAGTGGAAAACGATCTGGGTCGAGCTGAGGACATTCAGCCGCCCGTAGGCATCTATGCTGCAGTAGGTGCGGAAGGTCTCCATCATGGCTTGCTGGCAGGCGCGGGTGTGGTATGTATGGTCGATGACGACATCGCACCCTGCCAGCACCGCCTCAATATCGCCCGCCCCGCTCTCATCGTGGGCGCAGAGGTTGCGCTTGTTGTCGGCCCCGACCGGTGCCAGCGACTCCCAGTTTTCCTCCGGGTGGACAAGGACGGGGTTGTCCAGTGCCGTGTGGTAGTCCAGCACGGCGGGCAGGACCTCATACCTGACCTTGATGAGTTTCATCGCCTTATCGACGCATTTTTCATCCTTGCCGGCCAAAATTGCGACAACATCCCCCGCAAAGCGGACATGGCGGTCGATGACAAGCCTGTCATAGGGGCTCGGCTCGGGGTAGGTCTGGCCCGCCTGGGTGTAGCGGCGGCCCTGCTGGTCCACATCCTTCCATGTGTAGATCGCCTCGATGCCCGGCACCAGCAGGGCGCGGCTCGTGTCGATCTCCTGCACGATAGCGTTGGCATGGGGGGAGCGCAGCAGCTTTACGATCAGGCAGTCCTGCGGGATGACATCATCCATGTAGACGGGCTGGCCGGTCACAAGCTGCATAGCGTCCTTTTTGCGCATGGACTGGTTCACGGTTTTCATTGGGCAGCCTCCTTCCCCTTTTTCCACGCTAAAAAGTTCAAAATGCCCCGCAGCTGGCCCTCATAGCCGGAGCAGCGGCAGAGGTTGCCGGCCAGATACTCCTTGATCTCGTCCTCGCCGGGGTCGGGATTTTCCCGGAAAAGCGCCAGCGCGTTCATAATAAAGCCCGGGTTGCAGAAGCCGCACTGCTCCGCACCCTGATCGGCGATAAAGGCGCCGAACTCGGCAGCCTCCTCCTGCAGCCCCTCCAGCGTGGTGACGCTGCGCCCGTTGACCCGCGCCGCCAGCACCGAGCAGGACAGCACCGGCTTTTCATCGAGAAAGACCGTGCAAAGGCCGCAGTTGGCGGTCTCGCAGCCGCACTTGACGCTCTTGTAGCCGAGGCTGCGCACAAGGTCCAGCAGCACGGTGTCAGCCGCGATTTCGGCGGTGACTTTTTTATGATTTAAGGTAAATGTGATCTGCATGGTATACCTCCGTCAATTTTCCAGCGCGGCCACGGCACGCCGGACCAGCACGCCGGTCAGGTGGGTGCGGTACTCGGCACTGCCGCGCAGGTTGCTGCCGGTCTTGACGGCTGCCTGCACGGCGGCGGGCAGCTGCGCCGGGTCGCAGTCCGGCGTGACAAGCACGGCCTTCATCGGGCGCGCGCCGATGGCAAAGCGGTACTGCCCCTGCGCCGTGCGGGCAGCCGCACAGGTCAGGATCGGGAAATCGGTCTGGGTCGCGCGCACCGACTGGTACTGCACCTTCAGCCCCGGCGTCTTGCGCAGGCAGATGTGGGTCAGAATATCGCGGTCATAGGGCATCGCGGCAAACTGCGCCAGCGGCATCCGGCCCGCCCTGTACAGCTCGACCTCGCAGTCCAGCGCCAAAAACAGCGTCAGCACATCGGAAAAGCCGAACCGGCCATAGATGCTGCCGCCCACCGTGGCGCAGTTGCGGAACTGCACGCCGACAATGTGGCGCACAGCCTCCCGCACAGCCCCCGCGGTGTAGGCGTTCAGGGCGGCGTTCGTTTCCAGATCGCGCAGCGTTGCCATAGCGCCGATGATGATCTCGGTGTCAGTCTCCTCGATCGTATCCAGCCCCAAGGCCGACAGGTCGATGGCCGTGCCGACATTGATCTTTTCCATCTTGAGCCAGAGCATACCGCCCAGCACGCGGTTGGGCTTTTTCTGGTTCAGCTGCCATGCCTCCTCCAGCGTGGCGGGGCGGGCATATTCGCGTATCGTCATCATGGGTCAATCTCCGTTTTTTTCTGTTTTGGGCGAAAAAATCACACTTTTCGTGGATAGGTACTTTTATTCTACCATAAAATCTGGTATAATACCGTTGTTGTTTTAAAAATACAACGATATTTTTTATTGTATGAGGGAAGAAGATCCATGAAAATGACCAAAATGACCGCCCTGCTGCTGGCCGCCGCCATGGCGCTGACCGCCTGCGGCAGCACCGCCGCCGTAAGCAGCGAAGCCGCCGCCTCCGCCACCGCTGCACCCGAGGTCACCGCCAGCCCCGAGGAGGCTGCCGCTGCACCCGCTGCCGCCGAGACCGCCGTCACCTACCCGCTGACCGTCACCGACCAGCTGGGCCGCGAGGTCACCATCGAGACCGAGCCCAAGACGCTGGCCAGCGGCTACTACATCTCCCCCAGCCTGCTCATCGCCCTCGGCGTGCAGGACGAGCTGGTCGGCGTCGAGGCCAAGGCCGACAAGCGCACGATCTACAGCCTCTCCGCACCCGAGCTGCAGAGCCTGCCCAGCATCGGCACCGCCAAGGAGTTTGATCTTGAGGGCTGCGCCGCGCTGACCCCCGACCTTGTCATCGTGCCCGCCAAGCTGAAGGATTCCATCCCCCAGATGGAGGAGCTGGGCCTGACCGTGCTGGCCGTCAAGCCGGAGGATCAGGACAAGCTGTACGGCGCCATCGACCTGCTGGCTCAGGCCACCAACACCGTTGCCCGCGGTGAGGAGCTGAAGTCCGCCATCGAGGACAACCTGCTCAGCCTGCACGAGGCCATCGGCGATGCCGAGGCCCCCGCCGTCTACATGGCCGGCAACAGCTCTGTGCTGCAGACCGCCGGCCCCGCCATGTACCAGAACTATATGATCGAGAATGCCGGCGGTCTCAACGCTGCCGCCAGTGTTGAGGACACCTACTGGGCCGAGGTCTCCTATGAGCAGGTGCTGGACTGGGACCCCGACTACATCATTCTGGCGTCCGATGCCGACTATGATGTCGATTCCGTCCTGAACGATGCCGCGCTGGCCGACTGCACCGCCGTCAGGGAGGGCCATGTCTACCAACTGCCCCACGCCATCGAGGCTGTGGACTCCCCCGTGCCCGGCAGCTTCCTGGGCAGCGTCTATCTGGGCAGCGTGCTGCATCCCGAGCAGGTGAGTGAGCAGTTCTACCATGACTGCGCCGATACATTCTACACGACCTACTACGGCTTCACCCCTGCCTCCTATGAATAACCGCAAGCGCACGGCGCTGTGCCTTCTGGGCGCAGCGCTCTGCGTTTTTATGGCCTTTGGTGCGGCCCTTGCGCTGGGCCGCTACCCCATAACACCGGCGGCGCTGCTGGCCGGCGATGCCATGGCGGTGCGCACCTTCACCGTGCTGCGGCTGCCCCGCGCCGTTATGGCGCTGATCGGCGGCTTTGGACTGGGGGTGGCCGGCTTTGTCTATCAGACCGTATTCCGCAACCCGCTGGCAAGCCCCGACATCATCGGCGTTTCCTCGGGGGCCAGTGTCGGCGCGGCGTTCGCCATCCTGTTCGTTTCGTCAGGGGCGCTGTCCACCACGGTCAGTGCCTTTGCGGGCGGGCTGGCGGCGGTGTTCCTCTCGCTGGGGCTGGCCGCTGCCGCGCCGGGGCGCAGCAAAATGTCGCTGGTGCTGGCGGGCATCGCCGTCCACGCGCTGGCCCAGACGCTGCTGATGCTGCTCAAGCTGACCGCCGACCCCGAGAAGGAGCTGGCCAGCATCGAGTATTGGATCATGGGCAGTCTGGCCGCCGTGACCCGCAGCCGGGTGTGGTTCCCGGTGCCGGTTGTGCTGGTCTGCTGCGCAGCGATCTTTGCGCTGCACCGGCAGGCGCTGCTGCTCTCGATTGAGGAGGGCGAGGCCCGGCTGCTCGGCGTGCGGGTGGGTGCGATGCGTCTGCTGCTGCTGACGCTTGCCACCATGACGGTTGCCGCCGTTGTCAGCGTGACAGGGCTTATCAGCTTTGTCGGGCTGCTGGCCCCCCACAGCGCCCGGCTGCTGGCGGGGCACAACCGGCGCTCGGCCTGCCTGCTGAGCGGGCTGCTGGGCAGCGCCCTGCTGCTGGCAGCCGACA
>ULOT01009205.1_pt1 | contig 14300 bp, 13 predicted proteins | sample 1952811 | NCBI WGS metagenome assembly ULOT01 (sample SAMEA4835609, study PRJEB28245) | human gut metagenome | biome: gut microbiome; material: fecal sample | place: Denmark | collected 2008
TTTACACTTCTATTACTTCTTTATCACACATAAGCAAAGTCACAGGGTATCAAGCAGCTCATGTCCGGAGGCGGTATCATTATCGTAGCACAGACGGTGATTCCACAGCTTTCAACGCTGTTCTCATAATTCATGGGGTCAATCATTGACAAAATCACTGAATTTATAAAGGAAATGCTGCAAGGATGGGTGCTGGACAATCTCGAAACGATGTTTACTGACGTGAATACGAAAGTAGGAACAATCGCCGGAGAGGTTGGGCAGACACCCAGCTCTTGGAACGCAGGTATTTTTTCCATGATAGATAACCTGTCAGATACAGTCATGGTGCCCATAGCGGGGATGATCATTAGTGCGATTCTCTGCTATGAGCTGATTACCATGGTAATGGATAAGAATAACATGCATGAGATGGGAAGCGAGTTTTTCTTCCGTTATCTTGTGAAAGCATGTATTGCAGTATTGCTTGTCAGCTATACCTCTGACATTACCATGGCAATTTTTGATGTGGGCAACCATATCGTTACAAGTGCGGCAGGAGTCATTACAGGCTCCACGACACTTGATGTGACGAGTACATTACAGTCCATGTTTAACAGCCAGCTCTCCACTATGGGGATAGGCGAACTGATAGGACTTGGAATAGAGACCATGATTGTTAGCTTATGTATGAAGATCATTTCCCTGCTAATCACCGTCATGCTATATGGGCGAATGATTGAAATATACCTTTATGTTTCAGTGGCTCCGGTTCCGTTTGCGACACTCAGCAACCGGGAATGGGGCGGCATCGGAAGTAATTATATCAAGGGACTTTGTGCTTTGGCATTTCAGGGATTTTTCATCATGGTATGTGTGGCAATCTATGCAGTGCTGGTATCCAGTGTTGCAGTTGCAGGCAATCTTCACACGGCTTTGTGGTCGGTGGCAGCATATACCGTTATTCTGTGCTTCAGCTTATTTAAGACAGGTTCCCTTAGCAAATCTATTTTTAATGCACATTAAAGCAGCATTATATCAGGAAGGAGGCTGTTTATGGCAATATCAGTCGCAGTGCCGAAGAATTTAAGCGGCATCAAGACAAAGGTGGCAATGAATCTGACAAAACGCCAGCTCATCTGTTTTGGTGCGGCAGGTGCGGTTGGGATTCCTTTTTATATCTTTACCAAAGATATCATCGGGACACAGGCATCCGCACTGATCATGGTGGCTGTCATGCTGCCGTTTTTCTTTCTGGCAATGTACGAAAAGGACGGCTTTCCGGCAGAAAAGATTCTGTACTTTATGATAAGGCAGAAATTCCTGACACCGGGAATACGCCCCTATAAATCAGAAAATCTCTACAATCGGTTAGAGGAGCAGGAAAAAATGAAAAAGGAGGTGCGTTACCTTGAAGCAAAAGCCAAAGGCAAAACCGCAGGGCAGTAAAGGAAAAAATACCAAGCCTAAAGCGGGCTTGAGTTTTTCTGAAAAGAAAAGGCTAAAAGAGCTTCAGCGTACTCTTGCAGGAAACCATAAGGAACAGGAGAAACCTACCACGGCACAGAATACCATTACTTTCAAAAAGATGTTTCGTGACGGTATCTGTCAGGTGACATCTGAGTTCTACACAAAAATGGTGGAATTTTATGATATCAACTATGACCTTCTGGAAATAGAGGACCAGGGGGAGATTTTAGAGGAGTACAGCAAGCTCATCAATTACTTTGACCCGTCTATCAGATTTGAGTTGTTTTTATTTAACAGGCAGGTCAACGAACAGACGCTGATAGACCAGTTTGACATTCCTTTGCAGGGAGATGATTTTGACGATATCCGTGAGGAATACACGGAAATGTTAAAGAAGCAGGCTGCAAAGGGCAACAACGGTATCATTAAATCAAAATATCTTATTTTTGGTACGGAGTGTAAGGGATATAAGGAAGCGAAATCAAAACTGAATAACATTGAAAAGGATGTTATCAAAAACTTATTAAACCTTGGAACCCACGCCAAAAGCCTTGACGGAAAGGAATGTCTGCGTATCCTGCATGAGTATTTTAATCAGGATACCATGGAGCCTTTCCGCTTTTCATTTAAGGAGCTGGCAGAGTCCGGTAAGAGTGTAAAGGACTACATTGCACCGCCGGGCTTTGATTTCCGTTATCCGAGCCGGTTTAAGGCAGGAAAGATGTATGGCAGTGTCCATTATCTGGATATCATTGCACCACGTTTTAATGATGAGCTGTTAAAGAAGCTACTTGATATTGATGATAACCTGACCATTACCATGCATATGCAGACAATGGATCCGGTAAAGGCAATCAAGATGTTAAAGGGAGCTTTGACAAATATTCAGAAGATGAAGATTGAGGAGCAGAAAAAGGCAGTCCGAAGTGGATATGACATGGATATTCTTCCTACGGATATTATCACTTATGAAAAGGATACGCTGGAGCTGCTTGACGATCTGAACACCAGTAACCAGAAGATTATTAAAATGACTTTCCTTATTACCTGTTACGGCAGGAGCAAAAGGGAGCTTGAAAATATTACGCAGAGGGTGTCCGGCATTATCCAGCAGGCAAACTGTAACTTAAGATGTTTGCAGTATTTACAGGAACAGGGGCTTATGGCTTCCGCACCGATTGGATGCAATGATACGGGAATTGAGCGTGTGCTTACCACAAAGAGTACCGCTATTCTTGTGCCGTTCTGTACGCAGGAATTATTTATGCCTGCACCGGCAATCTACTATGGTTTAAATGCCCTGTCAAACAACATGATCATGGCAGACAGAAAGCGGCTTCGTACACCAAACGGAGTAATTTTAGGAACACCGGGCAGTGGTAAGTCCTTTAGTGCAAAGAGGGAGATTTTATCCTGCTTTCTTATGACAAGGGATGATGTGATTATCTGTGACCCGGAGGGTGAGTATTTTGCCCTTGTGGGAGCTTTGCATGGGCAGGTGGTAAAGCTTGCAACCAATTCCAAAGATTATCTGAACCCGATGGATATTCAGTTAAGCCATAAAGGGGATAAGGAAGCTCTGAAATTAAAGAGTGATTTTCTCATTACCCTGTGTGATTTGATTGCCGGAGGGAAGGACGGTCTGGAGAATGATGAGAAGGGTATCATTGATGAATGTATCCGTCATATCTATGATGCCTATTTTGAAAATCCGGTACCGGAGAATATGCCTATCCTTGAGGATTTGTATAATGCCCTTTTAGACCATAAGAATGCGAAAGCAGAGCGTATTGCCAATTCCCTTGTGTTGTATGTGCATGGTTCGCAGAATTATTTTAATCATCGCACTAACGTGGACAGTAAGAACCGTATCATGTGCTTTGATATCAGGGATTTGGGAAACCAGTTGAAAGAGCTGGGTATGCTTATCGTACAGGATGCCGTATGGAACAGGGTGTCACAGAACAGGGAGAGAAGAATTGCTACCCGTTATTACTGTGATGAGTTCCACCTTCTTCTAAAGGAGAGGCAGACTGCCATTTATTCGGTGGAAATCTGGAAGCGTTTCAGAAAATGGGGCGGTATTCCGACAGGTCTGACACAGAATGTGGGTGACTTCTTAAAGTAGGAGGAAATCGAGGGTATTCTTGGTAACTCAGATTTTGTTTATCTCTTGAACCAGAATGCAAAGGATCAGGCGATACTTGCTGATAAGCTGGGGCTTTCGGAAAAACAGCTTTCCCATGTGACCAATTCAGAGCCGGGTTCCGGTCTGATTCTGTTTGATAACGTGGTGATTCCTTTTGTGGATAAATACCCGACAGACACAAAGACCTATGCGATTATGGATACCAAACCGGAAGAAAGCGTAAAACAGGAGGATGTTGATTAGTGGCAGAGAATAAAAAAGACAAGTCGGCTGAGTTTGCAAGGGATAAGAGTGCTTTTTCTAAAGGTGGCTCCGAAAAGGGAACTGCTTCGCAAAAAGTACAGCGTAGGCATTCCGGTACACATCAGCCAAGAGATGCAAATGACACTTCCGGAGATGTTCTGAAAAAGGAACTGTCTGAAACTTTTGGACAGAATGTCCAGAAGTCGGGGCAGTCAGCAAAACGCAGAAATAAAAAGCAGTATCAGAAGCAGGACACTTTTGGACACAGTGAAAATCCTTCCGCAGAGCAGAAGGATTTGAAGTCTGGGAATACGGATGCGGACAGTAAGAAGAAAAGCGATTTTTCGCAGGAAAACAATACTTTTACTGAGGATGGTAACAGGGAGCAGGAGGAACATCAGAAAAAGGATGATTACCACCGCAGGGATACCTACCACCAATCCGAGAAAAAAGGAAAATACCACAGATGGGAGTATCAGAACAGGGAACGGACAAAACAATCTGATTTTGAACGTGATTTCCAGACGAAGGAAAAAACCTTTACGGAAGGGATGGAGCCAGAGTTTCATGGAAGCAAAAAATTAGACAGACTGCATAATAAGGCAGAGAAAGCCGGGAAAAAGACCGAAGCTGCAAGAAAGAAGATACCAAAGAAAAAGGAGTATTCCTTTGAGCGTGTCTTTGATGAAAAGACAGGAAAATCAAAATATGTGCTGACTGCCGTGGAAAAAGAAAAGCAATTCAAACCGGATAGTCCGGTAAAAATGGTTGCAGGCAGGGTCGGTGCAGAATATTCCAATTTTGCCCATGGCAAGGTTGCCGAAGTGGAGAAAGAAAATTCTGCTGTGGAAGGAGCACATAAGACGGAACAGACAGCAGAGAATGTCTATCATTTTGTGAAACGCAACCATAAAAGCGGATTGCAAAGGAAAAAAGAGAAAGTCGCAAAGCTGGAGAAAAAGCAGTTTAAAAAAGAGGTCAATTTCCGGTATCAGAAGTTTTTGGAAGAAAACCCACAGATGCAGGAAAAGACCCTGAAAAAGCAGATGCAGAAACGATTGCAGAAACAGCGTATCAAGCGGGAGTATGCAAAGGCAAGGAGGGCAGGACAGGCAGCAAAGAATACAAAAGAAGCGGCTGCAAAATCAGCCAATTTTATTACCAAGGTTGCCAAGAAAATACAGGAGATAGCGAGCAGGAATGTTTCACTTCTGGTAACAATCGGTATCTTTGCACTGCTCCTGATTATGATAATGACAGCCATATCATCCTGTGGGGCGATGTTCTCAGATGGTATGAGTACCACACTGGCAGGAAGTTATATGAGTGTTCCGGCGGAGATTGATGCTGCGGACCTGGCGTTTTCCGAGCTGGAAATGGAACTGCAGAAAGAAATCAATGACATAGAAACGGACTATCCGGATTATGACGAATACCGCTACAATCTGGATGCCATAGGGCATGACCCGTTTGTTTTAATCAGTTACCTGTCGGCAGTACATACGGAATTTACGGCAAGTGACGTGCAAAGTGAGATAGAAAGCCTTTTTGAAGAAATGTATGAGCTGACCTTAAATCCTACTACGGAAACAAGGACAAGGACTGTAACAGATCCGGAAACGGGTGAGGAAACGGAGGAAGAATACACCGTAACCATACTTGAAGTAACATTGACTGCCACTGATCTGGGTGTGGTTGTAGCCAGACACATGAATGAGGAGCAGAAAGAAATCTATGCTCTTTACACTGAAACCCATGGGCTGACACAGCAGTTTTATACACCGCTTAATTTGTATTGGTACAGCTATGTGTCGAGTTATTACGGCTAACGTATCAATCCGGTCACAGGGCAGGAACAATTTCACCGTGGTGTGGATATAGTGGTGCCCACAGGGACAACCGTTCTGGCAGCGATGGATGGAACGGTTACAACAGCAACCTATGATGCTTCTTATGGTAATTATGTTGTGATAGAGGACAGCAATGGTTACTGCACCAAGTACGCACACATGGATACATTAAGTGTCAGTGCCGGACAGACTGTTACACACGGAACAACCATAGGAACAACAGGAAATACGGGAAGCAGTACCGGAAGCCACCTTCATATTGAGTGTTTGTATAACGGGGAGTATTATAACCCGCTATTTTACTTTGATGTGGGTGAAGGAACGCTTTATGGTGAAACTCCGGGCGGTGGCGGTTCATCGGGAAATGTCATACCACCGGATTCCTATGATGATGCAACAGTACAGGCACTTATGGAGGAAGCAGCAAGATATCTTGGCTATCCGTATGTATGGGGCGGTTCTTCTCCGTCCACGAGCTTTGACTGTTCCGGCTTTGTATGCTGGGTATTTACCAACAGTGGCGTACATAATCTGCCAAGAACCACAGCACAGGGCATATATGACCAGTGTACTCCGGTGTCGGCGGCAGATGCCAAGGCTGGGGACATCATCTTTTTTACAGGTACTTACAATTCACCGGGATCTGTCAGTCATGTGGGTATCTATTGCGGAAACGGTATAATGATACACTGCGGTGACCCAATCAAATATGCTTCTATCAATACACCATACTGGCAGAGTCATTTCTATAGTTTTGGTAGATTAAATTAAAAGCAGGAAGTGAGGATAAATGACAAAGGAAAGAATTGAAAAAGAGCTTCTGAAAGTCCGGGAGCAGCTTGCAGGATTGCAGGCAAGGCAGAAGGACTTGGAGGAGCAGTTACAGATGGCAGAGGATGCGGAGAAGATGAAATTCATTGAGAAAAATAAAATCTCTCTGGAACGGCTGATTTTACTGAATAAAGTCAGCGAGGAAGAAATCCTGCATCTGTTAAAGAAAAAGGAACAGGAAGAACAGACACAACAATCAGAAAAGGAGGCAGTAAGCCATGAAAAAAATGAAACTATCATCTAAGGCGGTGTTATCGCTTGTTTTATCAGCAGTTTTATTCTGTATGCCCGGTTTGGGATTTGCCATGAACGGGAATTATGCAGTGAGTGTTCATGCGGAGGATACAGAGCCGGAAAGCAGCTCTGAGGAAAACAGAACCGAGAATGACACAGAGCAGGAAACGGAAAGCGGTTCTGAAGAAAACAGCACGGAAGAGGATACGGTATCCGGTGGTGATGTGAAAGAACCGGAGTGTACCTGTGAGGATAAATGTGGTGCGTATGAATACGACCATAATTGCGAGGTATGCGTGAAAGATTACAAGCTCTGTGCATATAAAAAGCCGAATGTCACAATCCAGATCAATCAGCCGGATGGGTGGCATAATGACAAAGCAACCGTGACATTTACAGTTGCGGATGTGGCACATACAGGGAATTTTGAAATTGCCAAGATACAGGCAAAGGTAGGACAGAATGGAAGCTGGACGGATGTGACAGAGGACAGAAAGCTGGAGATTTCTGAAAACTGTACGGTGTATGTGCAGGTCACTGACCAGAAGGGAAATACCTATGAGAGAAGCCGTGCAATCAAATGTTTTGACACCACAAAGCCTACGCTTAATGCTGCGGTCAGTGACGGACTTTTGAGTGTGCAGGTACATGATACGGATTCCGGAGCGAAAGCAGTCTATGTTAGCGGATATGAATTTACAGACCTTACAAACGGAACTTTGAATATCCGCCTGCAGCAATTTGATGCGGGGTATGAGTATTTTACCATTTCTGCAATGGACAATGCCGGAAATATGTCGGAGGTTTATAAAACGAAAAATCCATACTACAAAGAACCGGCAGATGAGAGTGATGAAAATCCGGCAGAACAGCTTCCGGTCAATGCAGAAGCTACCAAGCCGGGAAGTGCCACGGGAACTGTAACAGAGCATACAAAGACAGACAGTAATGGAAATACCTCTTCACAGACAAATCCTGCGGAACAGAAAAAGCAGGCAATGGCGGAAGCGGATGCTTCGGAGAAAGCAGAGAATGAGAATAAGGAGAGTAAGCAGTCCGGGCAGGGCAAGGAATTTTATACCATTCAGACAGCATCGGACAAGGTGTTTTATCTGATTATCGACAGGGATGGTGAGGAAGAAATGGTCTATTTTCTGACAGAGATTACGGAAAATGACTTGCTGAATACCACATCTGATAACAGCGAGATCTTACCGAAAAACTCCGCCGCATTAGAGTCTTCAATCCCGACTTCTGAAAGTGCATTGCCAAATAATAATGCAGAACAGGAAAATAAGCAGGAGGAAGCTGCGGAAGATACAGAGGGAACCGAAGAAGATACAGAAAGCACCGAGGAACCGGAAGAAACGGAGGTTAAAGAGCAGGCAAATCCTATGATTTCCTATATCCTTATGGGAGGTCTTGCAGTGGCAGTAATCGGAGGTGCGTATTATTTCAAAGTGGTACGCAAAAAGAAAGAGGATTTCATCGAGGATGAAGATGAGGACGAGGAAGATAACGAAGAATATGAGAACGAAGATGAGGAATCAGAGGGCAGTTCGGATGATGATTTCTTTGAGGAACAGGAGGAAGAATAATGCAGTTAGTTTATGTTGCGTCAAAAGCCCCGTTCCTTTCATTATTTATATTTTGAGCTGAATTACTCAACATTTTCTTCTAAATTTTTGTTATTGTGAATAGTTTAACTAGCCATTTATAGCAAAAAGAAATGAGAAAACCTATGCTTTTGAATTAAAGGAGGTGATGCACAAAAAAGGATATAGTGACTACTAGATTCGAACCAACAACAAAATATGGCAAACATTACTGACATATGCTGTCAATCAATCAAAAACAGAATTCACGGAGAGTTTTCCGCCAACAATTTCTCCAATAAGTCTATTCTGAAGCTCTTGAAAAAGCAAATCCCATTAAGGATACTCCTAGCATGCCACAATGGAATGACGATGAAGGTTTAATGGAATGGCTTTGTACTTTAATCTAAAAATAATTTTCGCGAGCGATAATCTTATCGCCCGCAGAAAGGAGCTTTTATGGTGAAAAACATGTGTGATTTTTGCAAAAAAAATCAACCAATAAAACACATAGACAATAATAACCATTATCACTTTTCTTTACCTTTTTCTTCAAAAACCTTAGTGATTACTGACAAAAAGAAAAGTAGAGAGTATCTTTATGGCATAATTTATTGTCCTATTTGTGGAAAAAAATGCTCTTAATCCAGTGTAATATATGTATGTTGACTGCTTTTTGTTACAGTACATTCGGCTATATAATCAGGATTACCTATAACAGCGACCCATTCGGCTGCTATTAACATAATACTCAAATAAGGTTTCTTTAATTTTTTATGATGCTCATATACTCTCCAAAAATCATTACTGTTAGTAAAATTAACTTTTACATGATAAGTTGGAGTTTCTAAATTGAACATTGGAACATTAAACAATATAGCAAATTCATCTTTTACTTTATGATAATAAGAGGTCTCTACTATAAAAAATCCACATGGATTTGATATAAAATCTGTGTAATTTTCTTTGCACCTCATAAAATCAGAATATTTGCAATCGCCGATAGTATCCTCTCCAGAAGATAAACTTTCAACATACGCTGCATAAATTGATTTTAGTGTATCGGGTGCAATCCTAGAACCTGTACCAACCGTTCCACCACCACCTGAACCTTTATGAATATTAGGTTTTTCTGAAATACTAAGCATTCTGTTTTTGAAACTATTTAATTTAAAAAGATTTTTATTGTATTTATCCGTGTCAAATTCAATATCATTACGAATACAAATTGGAAATTTGTGATCAAGTTTAGATTTACTTCTAAAATGTGCAGAATCTTCACCCATAGAAACAATCAACATTGGTGCATCACAATTATCTGTATCACAATAAAAAGGAATCTTACTATATACCTGACCTGCATTTACAGATTTCCCATTTGGTTTCCAAATACGAGCTTTCTTAGCCATAATAATCACCTCGGAGGTCTTAAAGTTGAATAATAAAAAATGTAGATTATGCGAAAAACAAAAATTAGATTTTACATCACCAGGTTCAAATAATAAAGCCGAAGTTTTTATGCAAGGTACTAATTATTTGACATTCTATGGTGATGATAGTGCTGTTTATATGTTTAAATGTAACTATTGCCCTAAATGTGGCAAGAAATTAATAATATAGTTTTTCTAATCTGTATGGAGCCATTTGCAATATAAAATGGATAACCTATATATTATTATAACTTAATTATTAAATATTTTGTAGAGTAAACTTTAAAAGAAAGGAGAAAAACAATGGATTCAAACAACAACTCAACATATTCTACAACTCAAAAAAAGTTAGTGGTAGCAGAAAAGCCAAGTGTGGCAAAGTCAATCGCCAAGGTGCTTGGTGCAGATGAAAGAAAAGACGGATACATGGAGGGAAACGGTTTTATCGTTTCATGGTGCGTAGGGCATCTGGTTGAGTTGGCACAGCCGGATGCCTATTCTGATGCATGGAAAAAGTGGACTTACGACAGCCTGCCTATGATACCGGAGCATTGGCAGCATGAGGTCAAGAAAGACACGGTTGCACAGTTCAGGGTATTAAAGGAACTGATGCATGATACAAGAGTAGACAGCGTGGTATGTGCCACAGATGCAGGTCGAGAAGGAGAGCTTATCTTTCGTCTGGTGTATGAACAGGCGGGATGCAGCAAACCGATGAAACGCTTATGGATTTCTTCCATGGAAGAGAGTGCCATAAGGGAAGGATTTGAGAATTTAAAGCCGGGAAGTGACTACGATTACTTATACCATTCCGCACTTTGCAGGCAGGAAGCGGACTGGCTTGTGGGTATCAACGGTACAAGGCTTTTTACCGTTTTATATGGCGGCAAGGTGTTAAAGGTGGGCAGGGTACAGACACCTACCCTTGCAATGCTTGTAGAACGTGAAGCAAAGATTATGAATTTCAAGAAAGAGCAGTATTTTATGGCTCACATCCTCTGTGGCGGCGTGGATGCGGTCACAGAGAGGATTGACAGTAAAACGGAAGCGGAAAATGTTGCAGGAGCTTGTCTGAACGGACAGGCTCTTGTTACGTCTGTGGCAAAGGAAGAAAAGACGGTAGCACCGCCGAAGCTCTATGACCTTACCACACTCCAAAGGGATGCCAACCGCTTATTTGGTTTTACAGCAAAGCAGACTTTGGAGTATATCCAGAGCCTTTATGAAAAGAAGCTGTGTACCTATCCGAGAACGAACAGCCAGTATTTGTCTGATGATATGGAGCAGACAGCCGGAAATGTGATTGAAGCAATTTTCAGTTCCATTCTGTTTGAGGAAAATAGGATGTTCAATCCGGATATTAGGAGTGTGTTAAACAGCAAAAAGGTCACAGATCACCATGCTATTATCCCCACAATGGAGATTGCAAAAGCTGACCTTGTAGCCCTGCCGGAAACGGAGCGAAAGATTTTATCCCTTGTGGCCAACAGGCTGCTGTGTGCTACAGGGGAGAAACATCTTTATGAAACGGTAAAGGCAGAGCTTTCCTGCGGTGGTTACACCTTTGCCACTTCCGGCAAGTCGGTCCTAAAAAACGGATGGAAAGATTTTGAAGATGCCTTTAAGCGTTCTTTTAAGACAACGGAAGATAAAGATCAGGAGGATAAGAAACTGCCGGAGCTTTCCGAGGGGCAGACCTTTGACGGGGTGCAGACGAAGATTAGCGAGCATTACACCACACCGCCGAAGCACTTTACGGATGTAATACACTTTGAGAGTAGGCAGTGGAAATATTCAAAATGCAAAGGAGCAGGATAGCAATGAAAATCAAGGATAAGAGATTTAAAATCACAGCTTTATACGAGCGACTCTCAAAGGATGATGAGGTGCAGGGAGAGTCAAACAGTATCGTCAATCAGAAGCGGATGTTGACACAGTATGCAGAACAGCATGGGTATGAGAATATCGAGCATTACACGGATGATGGATGGACTGGTACAAACTTTGACAGACCCGACTGGAAGAGAATGCTTGCGGATATTGAAGCTGGCAAGGTGGGAACAGTCATTGTCAAGGACATGAGCCGTATCGGTAGAGATTATTTGCAAGTAGGATTTTACACAGAAGTCATGTTTCGGGAAAAGGGAGTGCATTTTATAGCGATTTCCAATGGTGTTGACAGCGAGCGCAGGGAGAGTGCAGAATTTGCCCCATTCTTGAACATTATGAACGAGTGGTATGTGCGTGATACCAGTCGGAAGATAACAACGGTATTAAAGGCAAGAGGTATGAGTGGGAAAGCACATACAACCAACCGCTGTTGCTATGGATATAAAAAGAGTGCAGAAAACCCCGATAAATGGGTAATTGATGAAGAAGCTGCCGAGGTTGTTCGTAGGATATTTAATATGTGTCTGAATGGGAAAGGACCCTATCAGATTGCAAGGGAACTGGCAGAGGATAAGGTGGAAAGACCCGAATATTATTTGGGTATTCGTGGCAGGGGAGTTAATATAAAGTCATTTGATATGGAACATCCGTATATGTGGAGAGGTGGCACTGTTAAGACCATATTAACAAGAATGGAATACACTGGATGTACTGTTAATTTTAGAACAAAAAAGGAGTCGTACAAGGATAAGCGACCTACTAAAGTAGACTCATCCGAATGGATTATCTTTGAAGATACCCAAGAACCGATTATCGACAAGCATACATGGGAAACAGTGCAGAAGCTGTTAGATACTCCAAGAAGAAAAGGTGTATTTGAGGAGAATAATCCTCTTACCGGTAAAGTGTTTTGTGCAGATTGTGGAGCAAAAATGTATCATCACAGAAATGCGCAGGGAATATGGAAAAAAAATTATTTTAAGGCAGGGGAGATGATATATCATGCACCCGAAGATAGGTACGATTGCTCCAACAATATAAGAGGTAGACAGCGTTATGAAAAATTGTGTTGCAGTCATTCCATTACCACAAAGGCGTTGGAAACGCTTGTGTTGGAAACCATAAAAAGAACTTGTGATTATGCGGTGGAAAATGAAGCAGAGTTTAGGGAAACGGTATGCAGTATCTCTGAAGAACAGCAGGGAGAATTATCTGTCAGACTGGAGAAAAGGCTTGCCAAAAAGCAGAAACGAGTGAATGAAGTCAATCGTCTGATAAAGAAGCTGTATGAGGATAATATCAGCGGTAAATTGAACGATAAACGCTTCAATGCCATGCTAAGTGATTATGAGTCGGAGCTTGAAGCGTTGGAAGAGGATATTGACAGAGATAATGCTGAATTAGAGGGCATGAGTGCTAAGAAAACGGATGTGGATGTGTTCATGGAACTTGTAAAAAAGCATACGACATTCGAGGAACTGACACCAGCCATATTGAATGAATTTGTTGATAAAATCATGGTTTATAAGGCAGTTGGAAGTGGTGCAAACAGAACGCAGGATGTAGATATTTATTTGAATTATATCGGTAGATTTGTAGTTCCTGAAGTGGTTGTGGAGCTGACGGAAGAAGAGAAGCTGGCAGAAGCTAAAAGGCAGGAAAAACTGGAGAAAAAGCGAGCAAGTAACCGCAAATATATGGCACGAAAAAGAGAAGAAGCGAGGAAAGCGTGGGCAGAAATAGAAGCGGAGAAAGCAAAGGCAGTAGGGCAATAATTATCGTGAATTTGCGATTGTGAAAATGGCAGACGAGGAAATTATCAAGTGAATAATATGGATTGATTTTGCTCCGATAATTAACGAGCGAAATCAGAATAAAAAGGCATTCAAAACGGACAGTGGAACATGTTTGTAGTGGATGTCTTTTTTGTGGTCTTGTCAGTGCAACCTTCCCTTCCCCTTCCTTCTCTTTCTCTTCCTAGAGAAAAAAGAGAAAAAGAAAAGCAGAAAAGAAAGAACCAAAGAAAAGAATAAAATAAAAAGATAAAAAAGAGATATACCATCTCAATCTTATCCTATCCCATCCTATCCGCCTGCCTACGGCAGGCTTTATTATTTGCCCGTCAAAAGTACGAGTCTAGAGTCGTCAAAAATACAAACCTGAGAGAAAGGAGTGATTTAATGGGCAGTTTATCAAAGTATGAGCAGGAGACAGTTATCAATTTCAATGCAGGGGAGCAGAGAGCAGTTGTTTATACCCGAGATAAGGCAGTTATGAGGAAACTTGACGCATTAGTTATTGCGTTCCCAGAGGTTTATAAGCTGGTAGGCGAAACAGATATTGATAAGACCTATTCCATGCCGAAATCATGCGTGAATTATCGTAAGCCGAGAAAGCTCGATGATAAATACATAGAACTAAAAAGAACACAGATGAAGCAGTATAATATGCAGAGGTAAATAGTTGAAAAAATGTGTGTTCAATGATATAATTTCCTTGTTGAAAGAGCGTGTCAATTTGGATTTGTTTGAAACATATTTGACACATTTGGCGTCTAGAATAACAGATGGAAACAATTAGACAAACTTGAATTTATATAATTATTCCTCTAACTTTCCCCATTTTATAG
>ULOT01073326.1_pt1 | contig 14225 bp, 9 predicted proteins | sample 1952811 | NCBI WGS metagenome assembly ULOT01 (sample SAMEA4835609, study PRJEB28245) | human gut metagenome | biome: gut microbiome; material: fecal sample | place: Denmark | collected 2008
ACCCCCCAGAGGGGGCGGCGAGCGCCGAAAAAAATTTCAATCCACGCGCCCCGTGTGGGGCGCGACGGCGAGACCGTCCAGATGATGATCGACGCCGGATGATTTCAATCCACGCGCCCCGTGTGGGGCGCGACCGTCTTGCGTGGTACAAGGCCGATTTCACCCTCAAGGATTTCAATCCACGCGCCCCGTGTGGGGCGCGACCGGAGGCAAAGGACACGCTGGTCGCGGCCATCAATATTTCAATCCACGCGCCCCGTGTGGGGCGCGACGGCCATCCGCGGTGCCAGAGCGCGTGCGGAGGCGATTTCAATCCACGCGCCCCGTGTGGGGCGCGACAAGGGCCGCGGTGAAAACCTTGTCGTGACACTTGACATTTCAATCCACGCGCCCCGTGTGGGGCGCGACTATTAGCCTGCTGGTGACTGCCTTCATGTATCTCTGATTTCAATCCACGCGCCCCGTGTGGGGCGCGACTACGGTGAATAACTTCGCCAAGACAGAAGACCTATTTCAATCCACGCGCCCCGTGTGGGGCGCGACCAATTCACAGGAGGAATTCAACTATGAGACTTGATATTTCAATCCACGCGCCCCGTGTGGGGCGCGACCAGGAGAAATGACAAAGAAAGGACGATAAAAATGATTTCAATCCACGCGCCCCGTGTGGGGCGCGACCCTGACGGCACGGAGGTGGCCTACTGATGGCAAAATTTCAATCCACGCGCCCCGTGTGGGGCGCGACTGCTGTGCCCGCATGGTGGCAGCTGCACACAGCGATTTCAATCCACGCGCCCCGTGTGGGGCGCGACAGTTCGACGAGGAGATCGCGGCGACGGGCATCCCATTTCAATCCACGCGCCCCGTGTGGGGCGCGACTGCTGTGCCCGCATGGTGGCAGCTGCACACAGCGATTTCAATCCACGCGCCCCGTGCGGGGTGCGACGCTGGGCGTCGAGGTCATCTGACCTCCCGCGCCAGTATTTCAATCCACGCACCCCGTGCGAGGTGCGACAATGTGCGAAGTGTTCAAGGAGGTTGGCTGCCTGTATTTCAATCCACGCACCCCGTGCGGGGTGCGACCTTGCGCGGCAGCGTGTCGTCGCCGGCGCGGTCCGGATTTCAATCCACGCACCCCGTGCGGGGTGCGACGATGGATAAGGCTGCTGCTGCCGGGAACAACGAATTTCAATCCACGCGCCCCGTGTGGGGCGCGACCTTATTCTATGGTATCTCAGGCAGATGGGAAATATTTCAATCCACGCGCCCCGTGTGGGGCGCGACTACGTCTGTACGTCAACCATTCGCCGCGATTGGATTTCAATCCACGCGCCCCGTGTGGGGCGCGACTATGAGTGGACACTTAAAGATGGGCGGATCGTTATTTCAATCCACGCGCCCCGTGTGGGGCGCGACGATGTTGTTACATACGTTACCGAGGGCAATCGTGGATTTCAATCCACGCGCCCCGTGTGGGGCGCGACGTTCAGGGTCTTCGCTTTGACCAGTTGTTCCTTCGTATTTCAATCCACGCGCCCCGTGTGGGGCGCGACTGCGGCTCATAGGGGGCATACTCCGCGCTTTTGCATTTCAATCCACGCGCCCCGTGTGGGGCGCGACAGCAAATTTGACGATTTTACCCCGTCAAATTTGCACAAAAGGTACAAAAGAGTTCTTGCTCGGCCGAAAAACACACGGGAAAAAGGAAAAATAAAGCAAAAGCTTGCTTACATTCACGCATTTTCGGCCTTTTTGGGGTGCGAAGGTTCCGGAACTTTCTGCGCGCTTGTACTTCGCACCCAATACCGCTAGATTATCAGCGCGCCTTCGGCATCATAGCCCGCTTTGGCACCGAAATGCTCGATGTGGGTGTGATACTTATCCCCAAGGTAGTAAAAGCGCAGGCTGTCCACGGATTCATCCATGATCGAGCACAGCTTGTGCTGCAGCTGTTTACACTGCGCGGCATCCAGCAGGCACTCGAAAACGGAGTTTTGCACGCGCTGCCCATAGTTCACGCACTGCTTTGCGATCTGGCGCAGGCGGCGGCGCCCGGCTGCGTCCTCCGTGTTGACATCATAGGTAATGAGTACCATCATGGCTGGCACCTCACTTCCACAAAAATGGCGGGTAGGCGTCCAGATCGTCCCGCAGATACCGCGCGAGCAGCAGTGCCTGCACATACGGTACCAGACCCCAGGAGATCTTCTCTTTGAGATACGGATGCGTGATCGTGTCCCGCTTGCGTTCCTGCCAGGCGCGCAGGAACTTCTTTCGCCCTGCATCCGTGAGCAGTACGGCGCCGCTGTCTGTGCGCACAAAGTCGGTCGCAGCGATGACGCGGTTGTTGATCAGCGACAGCACGAACCGGTCGGCAAAGCACGGCCGCAGCTCCTCCACGAGATCCAGCGCCAGAGAGGTCCGCCCCGGGCGGTCCCGGTGCAGGAAGCCGACATAGGCATCGAGCCCGACGCTCTCGAGCGCGGCGGCACAGTCGCTGCCGAGCAGACTGTACGCAAACGACAGCAGCGCGTTGACGTTATCCAGCGGCGGCCGGCGGCTGCGTTCGTGAAAGAAGAAGTCGGCCTTGTTCTGCAGGATCGTGTCGTCGAAAACATCAAAGTACACCTTGGCGCCGGCGCCTTCCTCGCCGCGCAGGGTGTCGAGCGACGTCTCCTCCGCGACGAGCGGATAGAGCCCCTTGATCTGGTCGATGGCGGTCTGGAGACGCTGCGTGTCCACGCGCAGGGCGTGGTCGCGCTTTGTGCGCTCGATGCTCCAGCGGGCGTTGTGCAGCTTGCCGAAGATCATATTGCGCGCGATGCGGCAGCTCTGCGCCGGGTCGTCAGCCACGCGGTACTGCATTCGGCGCAGGAGCACGTTTCCGTTTTCTTCGCCGACGGCCCGGGCGAGAAAGCGGCCGCCGGGCGTGCAGAACGTCAGCCCGACGCCGCGCTTTGCGCACCCGCCCATGAGCGCCGGGGAGGCTCCGGCATAGCTGAAGCTGACGATCCCGGCGAGCGTGTGCAGCGGGAAGCGGCCGATCTCGTGCCGGTCGCGGCTGACGACGATATTTTCCCCGTCGAGACTCAGGTAGGCGTCCTCCGAGGTGACAAACAGCGTGTTGAGCAGCTTTTTCATGGGGCATCCTCCATGTTGGCGCGCAGGTAAGCCTGCACCGAGCCGGTCCTTGACAGGCGCGGCAGACACAGCTCCCTGAGCGAGCAGGCGCTGCAGCCTTTCGTGGGCTTTACCTGCGGCGTGCGGCCGCGGCGGTAGAGATCGTGCATCTGCGCGGCGTCGGTGCGCACCTCTTCCCGAAGCTCCGGCGGGAAGGGCACGCGCACGCGCCGGCGCGTTTCCCCATAAAAGAGTGCGCCGTCCGGGATCTCGCAGCAGAGCATTTCCTCCAGACACATGGCCTGGGCGCACAGCTGCAGCTCGTCGCAGCCGTCCTGTTTGGCGCGGCCGCGCTTGTATTCGACCGGGAACGGCAGCCATGTGCCCTCATATCCGTGCAGCGGCACGCCGCGCTCGTCCCGGTGAAACTCCACGACGTCGCACTGGCCGGTGAGGCCGAGCGTCAGCGAGTAAACGCGCAGGCTGCGCGTGATGATCGTGTCGCCGCGGCGCTCGCGCAGCTGCTCATCGTGGGCGCGCTCGTGCAAAAGCGCGCCCTCCGTGGTGCGCAGATTCTCCGCCCACTGCTGCTCGATATGGACCAGCGCCCACTGCCGCCGGCAGAACCGGAAGTGCTGCAGGCCGGAGATCATCAGGCAGTCGTCGGGGTCATACATTACGATTTTCGCTCGCAGTGCACGCCCTCCGGCAGCGTATCGGCGACGGTGACGGTATAGTCCTGATAGCTGCGCGGCACGGCGATGCCATCCTTACGTGCGACGGTTACGGCATCGAACAGCTTATACGAAGGTGCGTTGCCCAGTTCGGAGTCGTGCTTGAAGATGATGAGTTCGCGCACGGCCATCTTGCCGCGGGCGGCGGAGTGGTCATTTTCAAACATATTCAGGATCGCCTGCCACAGCAGCTGCAGGTCCTCGTCCGAGAAGCCGGTCGTTTTCCGCGCCAAATTTGCCGAGACAAAACCCTCGGCGCGGTAGAGCCCGTAAGGCACGATGTGCTTGCGTCCCATCTCTGTCCCCTTCTTTTCGGCGTCGGCCTCGGTCGTGATGGCGACGCGCGTGATCGTGACCTCCTGCGGGACGATCGGATCCACGGAGCGGGCAAAGCCCAGCTGCACCGGCCCGCGCACCTGCCCGCAGTTGAGCGCGCCCTTAACAAACGTGGTCATGACCGCGCCGAACGTGCGGATGTCGAAGAAGTTTTGGCACATCCAGTCACGAAGCTTGCGGTCGATGTCGGGCGTGCTTTTTTTGGCGGCCTTCAGATCGCCGTCGATCCCGAGTGCAGCAATGGCTTCGTTGTCGCTGCGGTTGAGCGGCACGCCGTCTTTAATGTAAATGCGGTAGCCGGGGGCATCCTCCTTGAGCGTTTCGACATAATTGCGGATCTTCCGCTTGAGGCAGACGTCTGTCACGAGGCCGTAGCCGGTCTCGGGGTCGACGCGGGGCATATTGCCGGCGTCGGGGTCGCCATTGGGGTTGCCGTTTTCGACGTCGAACAGGATGACAAAATCATAGCGGTTTCTGATGGGTTCGGACATATGCATTTCCTCCTTACTGTTTCTTCTCGTAACGTTTCTGCGTCTGATGATAGTAGCCGATCTCGAATGCGCCCTGCTCCGGCAGCGTCATGCGTGCGGGAAACGGCGCGTTCATCCGGCTCATGAGATTGGTGATCTGCTGATTAAAATAGATGCTGCTGCCGGTGCTGAGCTTTTGCAGGTGCTTTTGCGCCAGTTTCAGCAGCGTGGGGAATACGACCGCCGGTGTTGCGCAGGCGGAATTGAAGTACCGGTCTTTGATGGTTGCATTCAGGCCGGGACTTGCCATGCTCTGCACGTCCTCCAGGACGGCGAACAGGCGGCCGAGCACGTAGGGTGTATAGTTGCTTTGTTCATTCAGTTCCACGGTCAGTACCTCCTCCGGGCAAAGAGCGGATTTGTTTCGGGTATAGTATGCTTTCAAAATTGCGGCGCGGCCGCGGGTGATGTCCTGCTCCGCGCGGATGCGCAGCGTGACGCCATTGAGCAGCGTTGCGGGGTAGCGGCCGCCGGTCAAAACGGCGCGCAGCAGATCGCCGGTCAGCTGCGGCGCAGGTGCGGGACTGCGCTCTTTCAGGTTAACGGTCTCCCGTGCCAGCATCCAGACGGAAAGCCGTGTGCGCTCGTCATAGTTTGGGCGTACGATCTCCAGTGCCTGCTCGTGTGCGCGGATGTGCCGGGCAAATGCCTGCACACTGTCGCGCAGGAAAAAGCGCACGGACAGCCGCGCGGCGTTCGGCGCCAGGCCGAGGAAATAGACGTGCTGCTCCGGCTGAAGCTGCTCGTCCAGCCAGGTGCAGTCCTGCCCGGCGGCGAGCTGCGCGAGCGCGCGGCTGATATCCTCTTCCTGAATACCGGAATCCTTCGGCGCGCCGAACAGGGCGGCCATGCCGAGATCGGCGCAGGCGGAGCTGGCGTTTTCAGCCCAGCAGACGACGGTGGTGTCGCCAAGCATTTGCCGATGATTCGGGTCGGCGAGCAGGGTGTTGAGCGCGGTCGTATAAGCGAAGGCGGCGTAGGTGCCAACGGGGGCGTTTGCATTCTGCTCATGACCGTAGGAGCAAAAGGCCGGCGCATTGAAAGATACAAGAGCGGCTCCGGAGCTCTGCGCCCCGCGCACGCCCTTGATCGCCGGGTGCGTGCGCGCGACTGGGGCATCCAGACCGGTGACAAGACATTGCGCGTGTGCGGCATCCGGGTCGCCCTGCTGATAGTGCTGCTGCCATGCGTTCTGGAATGCCGGGCGTTCGGTCACAGGGCGGCGGCTGCCGCCGTCGTCATAGGTGAAGACCAGGTTCGCACTGCCGGCAATGTCCTTCCACCGCTGCGCCAGCAAGGGGTGCGTGGCCGCCTGCTCCGGCTGCCAGGTGTCGAAGAAGGCCAGCACGGCGCGTGCTGCGGGGTCATCTACCGCATCCAGCAGCGCATGATGCAGCGCGGCGCACGCGGCAAAGCACTGCCGGGCACGCTCCGGCTTGCCCTTTTCATCGGCGCCGAGCAGATAAGTGGCGTTGTCGCAGAGAAAGTTTGCCGCAACGCCGGAAGCACGTTTTACATGCGCCGGCACGCGCATCTGCCGTGGAGCAAGCACAGTTTTCTTGCCGCGCAGCATGTTTTCCCGGCAGTCGATCACGTCGATCAACGCGCCGCGGTCGTCCACCTCCAGCTCGTAACTTACGGGGAAAGCATCGGCCCAGCCGGGCGCGGAGAGCTTGCCTTGTGCAAGCAGTGCTTCATAATAAGCGGTCAATGCCTGCAGGATCATGTGACCACCTCCGCGTTGCGGCAGTCGAGCACGCCGTTTACGAGCCGTGCCCGGAAAAACTGCGGCTGAATGTTTTGCGGATCTTTGTAGTCCAGATCGTAGAGCATCCAGCCGAGATCCTGCGTGAGCGGCACGGTCGGGACTGTGCCGCCAGGCCATTCGCGGAAGCTGGCCGGAAACTCCCGGCAGCCGAAATACGGCGTGTGGTAGCACTGCCCCCTTGTCAACCGGCGGCGGAGAATGTCCTGAAACTTCCCGGCGTTGTCGCCGGGGGCGGCCCGCTCCGTCAGGTCAAAGTGACACTCGATCACATAGTGCACATCCTGCAATACCAGCGCCGCGCGCTGCTGAATGTCCTGCGAAGTGTACAGCGCCGGTGGCCTGCCGCCTTTTGCGGCCGAGAGCGCCGCGGAGGCAAGCAGCGTGGACTTGACCTCGTTTCTGCGGATGTTGGTAAAGCGGATCGGGGCGAGCAGATAGACCTTGTCAATGTGATAGCGCAGGCCCGGATGCCAGTAGATCGCTTCCACCAGCCCGCGCGCCGCCGACGGCGTCATGACATCATAGCTGACGCGCTCTGTCTTCATTTCCGGCCGGGAAAAGCAGGCATAGTTGCCCCAGACTTCGATCCGAATCGACATGGATGCCACCTCCTTTTTATTGCTGTTTTGTACGACACGGCAATCCCTCCTTTTTTATCAGACAAACAGGCCATATCCAGTCTCAACATTCAGGGCGAGACCGGTTTTGGCGTTATATTTGGACAGATCCGTCAAAATGGCTGAACCATCCGGAAGCAGCTCCAGCGCCCCGGCGGCGTCCAGCGCGTCAAACTGGGCTGTATAGCACGCGATGCTGTAAATGCCGAGCTTCCGCAGCAGCGCCCGGCTGCACTCGCCGCGCTGCAGGCGCGCGCACAGCGCTGCGCCGTCCCCGACCGGCAAATAGACCGTTCGCGTTGGTGTCTCGATCAGGTGAAACGCTTCTGCGACTTGCGCAAACGGCAGCATGCAGCCGGAAATGCCGGACTGCAGCGCCGGCAGGATGCCCTTTTTGTCCAGCGCGCGCTCCCCGCGGATTTGGTACAACTCGCTGAAATATGCCTCGATCGCCTGCGGTGATGCGAGATCTGGACTGTGGCGCGCGGCAAAGGTCAGCGCACTGATGTTTTTTTCCAGCATGACCGGGGCGGGCACATCCTCGAGGCGGAACCGATAGACGATGCTCTCCGCGGCGCTGCGCTTCCCCTCCCGGTTGCAGCGGCCGGCGGTTTGCAGCAGGGAGTCCAGCCCGCACTGTTCCCGATAGGCGGCGGGGAAATCCACGTCGACACCGGCCTCGATTAGAGATGTGGATACGACACGGCAGGGCAGCTTGTTGTGCAGCCGCGACCGGATCTCCTGGATCTGCTGCCTGCGGTCGGCCGCGCACAAAAGCGTTGTCAGGCAATAACTTCCCTCAGGCGGCAGGGCTGCAAACAGCTCCTGCGCCGTGCTGCGGCGGTTGACCACGCAGAGCACCTGCTCGTGTGCGCACAGGCGGCCGCACAGTGCCTCGCGCGAGATCGTGCCGAGGTCGGCAAGCATTGTGCGCCGAAGTGCTTCATACAAAGTGTCTGTGTGCGGGCAGATCTCTTGTATGGAAAGCCGCGGCGCGAGCCGGGAAAACAGCGGGCCGAGCGCCGGCTGTGTCGCCGTGCAGAGGATGGCGGTCGTGTGGTAATCCTGCACAAGCTGCGCGATGGCCGACAGGCACGGCAGCAGATAGTCCGGCGGGATCGTTTGCGCTTCGTCAAAGATGACAACGCTATTAGAAATGTTGTGCAGTTTGCGGCAGCGGCTGCTGCGATTGGCGTAAAGTGATTCGAAAAACTGCACCGCGGTCGTGACAACGACCGGCGCATCCCAGTTTTCACTGGCCAGCAGCTTGCGGTACTGTTCAGGTGTCATCTCGTCCGGTTCGACCGTCTGATAGTCAACACCGGCATAATGCGCCAGCACATTTTCTTCGCCCAGCAGGTCGGAAAACGTCTCAACGGTCTGGTCGATGATCGAGGTATAGGGAATAACGTAGATCACGCGATCCATGTGCCGCGCGACGGCGTGTTCGAGTGCAAAGGCCAGGGATGCAAATGTTTTGCCGCCGCCGGTGGGAATGGTCAGTGTATAGAGTCCCTGCTTCCACGCCTGCCCGCGCTCCATACAGGCGCGCAGAGCCGCATTGCGCTGTTGGGTAACGAGGGACGGCTGCTGCACGCAGAGAAAGCGCTGCGCCTGAGCTCGCACGCATTTGAGCAGATCCGCCGGCGATGCTCCACCGTCGCGCGGCGCCTTTGTCCCGTCCATAAAAGTTTGTGTGTCTTGAAAGTCCGCGTCCACCAGGCAGGAGTAGAGCATTCGCGTGTAAAATGCGTTTTGCAGCAGGTCATTCGCCGCCAGCCACGCGGGCGGCTCCGGGGGAGCCACAGAGATTTCCCGCATCCAGACAGGGTCCGGTGTGCATAGACGCTTTACACGCCCGAGCAGAGTTGGTTCATCGGGCGGGTCGTGCGGATTCCCGGCGTCCGGAATGCCGCCGTGGTGTCCGGCAATGGCCAGCGCGGCAGGCACGTTCCCGTACCGGGAAAAGGCTTCTCGCGCACCGGCAGTTGCATGATCCACCGGCGGACCATTGTGCAGGCGTCTTTGAAAGCCGACAGTGTACTTTCCAATGTCATGCAGCAGCCCGGCGAAGTAGCCATCCGCTTTCGCACCAAAGGCCGCGGCAAATCCGGCAGCCAGTTCCGCTGTTCCCCGTAAGTGTTCGGCGATCGTCTGCTCGCGACCGTCGTCCGCGATATGTGCAAGATATTTCATACATCCCCTCCTAATGACTTCAGAATAGCAAGCGGTGTGTCCGATAAACAGGACAATTACGCGCAGCCGGTCGGGAACGGTCGAAAACCCTGGAAATTGCGCGCGGTTTTTCAAAAAGATCCCGCCGATTACATTATCTGACGAAATGATAGCATAAAATTACCAGCCTGTCAACAAAAAATATTTCGTTGTAAGATGTAATGGATACTTTTCGCAAATTTTGATAGACAGGACGCGGTCGGTGTGGTATTGTATAGCCGTCGTTTTCGTTCGCACGAAGGAAAACGGGGATTGAAATGTTGTCAGCTGGAATGGAGCAGACAAACACCGCCCCGAGGGCTGCTGGCCCTCGGGGCGGTCGTTGTTTGAGATTTGAGCTGTGAAAATGCCCCCGGACGGGTTCCCGTCCGGGGGCATTTTGGCTGTTTGGGTTTGGCGGCCGCGCTTTGCAGGAGCGCGGCGCGACGTCCGACATGGAGGCGCTGCTTGAGACTGTGGAGCAGCTATTTCAATCCACGCGCCCGGTGGGGGCGCGACAGGATCTGCCGGCAGTACTTAAGCCTGTGGCCGCAATTTCAATCCACGCGCCGCATGGGCGCGGCGGGGTCAGCGCAGGGCGTCCGGCAGGACGGTGTTCTCACCGACCATGACCCAGTTGCGCTTGTCGCGCGCATTCTGATTGTCAACCCGGTACCATGTGCCGGGGAAGAACTGGTTGCCGTTGTTTTTGGAAGTGTCCCAATCGTAGGACATGAATGCATAAAACGGCCGGTCATATTTGGCGTTTGCATTGATGGCGTTGCCGGTGAAGGGGTTCGTCGGGTTGTCGATCAGCCCGCTTGTCGCCAGTGTCGGCACGTCGGCCGTGGTCATGAACGTGTCCGAGAACGAGAAGCCCTTGGCATTGAAGTCCTTGACCATCAGCAGGGGGAAGAAAAAGTCCGTATCGGGGCCGTTGTCGATAACGCGATCCCAATTGAGGTACAGGCCGCGTCCGTGATCTGCGACGAGGATGATGCGCGTGTTATCGTACACGCCGTTTTCGCGCATATAGTCAAACCATTTGCCGAGCTGCATCAGCGAGGCCACGTTGGGGTCATAGTGCGCAAACTGGACATCCTCCTCCATGGTGATCGACTTGCCGTCAACGGTGAAACGGTCCGCGTGCGTTTTGTCATACTCCGTGTTATCAATGGTGCCGGCAACGGAATAATCCGGCTCCTGCAGCAGCACGGGGGAGTGCGTGGTGTCGTTGGTCATGAACAGGAACGTGTTGTCCCCGCTCTTGGTGGTCTGCGTGATCGTCGGGAGATGGGTCAGTGCATGGTAGCCCTTGAGGAACGTGGCGTCCATGCCGGTGGCGGTGTGGGGGCTGGTGATCGTCTGCTCGACGAAATTTTCCTCCTCCTCCGTCTGCACGCTGCTGCGGTTATAGTTGCCGTTGTCATAGAGGATGGACTGCGCAGCGACGGGGCACACCTTCATGAGACTGTAACCGAAGAAATTGCGCATATTCGCGCTGACCCAGTTTTTCGGGCTCATGTCCGATTCAAAGGCGCCGAAGGTGATATAGCGGTGAATGTCCGGGTAATCGGAGAAGACGGACAGGTCGGGCACCCACTGGTAGTTGGCGTAGATGGGGTCGAAGACCGTGACGTCAAAGTCGTTCTGGTCAAACAGGACCGGCATCATCTTGAGCGCCTCGTTGTGCTTGTCGACCAGCTTTTCATCTTTGCGCAGGTTGATCTGGTCGACCGTGTATTCGTATCCACCCATGAGCGCGGGCGTGCCCATGTTCGTGAAAGCGCCGGTGGAGACGACGTTCGTATAAGCGGTGAAGCCGTCAAACTGCGCCTGGAGCTCCGGTTTTTCGTTGAAAATATACGGCAGGAATGCGCCCACGGCGCGGTCGAGCATGAGCACGATGACGTTTTTGCCGGTCTTGCTCATGGTGTATTCCGGCACACCGCCGCTCTCTTCCATCGTCTGGCGGATGCTCTTGATCTGCGAGTGGATCCTGCCGATATTGATCGGCAGCATGATGGCAATGGCCAGAACGAACGCGATCGCTGCCTTGAATACATGCTTGCTCCACCGCCGATAGACCAGATACATGACGCCGGCGGTGGCCGCGATTGCGAGCAGGTTGCCCCAGAGCTCGGCCGGCGCAAACTGCATGCCGCCCTCAAAGCTGAGCGTGGACGAGAGCACACCGAGGTACTTGCCGAAGAACATGAAGTCCACGATGGCGACGCCGACGAGCATCCACAAAACCTTCTCAAAGGCGACCTTGCCCTTCTGGCTGGCCAGCCAGTAGAAGATGCCGAACCAGATGACAAAGGTGCCGATGGCGAGGCACAGGCTGTTGATGACGAACCAGATCGGGCTGTAGTACATCTGCACGTTCACGAATTCCTGCGCGGACGACGAGATGACGGACGCCGGGATATACCCGCCGATGAACAGCGCCAGGAACGCGGCGCAGCCAAAGAAGATCTTTGCGTTCGGCTTGGTGGCGGGCTTGCCGGCGGCGGGCTTCTTCGTGCGGATCAGCCCCACGATCAGGGGCAGCATCAGCGCCGCGCCCAGAAGCAGCAGCGCGGCCTTGACGACCGGCCGCTCGGAGAAGGAATAGCGCACGAGACCGAGCGCCAGCAGCGCCGCACCGGCGACGGCGGCCAGGATCTTGAGCACCCGCCCCGGATGCTTGAGCTTGTAGAAGATGGTCTTGATGAGGGAGAAGATGTTGTTGAGCGTCCAGTAAAACACCAGACCGGCGGGGGAGGTGTACAGGAAAAACAGGAAGAACACCGCCATCACGTACAGCTGGATCTTCGTCTTGGGCGTTGCGCCCTTCGTGAAGATGATGCACGAGACGAGGTTGACCGCCGTCATGATGATGGGCAGGAGGTTGATGTGCATGCCGGCGATGGCGATCAGCCCGTCGGCGGCGCCGAGGTCGGCGATCGGCCCGAAGGACACGCCCTTGATGAGCTCCAGCCCGGACAGGAAGCGGTAGGCGGCGATGAAAAACGGGATCTCCAGAAACAGCGACACCGCACTGCGCAGAACATACGTGGGCTTATAGTGGTTCTGGCGGTAGTAGGTCTGCAGGATCATCATCTTCTCGTCGCCGCGGAACGTCTTTTTGATGTGCGTCACGCCGCGGTGCAGGCGGGCCTCCATGTCGCGCTCCTCTTCCTGCAGCGCGTCGGCCCGCATGTACAGCGGCAGCACCAGAAAGTTCATGACCAGGCTCAGCACGATGATGGACAGGCCGGGGTTGCCGATCACACGGTTGGCGTTGACATAGACGACCTCAAACAAAAGCTGCAGCGGCTGCAGCAGCAGGGAATCCAGTATCTGAAAAAATGTCACGGTTCTTTCTCCTCATGCGTTGCGGTAAGTTCCTTCATCTTCTGCTCGAGATAGTCCGCGGCGCGCACGGCGCCCTCGCCCGGATAGACCCAGGTCTGCGCTCTTGCCGTGTCGCGGCCCTGGGCGTATTTCGGGTCGGTCAGGCACTGCTGCACCATGTCGCCGAGCGTGTCGAAGTTGTCCTCGGTGAGCTGCTGGCCGATCTGCGGCAGGATCTCGAACGTCCAGTACGGCGTGTCGAGCCACCAGCAGTCGTAGGGGCTCTTGTCAAACTTCGTGTCCGCGTAGATGACGGGCTTGTCAAAGACCAGCGTGAAATCGAAGATGATGCCGGAGAAATCGGAGACGAGCAGGTCGGCGCGCCGGAGCACGTCGAAGTTATCGTTGTCGCGGTTCCACTCCAGATCCTCCGAGTCCGGGTAGGCGGCCATGAGCTTGTCGATCATGTCCTTTTCCGACTTGTACGACTGGGGGTGCGGGCGGATGATGACATGGTAGCCGCCGGCGAGCAGCTTGTCGATGATCTTGCCGCCGTATTTGCTGAAGATCGCGCTCGGCCCCCAGGACGGCGCGATGAGCACCGTCGTCCTGTGCGGCGCGATGGGGCCGGCGGCGTCCAGCCGCCGCTTCATCTCGTCCATGTAGGGGATGCCGATCTTCACGACCTCCTTGGCGGGCAGGCCGCGCAGCGCCTCGAGCGCGCGCAGGTCGCGGATCTGATAGTCGCCGGAGACGAAGACCGTGTCGTAATAGTCGATGCCGAACATCCGGTAGCCGGCGACCTCGTTGGCCGCGTGCAGGATGTGCACATAGCAGTCCACGCCCGGCGAGCGCTTCCACTGGTAGACATCCAGCCCCGGCGTGGTGGACAGCAGCACGTTCGCGCGCAGGAAGTTGAGCTTGGCAAAGGCCTTGTTGCCCTCGCCGAGAAACTCCGCGTGCACGTGCGCGTAGGGGTTTTGCAGCGCCGGATCGTCGGGCGACGCCGTCAGATACGCGACGTCCAGCCCGCGCCGGTCCAGCTCGCGGCACACGGGCTCCATCACGTTCCAGTAGCGCTTGTCGTCCACGAAGACGGCCAGCGGGTGCTTTTCCTGGTCGACGGCGGTCTTTTCCCCGCCGCTCAGGAGAAAGCGCAGCTTGATGATCCAGCCCCGCAGCGCAAAGTTCAGTGCGCCGATGATGCCGATCAGAATGGCAAAGAGCATGCTGCCCGTGCCGGGATCAATGTACAGTTTCATGTTTTCCGTTCTCCTCTGCCCGTAGCATCCACAGCCCGGCGAGCACGCTGCAGGCGGCACAGAACCCGGACACGAGCAGCCCGGCGCCGCGAAGGTCATCGGCGGGGAAAAGTCCGCCGAAGAGATTGATGAGCGCATGGATGCCCAGCGCCGGCACGATGGAGCGGTAATAGGCGACCGTCCCGCACAGGGCGAAGCCCGTGCAGGCGGCGCACACCGCCTGTATGCCGACGGCGCCCGGTGCGCCTCCGATGAGATTGATGGCGTGGAACACGCCGAACACGGCCGCGTTGAGCACGGCCGCC
>ULOT01000669.1_pt1 | contig 14151 bp, 10 predicted proteins | sample 1952811 | NCBI WGS metagenome assembly ULOT01 (sample SAMEA4835609, study PRJEB28245) | human gut metagenome | biome: gut microbiome; material: fecal sample | place: Denmark | collected 2008
ATTTATTTCAAATTTTTTATCTTATATTCCATTTAAAAGCACTACAATAATTTTTTCTTTATTATTTTATATAAAATTTTTTGATATGATTTAGAAGAAAAAAGAAATTTTACAAAAAAATAAGACCTACATAGCAGTAGGTCTTGCTCACACACTGTGAGGCCGCATAAACGGCGGGTTGAATAAATTTTTATTTGAACTTGTAGTGTAATCTCATAAGGTTTTTGAGATTAACTAAAGTATAAACTAAAAAAATATTTTTGTCAAGAGGTAATATTATGGAAAATTATTACTTAGGATTAGACTTAGGAACAGACTCAATTGGTTGGGCAGTAACAGATAAAAATTACAATATCCCTAAATTTAAAGGAAACTCTATGTGGGGTATTCGGCTCCTTGAGGGCGGAAATACTGCTGTTGAAAGAAGAGAATTTCGTAGCAGCAGACGAAGATTAGAAAGAAACAAATACAGATTAAACTGCTTAGAAATGCTCTTTAATGAGGAAATTTCCAAGAAAGACATTGCATTTTTCCAAAGACTTAAGGATAGCGCATTCTATGATGGAGATAAGAATGTTTCTGGCAAGTATTCTTTGTTCAATGATCCTGATTATACAGATAAAGATTATTATAAAAAATATCCAACTATTTATCATCTTAGAAAAGAGTTAATTGAAAGTGTTGAACCACATGATGTTCGTCTTGTGTTTTTAGCTTTGCATCATATCATCAAAAACAGAGGTCACTTTTTATTTGATAATGATGATTTAGGTAAAAACGGAAATTTTGATTTCACAGCAATATTTACTGAGCTAAACGAATACATTAAATCAAATTCAAACTATGAATCAGAGGGTTTTAGCTGTAATGATTTAAAACCTGTTGAAGATATTATTAAAAATAGTTCTTTAACGTCAAACAAGAAGAAGGAAGCTCTTATTAAAGAATTTGCCTTAAATAAAAAAGTAGATGTTTTTGAAGTAGCAATAGTAACACTTTTATCAGGAGCCACAGCTAAAGCTAAAGACCTATTTAATACAGACAAATACGATGATACCGAAGGTAAAAGCATATGTTTTAAGAGTGGATATGATGATAAGGCTACAACCTATGAAAGCGTTTTTGGTGAGAACTTTGAACTCATTGAAAAGTTAAAAGCTATATATGATTGGGCAATTCTCGCTGATATTTTAAATGGAAAAGAATACATTTCTTACGCTAAAGTTGACACATATGAAAAGCATAAAAGAGATTTAAAGCTTTTGAAAGAATATGTTAAAGCTTATGTACCGGAAAAGTATAGTCATATCTTTAATGAAAACAGTGATAAGGTTTCAAACTATCTTTCATACTCTGGCTATTCATCAAAAAATCCTGTTATGAAAAAGTGTGATCAGGAAACATTTTGTGACTTTTTAAGAAAACAACTTCCAAAAGAGCTATTAGATGAAAAGTATACACAGATGTATAAAGAGATAGAAACATCTTCATTTATGCCCAAAGCTGTAACAAAGGATAATTCTGTTATTCCTATGCAGCTTAATAGGGCAGAGCTTGAAGCAATTTTAAGTAATGCAAAGAATTATTTGCCATTTTTAGCTGACAGGGACTCAAGTGGAAAAACTGTCAGCGAAAAAATAATAGACATATTTAAATACAGAATTCCTTATTATGTTGGTCCGCTTAACAAGCATAGTGAAAAAAGCTGGCTTGTGAGAACAGGTGAGAAAATCTATCCATGGAATTTTGAAAATGTTGTTGATGCAGATAATAGTGCTGAGAAGTTTATTAATAATTTAACAAGCAAATGTACTTATTTACCTAAAGAAGATGTTATTCCAAAGAACTCGCTTCTTTATAGTGCATTTACCGTTCTTAACGAAATCAACAATATAAAAATTGACGGTGAAGAGATTTCTGTTGAGTTAAAGCAAGGGATCTATAAAGACCTGTTTGAAAAAAGCAATAAAGTAAAAGTGTTTGATTTAAAAAAATATCTTGCATCAAATGGTTATATGAACATTGAAATAACAGGAATTGACACAACTATTAAAGGCAGTCTTAAACCGTTTATAGATCTTCAGAATATTGACCTTTCGTATAGTGATAAAGAAGAAATAATCAAATCTGTCACGATTTTTGGTGATGACAAAAAACTTCTTAAAAACAGGCTTAAAAGATTATATGGAGATAGATTAACAGCGGATGATATTAAAAAAATATCAAAACTTAAGTACACAGGCTGGAGCCGTTTATCTGAAAAGCTTTTAACAGGCATCGAAGCAGTTTTGCCATCAACAGGTGAATATACAAATATCATTCATGCTTTATGGGAAACAAATGACAACTTAATGCAACTTCTCAGTTCCAATTATGACTTCATGAAAAAGATTGATGAAGAGAATGGTGATAGCACTTTTACTTCTTTGAGGAAAGAAATTGACAATCTTTATGTTTCTCCAAAGATTAAGCGCCCTATTTATCAGGCAATGCAAATTGTTGAAGAAATAGTTAAAATTCAAGGTCATGATCCGAAGAAGATATTTATTGAAGTCGCAAGGGATGAAGGCGAAAAAAAGAGAACTGTCTCAAGAAAGCAAAAATTAATAGAACTTTATAAATATTGCAAAAAGGACGAGCAGAAACTTTACGAACAGCTTTGTAATACAGATGAAAATGATTTCAGAAGAGATGCCCTTTACCTTTATTACACACAGTTAGGTAAGTGTATGTACACAGGAAAACCTATTGAATTAAGCGAAATTTACAACAATAATATTTATGATATTGACCATATTTTTCCACGGTCAAAAATCAAAGATGATAGTCTTAATAACAGAGTACTTGTTTTAAAAGCAGAAAATGCAAAAAAGGGCAATATTTATCCTATAAATAGCTCTATTAGAAACAATATGCTTCCTTTCTGGAAAACACTTTTTGACAAAGGCTTAATTTCAAAAGAGAAGTTTGAAAGACTTGTTAGAAATCAACCGCTTACAGATGAAGAACTTTCATCATTTGTATCAAGACAACTTGTTGAAACCCGCCAGTCTACTAAGGCAGTAGCGCAGCTTCTTAAAAAGCGTTATCATGATACAGCCGTTGAATATATCAAGGCAAGCCTTGTATCTGACTTCAGACAGGAAAATGACTTTGTCAAATCTCGTGATGTTAATGATTTTCATCATGCTAAAGATGCTTATCTAAATATTGTAGTTGGTAATGTTTATACTGTCAGATCTCATCTTGCGCACTTCATTGACAATGTTCAAAGCGGTAAATGGAGCGTTAACAAAATGTTTGATTACACAACAAACGGTGCATGGATTGTAGAAAATAATAAATCTATAAACATTGTTAAGTCAAATATGGCAAAGAACAATATTCGCTTTACGAGGTATGCATTTAAGCAAACCGGTGGTTTGTTTGACCAAAATCCGCTTAAAAAAGGTTTAGGACAGGTGCCTCGTAAAAAGGATATGGACATTGATAAATATGGTGGATACAATAAACCTTCATCAGCATATTTTGCTTTTGTTGAATACAAAAACAGTAAAGGAGAAATTGTTCGTTCTTTTGAACCTGTTGATTTATATGCTGAAAAGGAATATATAAGGAATCCACAGGAGTTCATAAAACGCAAGCTCGGAGTTGATTATGTTAAAATTATCATTCCTTGCGTTAAATACAATGCTCTTATCAGTATTAATGGTTTCAGAATGCACATAAGTAGTAAGAGTAGCGGAGGAGCAAATTTGATCTGTAAACCTGCTGTTCAACTTGTTGTTAGTCAAGAACAAGAAAAATATATTAAGAAAATTTCAAGCTATCTTGCTAAATGTGCAGAGCTGAGAAAAGAAAAAGAAATAACGTCCTTTGACGGAATAACAGAAAAAGATAACGCGGATTTATATGAAGCCCTTAAGCACAAGACTAATCATACGATCTACAACGTTAAATTTTCAAAATTGGCAAATATATTGATTGACAAGCAATGTGAATTTGAGGGCTTATCACTCTATGAACAATGTTATATACTTATGCAGATAATCAACATTCTCCACGCAAATGTTATGAGTGGTGATTTATCGGCAATAGGTGAGGCTAAAAAGAGTGGGGTAACTACAATCAGCAATAAAATGCAGCCAAGTTACAAGACCGTAAAACTTATTAACCAGTCAATCTCCGGGCTTTTTGAGCAGGAAATAGATCTTTTAAAATAAGGAGATAGTTATTATGGGATGGAGGACGGTAGTAGTTTCAAAGCCATCTAAACTTGATCTGAGGCTTGGCTATATGGTTGTCCGTGATGTTGAATCAAATGTACAAGTGCATATAAGCGAAATTTCAGTTTTAATTATTGAAAACACTGCGTCCTCCATTACTACTGCTCTTCTTTGAGAACTGACTAAACAAAAGATAAAAGTAATATTTTGTGATGAAAAGCAAAATCCTTCCTCCGAACTTGTCTCATATTATGGCTGTCACGATTGTTCTTTAAAATTTAAAAATAAAGTTTGCTTTATTTCTAACTTCTTTGACTTAAGTTTTTCAATACCGACACTTAAAAAACTATATGAAGATTTATCTTCTTATTCTAATAATTTCCTTCAAGACTATGTTGTGACACTAAAAAAAGATATATTAGATTTTCTCGAAAAGCTCTCAACAGAATACGATTTTGATTTTTCGTTTGATGACGATACTGATTTAGTTGATATTCTTAAAGCTCATAATTTTAAACCAAATGTTGATAGCGATGATTTGTTGACGGGACTGCTTGACTTTATAGTTTTAACTAATAAATATTGTTCCTTTGAAGCCTATGTCCTTTTAAACTTTCATTGCTATTTTGATGAAGAAGAAATTGAAAAAATCTATGATGCTTTGAAATATCAAGGCATTGAAATTCTTATTATTGAAAGTCAAAACAGCTTTCAATCACTTCCGCAAGAAAATCTTTATATTTTGGATAAAGATATGTGCGAAATTGTTGAAGAAAGATGATTTTTGGCTTATAATATAACCACTTTATGATGTTACCCTGTGAATTGTAGTGTCGCAGCTTATTCTCATTTGAGGTTTGAGAGTAGTGTAATTTCATAAGGTAGTAAAACCCTATACCGCCGTAGGTGCATTTAACGCCCGTTTGAGAGTAGTGTAATTTCATAAGGAAGTAAAACTTGACGACGACCAGTTACACCATACCCGCAGTTTGAGAGTAGTGTAATTTCATAAGGTAGTAAAACGGCATTCGCACGAAAACAAGGTGGTGCTTGTTTGAGAGTAGTGTAATTTCATAAGGTAGTAAAACATGTACGGCGATATCCCCATGCTCGACGCGGTTTGAGAGTAGTGTAATTTCATAAGGTAGTAAAACAACTGCGTGCAGATAACCGCCTGCAATTGCGTTTGAGAGTAGTGTAATTTCATAAGGTAGTAAAACGATGATGTTCGCCGTCAGTGTGCCTGTGTCGTTTGAGAGTAGTGTAATTTTATACCATTTTGCGAATCTATGAGTTATTGTGCATCTAAATAAAGAAACAATCTGGAAACAACTAAAAGAATTAGTACGGTGCAACATGAAAGAAAAGCTTGCCTTCTTCTATGCCCGCTATAAAATTTTAGATTTAAGTTTGCAGAGACAGGGATTGAACCTGTGTTTCTGAGTACAGCTACTCAGCGAGTTTCCTTTACTCCACTCTGCAATATAATTAAAACAACAGCAAGCAAACCGTCTAACAATTGTCTAACACTATTATTGTTTAGCGATTTTTCGCACTACGCGAACCGTTTATTAATTGCGTTATATAGGTAAAATTACGGTTCTACACTGCATGGAATCGAATGACACTGTTTGATATTCGCGTCACAACCACTGTTAACTGGCTCGGAGCACCGCGCTGCCTGCGGCAGATGAAGCGGTGCTCCGAGCAGGAAGAAACAAGGAGCATTGCGAAGCGCTCCAAGCGAGCAAGGCGACTATGTTTCTGACCGAAAGGGTCGTTGGTTCGAGTCCAACAGGGGGAGCCAAAAAAGCACTTGCATTTGCAAGTGCTTTTTCAATTAAGCGCACCTTCGGTGCATGAAAAATGAAGTCGCTTCGCTAATGAAGTGCGGTCAAACCGCATAAAAAACAAGAGGTGCGTTTACTTCATGCGAGCATAGCGAACGCTTCATGATAACGAAGTTGTCGCTTCATGTTTGCGGAGCAAACACTTCATTTATTAAAAAATCATTGTACTAAGTGAATTTTATTTAACTAACAGAGCAGTAAGACTAGAATCTTTCTGCTCTGTTTTACTTTACCTACCGACTCAAATACCGAGTCTGCCGCACTAACAGCAGACCCAATTAATCTCCACTTTACATAATTTTTGCATTTGACTCAGCGCGAAAAAGGGCAGATATACGGAATTTTGCCGATGATATTGACATAAAGCCGAATGATTGGTAAAATATTATCGAACCGGATAGCAATGGCTAACCGGTTGACTTTAAGATTTGTAGTTAGCTAATGCTAATCGAGAAAAAGTACTGTGACGCCGAAACGGCGTTTGCTTTTTGTGTTGCAGTTAGCAAAAGCTAATTGAATGGAGGAGAAACATGAACAGAAAAATATCGGCTGTTGCCGCAGTTGTTTTGATGCTTGCGGTAATTATATGCGCGGCTCTGCCGGCTTTTGCGGCTTTGGCTCCGACTCAGGACGGCGTGTATGAAGTCAGCGTTAAGATGTACCACGCTCAGAAGGACAAGACCTCTATGGGCGACAAATACCTTGTTCATACCGCACTGCTGACCGTGAAAAACGGCAGCAAGACTTTGACTATAGCAACGCCCGAGAGCGTCTCGGGTATGCAGTTTTGGTACTACAAAAACGGCGGAGTTGAGGGCGACACGGCCGAAGTCAAGCCCGCAGGGAGCGTTAAGATAGCGGGCACGACATATCAGTCCGCGTTTGAGTTTCCGATAGTCGGAAACGGCGAGTTCGTCGGCGTGAAGTTCGCCGCACCCGTTATGCCGATGTCGCCCTCCGCGAGAATACATATCGACTATGCAAGCGCTAAAAAAGTTGCGGATATCGGCTCCGCCGCTGTTACTGCTCCGAATGCAGTGACTCCCGCGAAGCCGACTGAAAGCGCAAAAGGCGAAGCTTCGGTTGATACAACGGCTTCTGCACCTGCCGAAACCGATTCTGCCGGCGAGACGGTAACAGGGGAGAGCATCTCGGAAAATGAGGCTTCAACTGTCTCTGAATCTGTTGCCGAATCCGTTTCCGAGACGACTTCAAATAACAGCGGAAGCAAAAAGACTGCGGCGATAATCGGATCTGTCTTTGCGGCGGTCGTTATAGTTGTGCTCATAGTTGTAACGGTGATAAAGAGAAAAGCAATAAAGGAGTAACCGGAATGAACAAATGCTTCAAAAAATTTCAGGTCAAGGATTTCGTTTTCCTTGCAATTCTTTCGGCGGCGATGACGCTCTGCGGCGGAATAACCATGCCGCTTGTTATGCACACGACTCTGTTCGGACTTCGCAATATGGCGGCGGCTCCGATATATGCGCTCTTCTGCGCTGTCGGTCTGATGAAAGTCAGAAAACCAGGTGCGCTGACTGTAATCGGTCTGTTTTCCGGCGCTCCGCTCGCGTTCTTTTCAACCGTTATGTTCTTCAACAACCTCGTGGCGGCCGTGATAGCGGAGCTGTTGATGCTGCTGTTCTTCAGAGGCTATAAAAATAAAGGCTCCGTGCTTTTCACGGCGGGAATATATATGCCGCTCTCTCTGCCGATTTCAGTGCTTTTCAGCATTTGGCTCAACGGACAGAGCTATGAGCAGCTGCTTGCGCGCCCGACAGCTTCGATATTCACCTCGCTCGGTACTGTGGCGCTCGGGTTCATAGGCGCGGCAATCGGCATGAAAATAGCCGCAGAGCTGCAAAAGGCGGGCAAGCTCAAGCCCGACGGAGAAGACGGAAATGCTTGATGCGTTCAGTGTAAAAAAACCGATTTATCCGCTTGTAGCCTTCTTCTCGTCGCTGTGTATGCTCGTGTGCGGAATGCTGCTTTCGAAGAGCCTTTGGGCGTTTGCGTTTGCCGGAGTGCTGTTTTTGCTCTGCTGCTGCTTCGGGCTGTTTCGCGGCGCATGGAAAATGAGCGCCGCAATGCTCGCCTTCGGGCTTGTGATAGGCGGGCTGGCTTTTTTGACCAACCGCAATTTCAATGCCTTTTGGCAGACGGTCGTGCGCGCGCTCCTGCTCGGGATATGCGCCGTGCCGATGATAACGCTGCCGCCCGCGGATCTCATGCGCTGCATGAATCAGCTGCATTGTCCGCGGATAATAACGCTCGGAATGCTGGTCACCCTCCGCTTCATCCCGATACTTGTCACCGAGATAAGGCGAATATGGGAGGCAATGAAGGTGCGCGGAGCGAATGTCAAATGGTATCGCCTTGACTGCCTCTACAGAGCTTTTTTCATTCCGCTTGTCATGCGCATTATCGGTATTTCCGATACTCTTTCTCTTTCGCTTGAGACAAGGGCGTTCGCGCTCGATAATTCTCCCGCAACCGTCTACGGTAAGGTCGAGCTTCGTGCGCGCGACATAATATTTCTCGTCGCAGTGATTATTTCCTGCGCAGGTCTGGGGGTGGCGGCGTGGATGCGTTGAGGCTTGAAAATATCAGCTTTTCATATAACGGCTCAGAGAAAATATTTGACAATGTCAATTTTACCCTTGAATACGGAGATTTTGTTCTCCTCTCCGGTGTGTCGGGTGAGGGCAAGAGCACGCTGCTCTCGATAATCAACGGCATGATCCCGTTTATAACGCCCGGAAAGCTCGACGGAAAGATTTATGTAAATTCCGAGGATGTTACCGACGTCAGAGTCAGCGAGCGTGCAAGGCTTATAGGCACGGTGCTCCAGAATGCAGACGAGCAGATAGTCTATGATACCGTCCGCGACGAAATAGCTTTCGGGTGCGAAAACCTCGATATCCCGGTCGAGACAATAGATCGGCGTATAGAGGCGAGCACAAATATGATGAAAATATCGCCCGACGCAAAGACGCGGACTATGTCCGGCGGGCAGAAGCAGAGACTGATTACCGCTTCGACGCTCGCGATGAAGCAGAAAATCATAATTCTCGATGAGCCGCTGGCAAACCTTGACACAGAGGGCGCGCATATCCTGCTCGGCGCGCTTCGTTCGCTTTCAAAGAGCGGTTATGCGGTGCTGCTCGTTGAACACAGGCTCGATGTTGTCAGACCCTATGTCAACAAGGTCATGTGGATAAAAGATAAAAATGTCAAAATGAGCGCCGACAAGGATGCCGTCCTCCGCTGCGAACGGGTTATAGAGCCGGAGAACAATGCACACACTGCTGGCTCACCCGTTATAAGCGGGCGCAGCTTGGTTTTCGGCGCGGGAGGCAAAAATATCCTCGACTCGCTCGATATTGATGTATATAAAGGCGAGCGCCTTGTTCTGCTCGGCGCGAACGGCTGCGGCAAGACCACACTCATGCGGACTCTTGCAAGGCTCAACAAGCTAACCTCCGGTACGCTCGAACAAAATATAGTTCAAAAGCCCGGACGCAGAAAGCCAAACGCCGCGTGGTTCAAAAAAGTCGGCTTTGTCTATCAGAATCCGACCTATCAGCTCTTTATGCCGACATTGCTCTCCGAGGTCTCTTTCAGAGCGTCCTCGGAGCGGAAGGCGAGAGAGATGATTGAGGCGTTCGGCCTCGCGGGGCTTGAAAACAGGCATCCGCAGTCCCTTTCGGAGGGTCAGAAACGCCGCGCCGGTCTTGCGGCGATATGCGCGGGAGAGCCGGATGTGCTGTTTCTCGACGAACCCACCGTCGGGCAGGATCACGGTAACCTTGAGCGCATAGTTTCTGCTGTCAATAAATTAAACTGCGAAAACGGCTGCACGGTCGTCACCGTTACGCACGACCGCAGATGCGCCGCCGCCATGGCCGACCGGGTGCTCATAATGGACAGCGGAAAAATAGCCGAGCAGGGGGACGGAAGTCTCGCTGACGGCTATCTCAATAAACAGTTCAAAAACATTGGGGAGTGATCGGATGATAAAAACAAGACTCATAGGGCAGGTACCTTCCTCAAAGAAGTACATTGCATTTACGGTGCTTGCGCAGTGGATAAGGCTTTGCGCGAACATCGTGATGATGTTTATTTTCGCACATATTCTCGAACTTATCCTCGACGGCGCGACAATGTCGGTCGGCGTGCTTATGCCTTATCTCGCAGGTATAGCCGCAGTTATGGCGGTACGCTATATCTGCGGAGTGTGCAGTTCAAAGACATCTTTTTTGGCGTCGGCACAGGTGAAAAAAGTCCTGCGCGGGAAGATGTACAAAAAGCTTACCCGCATGGGTGCGTCGTATCATGAGAAGGTTTCAACCTCCGAGGTGCTCCAGGTTTTTGTCGAGGGTGTCGATCAGCTTGAGCTTTATTTCGGAAAATATCTGCCGCAGTTCTTCTTTGCCATGCTTGCGCCGATAACGCTTTTTGCGGTGCTCTCTTTTGTCAGCTGGAAAGCCTCGCTCGTGCTTCTCGTCTGCGTGCCGTTGATTCCGCTTTCGATAGTCGCGGTGCAGAAGATAGCAAAACGGCTGCTGAGCAAATACTGGGGAGTATATGTCAATCTCGGCGACACGTTCCTTGAGAATATTCAGGGACTCACGACCCTCAAGGTATATCAGGCCGATGAGAGAAAGAACGTTGAGATGAACGAAAAGGCGGAGGAGTTCAGGCATATCACCATGAAGGTGCTTACCATGCAATTGAACTCCGTCAGCGTCATGGATATCGTCGCATATGCGGGCAGCGCCGTCGGCGTTGTTATCGCGGTATTTCAGGCGGCAAACGGAACGATAACACTGCCGCAGGCGTTTCTTATCATTATGCTTGCCGCGGATTTCTTCCTGCCCCTGCGCCTGCTCGGCTCTTTCTTCCATGTTGCGATGAACGGTATGGCGGCGAGCGACAAGCTTTTCAAGATTCTCGATACTCCCGAGGACGAGCGCGGAACGCAGATTCCCGCATGCTTTGACAGCGATATAAGGCTCGAAAACGTGACCTTCTCCTATGACGGGGAAAAGTCGGTGCTCAACGGCATCTCGGCGGACATCCCGAAGAACAGCCTTGTGTCCGTCGTCGGCGAGTCCGGCTGCGGAAAGAGCACAATAGCTTCTCTTATCTGCGGCACAACAAAAGGCTACAAAGGGAGCATAAAGATAGACGGCGTTGAGATAAGAGACATCGACGAAAAAGCGCTCATGGATAACATAACCGCCGTCAATTTCAACAGCTATATCTTCGCCGGGACAGTTAGGGACAACCTGCTCATGGCTTGCCCGAATGCTTCCGACGACGAACTCATAGACGCGCTCGAAAAAGTGAATCTCTGGGAGTTCCTCTCCTCGCAGGATGGGCTTGATACGGCTCTCTCTCAGCAGGGAAGCAACTTCTCAGGCGGTCAGCGTCAGCGCCTCGCGATAGCCCGCGCGCTTTTGCATGACACACCTGTGTATATCTTCGATGAGGTCACTTCGAACATCGATGTCGAGAGCGAAAATGACATCATGGAGGTTATCCGCGAGATGTCAAAAACAAAGACGGTTCTGCTTATCTCCCACAGGCTCGAAAATGTCGTCACCTCCGATATGATTCTACTGCTTGACGGCGGATGCATCGCGGAGAGCGGCACACATTCGTGCCTTATGCAAGAAAAGGGCAAGTATTATACAATGTATTCGACTCAGGCTCAGCTTGAAAAATATTCAAAGGAGGCGGCAGCGGTATGAAAAGAAAACAGAGCGGTCTGCGTATAATGAGCAGACTCATAGTCCTCGTCAAGCCGCTTTCCGGCTTTATGTGCCTTGCGGTTTTGCTCGGTGTGCTCGGATTCCTGTGCGCCATTCAGATAACCGTCGCAGGTTCGCTGACTCTGCTCACTGCTGCGAAGATAAGCGGCGGAACAGCGATAAAAACCGGCTGCGTCTGCATTATAATCTTTGCCGTTTTGAGGGGATTTCTGCATTACGGTGAGCAGGCGTGCAACCATTATATAGCATTCAAGCTGCTGGCGCTTATCCGCGATAAGGTCTTTAAGGCTATGCGCCGACTCTCCCCCGCAAAGCTTGAGGGCAAGGACAAAGGCAACCTTGTTTCGGTTATAACGAGCGACATAGAGCTGCTTGAGGTGTTCTATGCGCACACGATATCGCCGATCTGCATTGCGATACTGACCTGCCTTATTATGCTTATTTTTATCGGGCGCTACAGCATTTGGCTCTCGCTCGTTGCGCTCGCCGCCTATATAACGGTCGGCGCGGTGATTCCGTTGGTGTCCTCGAGGGTCAACAAGAATGCAGGCATGACCTACAGAGACGGCTCCGGCGCTCTCTCGGGCTTTGTGCTCGACAGTATGCGCGGGCTGCTTGAGTCGATAAGATATAACAGCACCGACAAGCGTCTTGAAGAAATGGACAAAAAGACCGACGAGCTGAACTCGCTTCAAAATAAGCTCAAGAAGATAGAAGGACACACTGGAGCCGTTACGGATATCACAATAATCTTCTTCTCGGCTGCAATGCTGCTCACGGGTATAGCCCTCTGTCAAAAAGGCATTATCGGCTTCGACGGGATGATAGTTGCGACCGTTTCAATGATGAGCTCATTCGGCCCCGTCGCCGCACTCTCGGGTCTTGCCGGAAATCTTACTCATACTCTCGCGGCCGGCGAAAGAGTTCTCGGTATACTCGATGAGACTCCGGTTGTCGAAGAAAACAGAGACGGAAAAACCGTTGCTTTCGACGGCATGGAAAACGAAGACGTCGGATTTTCCTACGGCGATGAAAAGATACTCGACGGCTTCAATATGACCGTTGAGCCGGATAAGATAATCAGCATAACGGGTCCGAGCGGCTCGGGTAAGTCCACCGCGCTCAAGCTGATGATGCGTTTTTGGGATGTTCAGCAGGGCAGCATAAAGATGAGCGGCGAGGATACCAGAGATATAAAGACCTCGTGCCTCAGAAGCAACCAGAGCCTTGTCAGTCAGGAGACGCAGCTTTTCAACGATTCGATAGAGTCCAATATAAAAATAGCCGATTACAACGCCACGCATGAGCAGGTCGTTGAAGCGGCGAAGAAAGCTTCTATCCATGATTTCATCATGACTCTGCCCAAGGGCTATGACACAAATGTCGGTGAGCTCGGAGATCTGCTCTCCGACGGCGAGAAGCAGAGAATAGGTCTCGCCAGGGCGTTCCTCAGCGATGCGCCGATGATTATGCTTGACGAGCCTACGAGTAACCTTGACAGCCTCAACGAGGGTCATATCCTGCGCTCGATAAACGAGGCAAAGAAGGGCAAGAGCATAGTGCTCGTCTCCCACAGAAAATCAACTTCGAGAATAGCCGACAAGGCTTATACGGTTTACAGAGGCAGATTATCATGAGCAAGAAAGAGACAAAAGACAGAATAACCCGCGAAAAAGAGATGCTGCCGGAGATGGTGAAAATCTACTGTCACGGCGTGCACAAGACAAAAAGGGGAGAACTTTGCCCCGAGTGCCGGGAGCTGTGCGACTATGCGCTTTACAGGCTCGACCACTGCCGTTGGGGGAATGAAAAGAATTTCTGCTCCCAGTGCCCGTGCCATTGCTATAAGCCCGCCATGCGCGAAAAGATAAGAGCCGTCATGCGCTACTCCGGTCCGCGGATCATGCTCTACCATCCGCTTGTCGGCTCGCTCCACGCATTCGAGACCGTCAAAGGCGTGATAAAAGGGAAGAAAAGTCATTGATAAACTCTCTGACCAGACATTCCAGCAATTAATAAACCGAGCAGTAAGACTTAAATCTTACTGCTCGGTTGCCTTTATTTTTATATCTTTTACTTCTCGCCGTGGGTCAGGCAGCCTGCGCCGCCGATGCATCCGCCGATGCACGCCATGCCTTCGATGAAGTTCGCGTCGAGCATACCCTTGCTCTTCCTGAGCAGAGCTGCGCGGCAGGCTTCGATTCCATCGCAGGAGCAGGCTTTGAGATCAAAGCCCTCAATGCCGTGTTCCTTGAGTCCCTGCGCCACAGCATCGGCAAGACCGCCGCAGCGGGCGAA
>ULOT01048293.1_pt1 | contig 14047 bp, 10 predicted proteins | sample 1952811 | NCBI WGS metagenome assembly ULOT01 (sample SAMEA4835609, study PRJEB28245) | human gut metagenome | biome: gut microbiome; material: fecal sample | place: Denmark | collected 2008
CCCTGCGCAACCGCGACACCGGCGAGGTCTACGCCCGGTACAAAATGGGCGAGGGAGACCGCTTTTCCGTGACCTTTATCCATTCCGTGAACAAATATCCCCTGACCGATACCTACGAGATCGAAAACAAAACGATCTATGTGGAGGAGACGACCTACTGCTCCTTTGGCGCAGGCGTGCAGACGGAGCTCAACCCCGGCGAAACGCTTGACAAGGTCTATGTGGACCGCCCCGATTACAAGGGCTGGGCAATGGTCATCCGAAACATCCATCAGGACAGGACAAACGTCGGCTACATTGTCGGTACGGTCTCTGACCATGTACTCAATGTAAACGGCGAGGATGTCAGTCTGCGTGATTTGTGTGGAAAAAACGCGCCTGTGCGTTTTAATTACGAATTCTGGCTCGTCTGAGCGCACGGACGCTCTCAAATAGAATTAGGAGGAAATTGCATCATGGCTGAAAACGAAAAGCTCAACAATGTTGCAGTCGACAACGACGTCGGCACCATGGAAGACGTCGATGCGATCATGAAAAAGTACGACCGTGAGTCGAACACACGCATCTGGGAAGGCACTCCCAGAAAGATCCTGCGTGTCCTTACGGCACTGTTCGGCATTTTCCTGATCGTGATGAACATGTGGATCAAGATGGACGAGCGTGCGCGCCGTCCGCTCTTCCTCGGCCTGGTCATCATTCTCGTGTTTATCTACTACCCCATCAAGAAGGGTTCTCAGAAGGTCAACTACATGCCCTGGTACGATATCGTCATGGCGGCAGTCGGCGCGTTCTGCTTCTTCTTCTACCCCTTAAATCTTGAAAAAATCGTGTCTGCCGGTACGCGAATCCAGAAGGCCTTTGTCGTGCAGATCGGCAGCATTTCCATCCCCCTTCTGATCGTATTTGCAATCATCGGCACTTTGATCCTCGTCGAGTGCTGCCGCCGCGTGGTCGGTATGCCGATCATCTGCGTAGCGGCGGTGTTCGTGCTCTACGCCTTCTTAGGCGCGGGCAAGGACTTAAAGACCGTTATGTATAACCTCTTCTACACCACGACCGGTATCCTCGGCACCCCGATCGGCGTCTGCTCGACCTACATCGCGCTGTTCGTCATCTTCGGCGCCTTCCTTGAGGCCACGGGTGTTGCAAACTTCTTCATCGACTGCGCGAACGCGCTGGTCGGCTGGGCTTCCGGCGGTCCTGCAAAGGTTGCGGTCGTTTCCTCTGCCCTCTGCGGCATGGTCTCCGGTTCCTCCGTCGGTAACACCGTTACCACCGGTTCCGTCACCATCCCGATGATGAAGAAGACCGGTTATCCCCCGGAGTTTGCCGGCGCGGTCGAGGCTGCGTCCTCCACCGGCGGTCAGATCATGCCCCCGATCATGGGCGCTGCGGCATTCCTGATGGCGGAAATGGTCGGCGTTCCCTATGCTAATATCATCGTGCGTGCGATCCTGCCCGCATTCCTGTACTTCCTCGGCATCTTCCTCGGCGTGCACTTCAAGGCCAAGAAGCTCGGCCTCAAGGGCCTGCCCCGCGAAGAGCTCCCCAAGTGGAAGATCCTGCTCCCGCAGATCTACCTCATCCTCCCGCTGGTCGTTCTGGTCTACATGATCATGATCGGCTTCACGATGGCCACCGCCGCCGTGTACGCGACCCTTTACTGCGTGGTCGTTGCCATGATCAGCCGTGAAGAGGGCAAGAAGAAGCTCGTCATGGCGATCCCCCTGATCCCGCTTCTGTTCATGACCCTCATGAGCCGCAGCTTCGAGCCGGGCACCTTCATGGGCGAGAACGGCAGTACGCTCTGCCTTGCCATCGCCTTCGCGCTGCTGGTTATCAACTACGCCATCAGCAAGCCCAACGTCAAGAGCCTGCCCACCATCATCGACGCGTTTGAAAACGGCGGCAAGAACTGCCTGAGCGTCGGTATTGCCTGCGGTATGGCTGGTATCATCGCCGGCGTCGTCACCATGACCGGTCTCGGCCAGGTGCTCATCGGCGCGATCGTCGGTCTGTCCAACGGTCACCTGATCATCGCTCTCGTGCTGACGATGCTTTGCTGCATCGTGCTCGGCATGGGCGTTCCCACCACCGCGAACTACATCATCATGGCCACCACCTGCGCGCCGATCCTTGCCTCCGGCATGGGTCTCAACCTGATGGCTGCCCACATGTTCTGCTTCTACTTCGGTATCGTCGCAGACATCACCCCGCCCGTTGCGCTGGCTGCCTACGCCGGTTCCGCCATCGCCAAGGCTCCCCCGATGAAGACCGCCTGGAACGCGACCCGTCTCGCAATCGCGGCGTTCATCATCCCCTACATCTTTGCTTACAATAACGCCCTGATCTTCGTTGGCAGCGACGTCAACTTCCTGAGCGTTGCCTCCATCGTCATCTCCGCGACCCTCGGTATGGCGTCTATCGCCTCCGGCCTGATGGGCTACCTGATCCGCGACATGAAGGCGATCAGCCGCGTCGCGCTGGTCATCGGCGGCCTGCTGATGGTCATCCCCGGCACGGTCACTGACCTTGCGGGTCTTGCGGTGCTGGTCGTCGTCCTCGTTCTCCAGCGCATCGAGAACAAGAAGGACAAGGCGGCTGCGTCCGTGTAACGCAAAGCATCCTGCTAATGAAAAAGAGACCGCTTCGGCGGTCTCTTTTTTTGCATGTGCGCCGCTTTTCAAGCATAGACTGGAAACGACGGGAGGTTTTGCACATGCCCAGAATTTATTTGAGTCCCTCCACGCAGGATTGGAACCCGTATGTCGACGGCAGCGGCAGCGAGGAATACTGGATGAATCTGCTGGCAGACACGCTCGAGCCGTATCTTTACGCAAACACCATCTCCTTTGTGCGCAACACGCCGGAGATGACCGCGGCCTCGTCCATCGCGCAGGCGAACAGCCTCGGCGGCTTTGACTTTTACCTTGCCCTGCACTCCAACGCCTCGGGGGAGGAGCAGGCGGGGAAGAACCGCGGCATCATCGTCTTTTACTATCCCACGAGCAGCGACGGAAAGCGTGCTGCCGAGCTCTTCGCCGCGCAGCTGCGCATGGTCTACCCGCTGCCTGCAAAGGTGACGACGCAGGCGACCACAACGCTCGGCGAGGTGCGGCGGCCCAGATACCCCGCAAATCTCATCGAGCTCGGCTACCACGACAACTACGACGATGCGCGCTGGATCGAAAATAACCTCGACGCGGCAGCGCAGGCCATCGCGCGGGGACTGACGGAGTATTTCGGCCTGCCGTTCATTTACCCGCAGCTCGTGCGCACCGGCGTCGTCACGACGGAGGGCTCGGCGCTGCGCCTGCGAAGCTACCCGGGCATCGACGGGGAAATAGTCGGCAGCATCCCGAACGGCGAAAGCGTGCAGGTCTACGGCAGCTATCAGGGCTGGTACTCCGTGGGCTACGACGACCAGCTCGGCTACGCGGCGCAGGCCTACATCGCGGTGTGACATTTGCCCGTTTCCGATATTTTCCGAACGCGACTTTTCCTTGACAGCTGGTCATAAAAAGTTTACAATGTTTTTTGGATTTATGGAGGGGAGAGAAGGGGAATCTCCCGTTTATGATTCAAAAACCCAACGATAGATCAATCGCATCGATCAAAAAAGCACACAGGAGGAATCGCATGATCAGCTATCTCTACGCTGCGCTTATCGCGGTGGGGACGCTCGTCATTGGCATTCTTCTTGGTATTTGGATTCGCAAGAGAGCCGCTAAGCGCGCCGAGGAGAAGATCTCCAACGCCGATGAAGAGGCTCTTCGTATTGTCAACGAAGCGATCAAGAGCGCTGAAAACAAGAAACGCGAAGTTATGTTGGAGGCAAAGGAAGATATCCTGCGCTCCAGAAACGAATACGAGAAGGAAGTCAAGGAACGCCGCGCCGAGCAGCAGAAGCAGGAGCGTCGGCTCCAGCAGAAGGAGGAGAACCTCGACCGCAAGACCGACGCGCTGGAAAAGCGCGAAGAGGCTCTCAACCAGAAGCATGCCGCTCTGGACAAGGAAAACGAAGAAATCAAGATCATCAAGCGCAGCCAGACCGAAATGCTTGAGCGCATTTCCGGTTTCACTGCCGAAGACGCCAAGAAGTACCTGATCGAGCAGGTCGAGAGCGAAGTGACGCACGAGACCGCGCTCAAGATCAAGGAGCTGGAGCAGCGCGCCAAGGACGAGGCCGATTCCCGCGCCCGCGAGATCGTCGCCTCTGCCATCCAGCGCTGCGCTGCCGACCATGTTGCCGAGATCACCGTCAGTGTGGTGCCCCTGCCCAATGACGAGATGAAAGGCCGCATCATCGGCCGCGAAGGCCGCAACATCCGCACGATCGAAACGCTCACGGGCGTCGACCTCATCATCGACGACACGCCCGAGGCGATCACCGTCTCGTGCTTCGAGCCCGTGCGCCGCGAGGTCGCGCGCCTGGCGCTCGAAAAGCTCATCGCCGACGGCCGCATCCATCCCACGCACATTGAAGAGATGGTCAACAAGGCCCGCCGCGAGGTGGACGCCATCATCAAGTCTGAGGGTGAGCGCGCCGTGCTGGAGACCGGCATCCGCGGTCTGCACCCCGAGCTTGTGAAGATGCTCGGCCGCCTGCACTACCGCACGAGCTACGGCCAGAACGTTCTGCAGCACTCCATCGAGGTCTCGCACCTTGCGGGCATGATGGCCGCCGAGCTGGGCGCGGACGTTTACGCCGCCAAGCGCGCAGGTCTGCTGCACGATATCGGCAAGGCCGTCGACCACGAGATGGAGGGCACGCACGTCGCCCTCGGCGTCGAATTTTTGCGCAAGTACCACGAAAAGGACGACATCATCCATGCCGTGCAGGCGCACCACAACGACGTGGAGCCGCAGACCATCGTTGCCTGCCTCGTGCAGGCGGCGGATGCGATCTCTGCCGCCCGTCCCGGCGCCCGCCGCGAGAATCTGGAGAACTACATCAAGCGCCTCGAGCAGCTTGAGGAGATCACCGGCAGCTATCCCGGCGTCGACAAGGCATATGCCATTCAGGCCGGCCGCGAGGTGCGCGTGATGGTCAAGCCCGACCAGGTCAGCGAGGACCAGATGGTCATTCTGGCGCGCGAGCTTGCAAAAAAGATCGAGGAAGAGATGGAATATCCCGGCCAGATCAAGGTGCACGTCCTGCGCGAGACGACCGCCATCGAATACGCGAAATAAGAAAAAGGCTCCGCTTTTGCGGAGCCTTTTTTCATGCCTTTCTTGCGTTTTGTCCCGCGCCTTGCTATACTGGGGAAAACGCAAAGCGGAGGAACGCCATGCTCTACAATATTCTGGCCATCGGCGATGTGGTGGGCGGCTGCGGCGTCAGCTGCCTCGAGCACCATCTGCGCGCCGTGAAAAAACTCAAGAACATCCACTTCACCGTGGTCAACGGCGAGAATGCCGCGATGGTCGGCCTGACGCCGAACGACGCCGAGCGCATCTTCTCCGCGGGAGCGGACGTCATCACGCTTGGCAACCACACATTCGGCAAGATGCAGATCACCGACTACCTCGACGACTGCCCGTATATTCTGCGGCCGCACAATCTCGGCGCGCGCGTGCCGGGGAGGGGCTACGGCGTTTTCGACTGCGGGTGCGCCCGCATCGCGGTGATGAACCTCATCGGCCGCTGCGACCTCGCGTTCCATGTGGACAATCCGTTCAAAACGGCGGACGAGCTGCTCAAAAGCGGCGAAAAGCCGACGTTCACGCTGCTTGACTTCCACGCCGAGGCGACGAGCGAAAAGCTTGCCATGGCCTATTACCTCGATGGCCGCGTCAGCGCCATCTGGGGCACGCACACCCACGTGCCGACGGCGGACGAAGAGGTCTTCCCCAAAGGGACGGGCTACCTCACGGACCTCGGCATGACGGGGGCGGTGCGCAGCGTGCTCGGTATCAAGCCCGAGCAGTCGGTCGAGACGTTTCTCGGCGGTCTTCCGGGCCGCTACCGCGAGCCGGAGAAGAGCGCCGGCAAGATGCAGGGAGCGATTTTTACACTGGATGACGCGACGGGACTCTGCGTGGGCGTCGAGCGCGTCGATGTGCGCTGAGAAAGCGCGAGATAGAAAGGAACAACGCAAATGTCCATCGAAAAAGTGAGAGCCTATTTTGAACACTTCGGCATCGCCGACCGCATCCGCGAGTTCGACGTGTCGAGCGCGACGGTCGAACTGGCCGCCATCGCCGTCGGTGTGGAGGGCGCGCGCATCGCCAAGTCCATGAGCTTTAAGCTCGCGGACGACGAGCCCATCATCATCGTGACGGCGGGGGACAGGAAGATCGACAACGCCAAGTACAAGGCGTATTTCCACGTGAAAGCAAAGATGCTGACCTTTGACGAGGCCTGCGCATTCACCGGCCACGCGCCGGGCGGCGTGTGCTCGTTCGCACTGCCGGAGAATGTGAAGACCTATCTCGATGTGTCGCTCAAACGCTTCGACACGGTTTTCCCCGCGGCGGGCAGCGCGAACAGCGCCATCGAGATGACCTGCGACGAGCTTGAGAAGTATTCCTCAAACTTTGTCGCCTGGGTCGACGTGTGCAAGGAGAAAGCGCCCGCCCCGCAGGCATGAGAGGAGAGAACACATGAGCGTGAAGATCGTCCACGCGGCGGACTTCCATTTGGACAGCGCGTTCGGCGCGCTGAGCGCCGAGCAGGCGCGCCAGCGCCGCCGCGAGAGCCGCGAGCTGCTGACGAGACTATCGAATTACGTGAATCAGAACGGCGTCGATCTCGTGCTGCTTGCGGGTGACCTGTTCGACAGCGACACGACCTATCGCGAGACGCTGGAAGCGCTCTCCGACGCGCTGGGCGCGATGCGGGCAAGAGTGTTCATCGCCCCCGGCAACCACGACCCGTACAGCGCGAAGTCGTCCTACGCGACGCTTGCGTGGCCGGAGAACGTGCACGTCTTCACGTCGAAGACGGTCGAGCGCGTGGAGCTGCCGGAATTCGGGTGCGCCGTGTACGGAGCGGCGTTTACCGCGCCGGTGCAGGATGAGAGCCTGCTTGCGGGCTTTCGCGCACCGGAGGACGATTTCATCCATCTGATGGTGCTGCACGGTGATATCTCCGCCACGGAATCGCGCTACGATCCCCTCACGAAAGAGCAGATCAAGGAGAGCGGGATCGACTATCTTGCACTCGGCCACACACACCAGTTCGGCGGTTTCCTGCGCGAAGGGCAGACGACCTACGCCTACTCCGGCTGCCCGGAGGGCCGCGGTTTCGACGAGCTGGGCGAAAAGGGCATCCTTACGGGCACGGTGGAGCGCGGGAAGGCCGAACTTTCGTTTGTGCCGTTCGCGCGCAGACGGTATGAGATCCTGAACGTCGATGTGACGGGAAGATCGGCGGAGGACGCGCTGCGAGCAAGCCTGCCGGATGCGACTGTGCGCGATATTTACCGCATTATTTTCACCGGAGAGACGGATGAGCGCGGGCTTGATCTCAAGTCAATCGAAGAGCAGTTTGCGCCCGACTTCTTCCACTTGGAGCTGCGCGATGAGACGCGCATTGGCGAGGACGTCTGGGCGCGAGCGCAGGAGGATTCGCTGCGCGGCCTGTTCCTGCGTGAGCTGCGTACGAAATTCGATGTTGCATCCTCGAACGACGAGCGCGCGAAGATCAGCCTCGCCGCGCGCTTCGGCCTTGCTGCGCTCGACGGGCGCGACCTGTGAGAAGGAGAGAGTATGTCGATCTGGTACAGCCGGCGGAAAAAGGAAGAAAAGTCTCTGCGCCTTGCGGCGGCGGGGAAGTCCGCGTTTTGCTTTGCAGAGATCCATTACGACGCGCGAAGTTTTGTGCACGCCGCGGGAGTCGCGGCGGAGAGGGCGCTTCGCCTCTATCGTAAAATTGATCGCAAAAAATAAGGAAACAACCGAAAAAGGCCGAAAGGAAGCCCCCTTTCGGCCTTTTTTGAGAGGATATTAAGTAAGAATTAAGAAACAATCGCTGTTTTTGTTTGAAAACGGCTGATACAATGACCAACATGAGGTGAGAAAATGTACAACATTCTGATTTGTGACGACGAACAGGACATTGTCAATGCGCTCAAGATCTATCTTTCCGGCGGGGACTACTGCCTGTTTGAGGCGAGCAACGGGCGCGAGGCGCTGGAGGTCGTGGAGAAGAACGACATCCATCTGATCCTGATGGACATCATGATGCCCCAGCTCGACGGCATCGCCGCGACGGCGAAGCTGCGCGAAAAGAGCAACGTGCCCATCATCCTGCTCACGGCCAAGAGCGAGAGCAGCGACAAGGTCCTGGGCCTGAACATCGGCGCGGATGACTACATCACAAAGCCCTTTGACCCCGTGGAGGTGCTGGCGCGCGTCAGGTCTCAGCTTCGCCGCTATACGCAGCTGGGCGCGAAGAAGGAAGAGGAGAAGCCGAACGTCTACACCGTCGGCCCCATCGTGCTCGACGAGGAGAAAAAAAGCGTGACGGTCGACGGCGACGAGGTCGCGCTCACGCCCATCGAGTTCAACATCCTGCGGCTGCTGATGAAGAACCCGGGACGCATCTATTCCTCCGCCCAGATCTACGAGCTGGTGTGGAAGGAGGATTCGCTGGGGGCGGAGACGTCGGTGAGCGTGCACATCCGCCACCTGCGGCAAAAGCTCGAGATCAATCCCTCCGAGCCGCGCTACCTGAAGGTCGTGTGGGGGCTGGGGTATAAAATGGAGGACAAGAAATGAAGGCTGCGTGGATACGCAATTTCTGGACAAAGACGGTCGCTTTTCTGCTGGCGGCGGCGCTCGTGCCGGTCATCCTCACCTATGTTGTGGGGCTTGTCTACTCCTACGGCGGCATGGGCAAGGACTTTTACACGAGTGACCTCTGCCTGTACGAGGTCGGCAAAAAAACATGGGAGATCTGCGACGACTATATCGCCATGGAAGGCGGAAACTATGAACTCGACAAGATCTATCCCAAAGGCAACAGCTACAGCAACCTCCGTTTCTGCGTGACGGACGAGCAGGATAAGGTGGAGTTCAGCAACGTCAGCGACGGCGATACCTTCTGTTACAGCACCGTTTACAATGACAAGACCTTTGATGTCTACCTTGTGAAGGATCTTCCCGCGCAGGACGGCATTTACTGGGCAAAGGTTTTCTACGACAAGGCCGAGCGCTGGGGGCAGAACGCCCTGGAGCTGCTTATCCTCTTCGGCACGATGGAGCTGTTCCTGCTTATCTTCCTTGCCCCGCACGGCGGCGCGGCGCGAGGACGGCGAGCTGCAGGGCGGCTGGCAGGAAAAGATCCCCTTCGACCTCTATCTCCTCGTTGACGGCACGATCATTGCGCTGCTGTGCGTGGCGGTGGAGGAAGTCTACTCCTATGTGAGCTTCTATACCCCGCCCTACGATGTGCTGCTGCTGGGGATAAGCTTTGCGCTGGCGGTGCTCGTCTTTGCCGCGTGGGTGACGTTCTGCGCGCGCGTCAAGGTGGGCGGACTGTGGAAGGGAACGCTCATCTATAAGGTGTTATGCCTGTGCTGGAAGATCGTCAAGTGGTGCTGGCGGACGCTCTGCGCCTTCTGTCGCGGTGTTGTGGGTTTGCTGCACGCCATTCCGCTCGTCTGGCGCACGGCGGTGGGCTGCTTTGTGGTCAGCATGATGCTCGGTATATTTGCGGCAAATCGCGCGGGAGGGGCGATGCTGCTGACGATGCTTGTGCTGTCCGTCGCCGCCTGCCTCTTCTCGCTCCAGCTTCGAAAGCTCCAGAGGGAGGGCGAGGCCCTCGCCGTGGGCGATATGAGCGCGCAGGTGGATACGAAGTGGATGTACTGGGACGTCAAGCGCCACGCCGAAAACCTCAACTCCATCGGCGACGGCATGGCGATGGCGGTCGACAAGCAGCTCAAGAGCGAGCGGCTCAAAACGGAGCTCATCACGAACGTCTCGCACGACATCAAGACGCCGCTCACGAGCATCATCAACTATGTTGATCTTTTGCAGCATGAGCACACTCCCGAGCAGGAGGAAGAATACCTCGCCGTCCTCAAGCGGCAGGCGTTCAAGCTCAAAAAGCTCACGGAGGACTTGGTCGAGGCCAGCAAGGCCACGACCGGCAACCTGCCGGTGAACGCCGTGCGGTGCAGCATGAACGAGCTTCTATCGCAGGTCGAGGGCGAGTACGGCGACAAGCTGAGCGCGGCGGAGCTGACGCTCGTGAGCGTGATGCCGGACAAGGAGCTCTTCTGCAATGTGGACGGCGCGCTGATGTGGCGCGTGATCGACAATCTGCTCTCGAACATCTGCAAATACGCGCAGAATGGCACGCGCGTTTATCTGACGCTCGAAAAGACGGGCGGCGACGCGGTCGTGACCTTCAAAAACACCTCGCGCGCGGCGCTGAACATTCCCGCCGAGGAATTGATGGAGCGCTTTGTGCGCGGCGACAGCTCGCGCTCGACCGAGGGAAACGGCCTCGGCCTCTCCATCGCGCAGAGCTTGACGGAGCTGCAGGGTGGGAAGATGTCGCTCGCCATCGATGGCGACCTCTTCAAGGCCATCCTCCGTTTCCCGACGGTGGTGTGAGAAAAATACAGAAAGGTGCGGAAAGGCGTTGCCGTTCCGCACCTTTTCCGCGCCTGTGCTTGACAATTCGGCGCAAAAACAATACAATAACAGTTCAGAACTCTATCCTGAAACTGAGGGAGAACATAAACATGGCAAAAGATAAAAAGGTAGAACAGATCACGAATCTGGAAGACGATTTCGCCCAATGGTATACCGACATCTGCCGCAAGGCGGAGCTTGTTGAGTATGCCAGTGTCAAGGGCTTTACCATCCTGCGCCCCTACGGCTTCGCCATCTGGGAGAACATGCAGCGTTTGATGGACGCGGAGTTTAAAAAGACCGGACACGAGAATGTGGCGATGCCCGTTCTGATCCCTGAGAGCCTGCTCAAGAAAGAGGGCGAGCTCGTCAACGGCTTTGCGCCCGAGGTCGCGTGGGTCACGATGGGCGGCAGCGAGAAGCTCGAAGAGCGCCTTGCCTTCCGCCCCACGTCCGAGACGATGTTCTGCGACCACTGGTCCCGCGTATTGCAGACCTACCGCCAGCTGCCGATGCTCTACAACCAGTGGTGCTCCGTCATCCGCTGGGAGAAGACCACCCGCCCGTTCCTGCGTTCGCGCGAGTTCTGGTGGCAGGAGGGCCACACCATCCACGAGACCGCCGAGGAGGCGCAGAATGAGACGATGCAGCAGCTCAACTGCTACGCCGACTTCTTCCGCCACGTGCTCGCCATCCCCGTCGTCCCCGGCCGCAAGACCGAGAAGGAGAAGTTCGCGGGCGCCGAGGCGACCTATACCGTCGAGTGCATGATGAAGGACCGCAAGGCGCTTCAGGGTGCGACGAGCCACTATTTTGGCGACAAGTTCTCCCGCGCCTATGACGTGACCTTCACCGGCCGCGACAACAAGCTCCAGTACCCGTTCCAGACGTCCTGGGGCTCCACCACGCGCATGATCGGCGCGGTCATCATGACCCACGGCGACAACAACGGTCTCGTTCTGCCCCCGCGCATCGCGCCCACGCAGGTCGTCATCGTGCCCATCGCCGCGTATAAGAATCCCGAGGTGCTCGAGACAGCCAAGAGCGTGATGGCGGACCTCATCGCCGCCGACGTCCGCGTCAAGCTGGACGACAGCGACCAGTCTATGGGCTGGAAGTGCGCTGAGTACGAGATGCGCGGCGTGCCCATCCGCCTCGAGCTCGGTCCCCGCGACCTGGCCGAGGGCAACTGCTACCTCGTCCGCCGCGACAACGGCGAAAAGGTCACGGCCAAGATCGAGGGGATCGTTGACGAGATCAAGGCGCTGCTTGACGCCATCCATGACAACATGTACACCGTGGCGGAAAAGAACCTGGAAGACAACACGTTTGATCTTAAAACCATCGACGAGGTCAAGGAGATGGCCTCCGGCCGCGGCGGCTTCGCTCGCACCAAGTGGTGCGGCAGCCTTGAATGCGAGCTCAAGATGAAGGAACAGGCGGGCGTTTCCTCCCGCTGCATGCCCCTCAAGCAGAGCGGCACCACCGGCAAGTGCGTCTGCTGCGGCAAAGAGTGCACTACTGATATTTATTGGGGCGTTGCCTATTAAATATTATCTTTTCATCGAATGATATAGTTTCCCTGCGAGCCGCAGGGAAACGGCAAAGGGGGCCATTCTCTTTCACAAAAGAGAATGGCCCCCTTTAGATCCCCCAAGAGAAAGGCTTGGATTGGCAGTCTCAGGGTTGAATGACCTTTATGCCTCCGGAATGGGAATGCCTGCGCGCGGCGTCGCCGCGGTTAGAGCTGCAAGACGATTTGATTTGCTTCTATCTTCGCTGTCGCTCTGCCAATCTTGCGCAGGTGCAGTCTAATTTCCGTCTACTGATGGTGCCAATCAATGCGGCGAGCGCCAGCAATGCCGCATTCGGTAAGCAGTCTGCCGCCGTTCTACCGTCACTCGCGCCTCACGATAGTAAGGCGCGGTTGCTGGATGTGTCGAAACGTAGGGATTCATGGCGAAGCCATGTACACCGCACCTGATTGCGCAGCGCGTGCAGCTCTTCAAGCCCCAAACCGGCAATGGTGGGGTCAAGGGGCAGCGCCCCTTGCGTTCTCTTGGGGGTCAAAGGGGGCCATTCTCTCACGTGAGAGAATGGCCCCCTTTATTCAACGCAGCCCTTGGGCTGCAATATTCTTCCCTTAAAAGGGAAATTTTCCAAAAATCAAATGAGATTCTTTTCAGAATCAGAATCAAACAAATGCACCAGTTTGGCATCAAACCCAAACTTCACCGCCGTATGCCGCGCATACGCCATCGGATCAATATTCGCGGTGGGAATGACTGCCACAACATCCTGCCCATTCGCGGCAAGGTGCAGATGCAGCTCGCTGCCCATCAGCTCGCTGACGTCGACCTCGGCAGGGATACCGCTCTCGCCGAGCGCGATATGCACGGGGCGCACGCCCGCGGTGACACTGCGGCTCTCGACGCCTGCGGCGGCGAGCTTTGCGCTCTGCTCCGCGGTGAGCGTGACAGTCTCGCCCATGACGGTGAGCGTATAGCTGTCGGCGGTCTTTGTGAGCTGGCAGTTTTCAAAGAAATTCATCTGCGGCGAGCCGATGAAGCCCGCGACGAACAGGTTCGCCGGATGGTTGAAGACCTCCTGCGGCGTGCCGATCTGCTGGATGTAGCCGTCGCGCATGATGACGATGCGGTCGCCGAGGGTCATGGCCTCGACCTGATCGTGCGTGACGTAGATGAACGTGGTGTCAATCTTCTCGCGCAGCTTGATGATCTCCGCGCGCATCTGGTTGCGCAGCTTCGCGTCGAGGTTCGAGAGCGGCTCGTCCATCAGCAGCACCTTGGGGCTTCTGACGATGGCGCGGCCGATGGCCACGCGCTGGCGCTGGCCGCCGGAGAGCGCCTTGGGCTTGCGGTCGAGGAACTGAGTGATGTCGAGGACTTCGGCCGCCTCGCGCACGCGACGGTCGATCTCGTCGTTCGGCATTTTCTTGAGATGCGTCTTGCCGTCCGCGTCCGTCTCCGCGATCTTCTTGAGCTTGAGCGGGAAGGCAATATTTTCATAGACGGTCATGTGCGGATAAAGCGCATAGTTCTGGAAGACCATCGCGATGTCGCGGTCTTTGGGCGCGACGTCGTTCATCTGCTTGCCGTCGATGAAGAGCTCGCCGCCGCTGATCTCCTCGAGACCGGCGATCATGCGCAGCGTGGTCGACTTGCCGCAGCCGCTCGGGCCGACGAGCACGATGAACTCCTTGTCGGCCACGTCGATGTTGAAGTTCTGCACGGCGACAACGCCTTCGTCAGTGATCTCCAGATTGTTCTTCTTTTCGACGGCCTCGTCTTTCTTCTTTTTCTTCTTGCTTTCGGTGTTGGGGTAGACCTTTCGGACATTTTTCAGAATGACCTCTGCCATAATCGTGAACCGCAGTCCTGCCGCCTCCGCGATGCAGGACCTCGCAGCCGCCTGAGCGCGCCGCTTTACGGCAGGG
>ULOT01033128.1_pt1 | contig 14020 bp, 7 predicted proteins | sample 1952811 | NCBI WGS metagenome assembly ULOT01 (sample SAMEA4835609, study PRJEB28245) | human gut metagenome | biome: gut microbiome; material: fecal sample | place: Denmark | collected 2008
ATCTAATTCAACATTAAAAAACTAAAGGTCCTGTCCGATATCAGAACGGAAGTACTTGTCGGTGAACTGGATCTTCTGTGCCTCAGCAAAGCTCTTCTTCAAGGCTTCTTCCTTGTCCTTGCCGTAGCTGCTTACGCAGATGACACGACCACCGTTGGTTACTACCTGACCATCCTTCATGGCTGTACCGGAGTGGAATACTACCGAACCTTCTACATCGTCGATGCCCTGGATAGGATAACCCTTCTTGTAAGCCTCAGGATAACCGCCGCTTACGAGCATCACGCAGACTGCAGCACGCTCATCAAACTCGATGCTGCGCTTGTCCAAATCGCCTGCTGCTACACCTTCGAAGAGATCCACGATGTCGCTCTTCAGACGGAGCATCACGCTCTCAGTCTCTGGATCACCCATACGGCAGTTGTACTCGATGACCATAGGCTCGCCTTCAACGTTGATCAGACCGAAGAAGATGAATCCCTTATAGTCGATGTTCTCCTCAGCAAGTCCCTCTACAGTAGGACGGATGATGCGCTCGTCAACCTTCTGCATCCACTCCTTGGTAGCGAATGGTACAGGGGTAACGCTACCCATACCACCGGTGTTCAGACCGGTATCGTGCTCGCCGATGCGCTTGTAATCCTTAGCCTCAGGCAGAATCTTGTAGTTCTTGCCGTCGGTCAATACGAATACAGAGCACTCAATGCCGCTGAGGAATTCCTCGATGACTACGCGTGCAGAAGCGTTGCCGAACATACCGCCGAGCATCTCCTTGAACTCTTTCTTAGCCTCTTCCAGGGTAGGGAGGATGAGAACGCCCTTACCGGCGCACAAACCGTCAGCTTTCAGTACGTATGGAGCCTTCAGAGTCTCCAGGAATTTCAAGCCTTCCTCTACGTGCTCGCCGTCGAAAGTCTCATACTGGGCAGTAGGGATGTTGTGGCGCTTCATGAACTTCTTGGCGAAGTCCTTGCTGCCTTCCAATACGGCGCCAGCCTTTGATGGACCGATGACAGGGATGTTCTGGGTGCGAGGATCGTTCTTGAAGTCATCGTAAACACCCTTTACCAATGGGTCTTCCGGACCAACTACCACCATATCAACGCCATTTTCTACTGTGAAGTTCTTGAGCGCCTCAAAGTCGTCTGCCTTGATATCTACGTTCTCGCCGACATTCTGTGTACCGGCATTACCAGGAGCGATGAAGAGTTTCTCACACTTCTCGCTCTGAGCGATTTTCCATGCTAAGGCGTGCTCGCGGCCACCGCCTCCTAACAATAAAATTTTCATTTGCTGTAAGTTATTGTTTGTTATTTGATGTAGAAGTAAACTCCCCTTTTTCGGGGGATGTTTACTCCTAGATATTTACTTGAGATAATCGAAGAAATAATTGCTGATGCGCTCATGCAGATGAGTGCTCTGATGACCTCTCATGTTGTGAGGCTCGCCAGGATAGACGAAGAAGTCTGGCTGGGTGCCTGCTGCGATGCAAGCCTTGAGGAAGGTGAGGCAGTGCTGTGGCACTACGGTCACATCGTTCAAGCCCTGGATAATCTGCAGCTTGCCCTTCAGGTTCTTTGCCTGATAGAGCAGAGAGGTCTTCCTGTAACCCTCTGGGTTGGTCTGTGGGGTGTCCATATAGCGCTCGCCATACATCACCTCGTACCAGTGCCAGTCGATTACCGGACCGCCTGCTACGCCTACCTTGAACACATCAGGGTGGTTGGTCATCAGTGAGATGGTCATGAATCCGCCGAAGCTCCAGCCGTGAACGCCAATCTTGTCAGCATCTACGTAAGGAAGCGTCTTCAGATATTCCACGCCCTTCATTTGGTCTTGCATCTCAATCTGTCCGAGTTGGCGGAAGGTAGCCTGCTCGAAAGCCTTGCCACGGTTCTCGCTTCCACGGTTGTCGAGGATGAAGAGCAGATAGCCCTTTTCTGCCATGTAGGTTTCCCAACCACGGCTAGAGTAGTTCCAGCGGGCATCTACGTTGTGGGCATGAGGTCCACCATATACATATATAATGGTAGGATACTTCTTGTTTGGATCGAAGTTTACCGGTTTCACCATTCTCCAGTAGAGGTCTGTTTCGCCATCGGCAGCCTTGATGGTACCGCAGCTGTACTCAGGCACATTGTAGCCCTTCCAAGGGTTCTCGGCAGTGAAGTAAGCGGTGCGCTTGCCGGTCTCGGTATTCACGAGGGAAATCTTGCGAGGCACGGTAGGAGTAGAGTAGTTGTCGAAGACATACTGTCCGTTCTCGCTCAAAGTGGCGCTGTGCCATCCCTTGCCGCAATCATCTACCAGCGTACGCTTGCCGGTTTTTGTATCTACGGCAAAGATGTTTCTCTGGATAGGCGACTTCTCGTTGGATGCGATGATGATACTCTTGCGCTTGGTGTTGAAGCCGAGTACTTCCATCACTTCCCATTTACCGGAAGTCAACTGCTTGATTTCGAGTGATTCTGTGTTGCTGGCCATGCGGCTTCCGTGCTTGCCCAGGGTGCAGAGATAGAGGTGGTTGTAGCCATCCTTGCGGCTCTGCATGATAAAGCTGTTGCTGTCCCAAGGCAGGAACTGGATAGGATGACATGGTTCTACATATTTCTCGTCGGTCTCGCGATAGAGTTCGCCTGTCTTCTCGCCGGTTTCTGCATTGTAGGCAGTCAGACGGCAATCGTTCTGGTCGCGGTTCAGTTCGAACATATAAATGGTCTTGCTGTCCGGACTCCATGCGATGTTGGTAAAATAGCGGTCGGTTGGATCGCCAGCCTTCAGATAGACGGTCTTGCCGGTCATGCAGTCGAACACGCCTACGGTTACCTTGTGTGATGTCTCGCCTGTCATCGGATACTTGTCTGGTGCAGGAGTAGCAATGCAACTCTGTGTTTCAGGATGATTGAAACCGATTTCCGGGATGTCGACCTGCGGATAGTCGGTTACCATACTCTGGTCCATGCGATAGAAGGCGAGCAGTTCGCCGTTCGGACTCCAGAAGGTTCCCTTGCTGATACCGAACTCATCGCGGTGAACACTCTGTCCATAAACAATTTCGCGGCTTCCGTCCTTTGAGAGCTGGAAATCGTGAGATTTCTTCTCTTTTGTCAGGGCGTTGCTGGTTACATCGAAGATACGCACATAGAGGTTGCTGCCCTTCAGATAGGAGAAGGCGTTCTGCTGGGCGTTGGCCTCCAGGAGGTTCTCGCCGTCAGCAAAATCCATCTCGCTCAGCAGCTTATGCTTCTTGAAGTCTACGGTATAAGTCTTGCTGCCGTTGCTTACCATCACGATGCTCTTGCCTGCAAACGGGAAGAGAGCATTGTAGAGGGCTCTTACCTTGATGTCTTTGGTAGGAGCAATCCACTGGTTGATGTCATTGATGCCGAAGAGTCTGGTCTCCTTGCCTGTCGTCTTGTTGACGAGATAGCAGGCATCCACATCCTGGCGAACGAGTTCATTGCCCCACCAGGTGCACCAGCGGTTCTTAGCTACCATGTTACGATAGTTGTTGCCGCCGAAGTTCAGGTCTTCCAAAGTAAAGGTTTTCTCGCCTTTCTGAGCAGGAACCACGCCCTGAGCCTGTAAGTCGGTTGCATTCATAGCCATCATAATCATAGCAGCAAAAGATAATTTATAAATTGAATTCTTCAGATTCATTATATTCTTTACTTTACTTTATCGGGTTTACCACCCATGCGTCGTGAAACACGACGTATGGGTCGATATGTCTTTAATCCTCGTCGTCGAAGTCACCGCTGAAGTTCTTCTTGCCTCCGCGCTTGCCTCCGAAATCACGGCCACCACGTTTGTCGCCCTTGAAGCCACCACGCTTGTCGCCTTTCTCGAAACGCTTTCCGTCGCGCTTGCTACCGAAGTCACGGCCACCCTTGCGGTCGCTCTTGAAGCTGCGGCTGCCACGCTTGTCATCGTCGTCATCATTGCGTCGACCGCCACCGATACGTGAACGACCGCCCTTATGGAACTCTGCACGCTTCTTCTCGAAGTCTTCCAGACGGTGAGTATGGAACTTGAAAGAACGGATATCGTCCTCCTCGTTTTCAGTCTCCTCGCTTACACGCTTCTTGAATTCACGCTCCTTCTTGAAACGGTGCTTCTGAGCCATCTCGCTCTTCTCGCGCTCAGTCTTCACAATACCGCCTTCAGAACGGAAGTCCTTCATCTTGCCGTCGAACATCACATACTTGCGGAATTCGCACTCCAAGCTTCCGTTGAATACAGGAATCTTGATAGATGGTTTCAGACCAATCTGCTCGAAGCACTCCTCGCGGTAGCTCAATACCCAAGCCTCGTTGCCGGCAAAAGCCTTCTTGAAGCGCTCACCTATCATCTTGTAGGTGTTCAGGAGGTTAGGGGTAGAGATGCGCTCACCGTATGGAGGGTTCATCACGATGATGCTCTTCTCGGCTGGCTGGGTGAAGTCCTTGAAATCAGCCTGTGAGATGGTGATGTCCTTGCTGAGACCGGCAGCACGAACGTTGAGATTAGCTGTATTGACAGCCTTCATGTCAACATCGTAACCATAGATATGGTGCTCGAACTCGCGCTCCTGAGAGTCGTCGTTATAAATCGTATCGAAGAGATCCTGGTCGAAATCGTTCCACTTCTCGAAGGCAAACTCCTTGCGGAATACACCTGGAGAGATGTTTCGGGCGATGAGGGCAGCTTCGATGGCGATGGTACCTGAACCACACATCGGGTCGATGAAATCGCATTCGCCCTTCCAGCCGGTCATCAGAATCATACCTGCAGCGAGAACCTCGTTCAGAGGAGCCTCTACCTGCTCCTGGCGGTAGCCACGGCGGTGCAGACTCTCACCACTCGAATCGAGACTCAAGGTGGCATTGTCTTCTGCAATGTGGATGTTGAGGCGGATATCCGGGTTAGATACGCTGATATTTGGACGTGTACCCTGCTTCTCGCGGAACCAGTCAACAATCGCATCCTTTACCTTGTAGGTTACGAAGCGTGAGTTGCGAAACTCCTCTGAGTAGACTACTGAGTCAACAGAGAAAGTCTTCTTCACGTCTAAGATGTCATCCCACTTGATCTTCTGAATCTGATCATACACCTCTTCAGCGCTTCTAGCCTTGAAGTGCTTGATAGGCTTTAAGATACGGATGGCTGTGTGCAACTGGAAGTTAGCACGATACATCATTTCCTTGTCGCCTGTGAAAGACACCATGCGGCGACCGATCTGTACATTATTGGCACCCAACTGGGTGAGCTCTTCAGCCAAGACAGGCTCGAGGCCCATGAAGGTCTTGGCAATGAGTTCAAATTCCTGTTCCATTATTGAATTCTATATCTAATAAACTTTGTTTTTCTTTTTTATATTTCTTTGTTTTCGGTTTCATATCCTTGGTAACCCATACGTTGGCTCCCACTACGCAGCCTTCTCCGATGGTGATGCGACCGAGGATGGTGGCATTGGCGTAGACGATGACATCATTTTCGAGGATAGGGTGGCGAGGGATTCCCTTGATAGGATTGCCGTCCTTATCGAGAGGGAAACTCTTGGCTCCGAGGGTTACACCCTGGTAGAGTTTCACATTGTCGCCGATGATGCAGGTAGCTCCAATCACCACACCCGTACCGTGGTCGATGGTGAAGTGCTTGCCGATGGTAGCCTCCGGGTTGATATCAATACCGGTTTCCGAATGCGCCAGTTCGGTCATCATTCTCGGAATGAGCGGCACTCCCAGTTCGTGCAGTACGTGAGCGATGCGGTAGTTGGTAATCGCCTTGATGACCGGGTAGCAGGAGATGATTTCTCCGTGGCTCATGGCAGCCGGGTCGCCCTCGTAGGCAGCCTCTACATCAGTAGCCAGAATCTTGCGCAGTCTCGGGAATTCCATGATTGCCTTGGCTGCAATCACGCCTGCCTTGGCACGCTGGTGCTGCAGTTCAGCCTGGGTTTCCGTTTCGCAGTCGTTGGCGAAGCAGAGACCGGCGAGAATCTGCTCTGACAGCATCTCATAGAGTTTCTCTACTCTTACTCCAATATGATATTTGATGGTTGAGATATTTACCGAAGAATTGCCGAAATATCCCGGAAAGAGGATAGAACGGGACAAACTGATGATTTCTTCGAGCGCCTTGCCCGAAGGAAGTGGATTCCCGTCTCGATGCTGATGGAAGAGACCCTTCAAAGATTCGGCGCTCGAAAGCTCCTCGATGGTCTCTGTCAGCTGATGAGTTAATGTATCTTTACTCATTTTCTTAATGTCTCAATAAAATTTGAGTGCAAAGATACGATTATTTTCTTGAATGACAAAGAAATAGCTACGGTTTTTTGTATTTTTTAGAGTGATTTTTTGAGGGATGAAAGACGGAAAGACCCATATACGGTGTTTTGCCGTACATGGGTCTGGCTTGTCTTATTTTGCGATGCTGTCCAGGAAGAGGAGCAGTCGGTTGGTGACGTTTACCTCTGAAACACCGGAATCGAAGTCGAGCGATACGAGGTTGAGCATTGGGAAACGGTCGTGGAGACGTTTCTCGATGCCCTTGGAAATCACGTGGTTAGCGATGCAACCGAAAGGCTGGAGCGAGATGATGTTGTTCACGCCATCACGGATGTAACCTACGATGTCGGCAGGCAGAAGCCAGCCTTCGCCAAACTGGGCTGCGAGCGAAACCAGTCCCTGTACGTCCTTCGCATCATCATAGATATTGGTGAACGGACGGAAGTAGCGGAACTTGCCGGCTGCCTTGTTTACCTGGCGCAATCTTCTGCCTATCAGCGCCTGATAAGCGCCCTTGATGATGAAATCGGGCACTTTGGTGCAACTCAGCCGCATGTGTTTCTGTATCTCCACGTTCACAAATTCCTGCAGGAAGAAAGGAGCAAGCAGAGGCGGAACCACCTCTATGCCGCGCGAGATGATGTTCTGCTCCAGGAACTGGTGGGCGAAAGGATTGAACTTCAGGAAGATTTCGCCTACGATTCCTACCTTCGGCAGTTCTCTGTCGAGGGTCATCTGGTTGAATTCTTCGGCTGCCTGTTCCAGGAGTCGGATGAGTTCTTTGGCTGAATTCTGGGCGATAGGTCCGTCTATCAGCTGCATGTATTTATCGCGCAACTCTCTGGCAATGCCCGGTTTACGCTCTCTTACGATGCAGGCATTGTACATCTCGTTGATTGCATCGCCATAGAAAATGGCGGTAACGATAATCTGACTGTATTTCAGCCAAGGCACATTGAAACCGTCCTGCTCGTTATAGTCTTGCTTGTCGTCTGTTGAGCCTGATGCTTCGCCTGTTGAGGCTGTTACACCGAGTGTGAGCAGCGGAATGTCCTGGAATCCATTGGAAATCATCGCACGCTTGATGAGACCAGCGTAGTTGGTTGCGCGACACTGGCCGCCCGTTTGACTCATCACTACTGCTGTATTGTTCAGGTCGTATCTGCCTGATTTCAAGGCTTTGATGATGTCGCCGACGATGAGTGTAGCCGGATAGCAGACTTCGTTGTTGGCAAACTTCAAGCCGAGTTCGGCGCTTACCTCATTGCTCATCGGAAGAACCTCAACATCATAGCCTATCAGTTTCAGGATAGGCGGAATGATAGGGGTGAGGTATTCGGTCATGAAAGGAGCGAGAATCTTGCGATGAATGTCCTGCTTGGTGAATACCTTGGTCTGTTGTAAATGTTGAGTGTTGAGTGTTGAATTGGCTTTCCCTTCGGCCGCCGAACATTGTTTCTTCACTCTTCGTTCTTCACTCTTCACTTCCTTTACTCCCTTCAGGCTTTCTATGAGCGAGCGGACACGGAGTTTCAGTGAGCCGATATTGCTCACATCATCTATCTTCAACAGCGTGAAAGGCTTGTTGTGGCGCTTCATGATGTCGCGAATCTCGTCCTGGATAAAACTGTCAGGACCGCAGCCGAAGCTGGTCATCTGGACGAAATGAACCTCATCGCCCTGTTCTGCAGCCCATTGCGCTGCCTTCAGAATGCGGTTCATATACGCCCATTGCTTCACGAGATAAGTCTCTGGCTGACAGTTGTATGCTTCGTTGTTGTCCTGGCTGGCTAATGCTCCCTCATTTCTTTCTGCCGCCAGATCCTCCAAATTGAAGTCTTTGAAATCTGCAAAGAGATTACCCCGGGCGATGTCTTCGCTGATGACGTTGACTCCCAGATTGGCTATCATCTCGCTCAGCTTGTGCTGAATCAGCGGGTCTGTATGATAAGGACGGCCCGCCAGCAGAATCGTAAGTCCCTTGTTTGACTTCAGAATCTCCCAGCCCTGTTTCTTAATCTCAGCTGCATATACTGCCTGAGCATAGAGGGCCTCTCTCAGCGCTTTACGGGCAGTCTTCTTGCTTACTCCCAGTTGCTTGAGATAATCGGTAATCTGCTTTTCCAGCGCCTTAGGCTGGGCAAAGTTGATGACGGGCGTATCGATCGGTTTCTTCAGATTGATGACCGACTTGATGACATCGCTGTAGCCCGAAACGACCGGACAGTTGAAACTGTTCAGCGTATTTTTCGGGTCGTCATTATGTTCATAAACCACGTATGGCATGAGGATGCGGTCTACTTTCGGGTTCTCGTTGAGTTCCTTCAGATGACTGTGAGCCAGTTTAGCCGGGAAGCAGATATTGTCGCTCATCACCGTATTCAAGGCTCCTTCATACTGGCTGAAAGTGGAATCGGAAGAGAGAATCACGCCCAATCCTGCTGCCCGGAGCAGCGCATTCCAGAACGGATATTCCTCGTACATGTTGAGGATGCGAGGAATGCCTACTTTGACGTTGTGTTTTGCAACTTCAAGTGGGTTAACTTCTTCTCTATCAAATAGTAAACTATATTTGTATTCGTAGATGTTTTTGCCTTTTATCCCGTTTGCTCCCTTGTTGTTAAACACACGCTCACACTTGTTTCCGGAGTAGAATCGGTTGCCGCCGGCAAAGGTGTAGCGGGAAACATAACAATGGTTTTCGCAGCCTTTGCATTGCAGTTGTTTGGTTTCAAAATGAGCCAGATTCTGGAGATCATCGATGGATCTTGATGAGGCAGGGTGCTCGTCTTCTGCAGATGTGCGATGCTTGTAATCTGCCGCCGCATGAAGGGCACAACCGTAGGCGCCCATCAGTTCCGGCATGTTGCTTCGTGCCACTTCGGTATGGGTGAGCAACTCAAATGCTCTTACCACCGCATCGTTTCTCATCGTACCTCCCTGCACAACGATTTTGCCTCCAAGGTTCTCATTACCATGGAGTTTCAATACCTTATAAAGACAGTTCTTGATGACCGAATAAGAGATTCCGGCAGAAATATCAGCTACAGATGCGCCCTCTCTGAGCACCTGCTTCACCTTCGAGTTCATGAAGACGGTGCAGCGGGTTCCCAGGTCGCAGGGAGCCTTCGACTGGCAGGCGAGTTGGGCAAAATCGCCTACAGAATAACCCATATTGTTGGCAAAGGTCTGGATGAATGTTCCGCAGCCCGAACTGCACGCCTCGTTGAGTTCCATGCGCACCACAGCCCCTTTCTCCACGAAGATAGCCTTCATGTCCTGTCCGCCGATGTCCAGGATAAAACTCACGTCGGGCATGAGCGATGCAGCCGCTCTTTCGTGCGCCATTGTTTCGATAATGCCGCTGTCGAGTCCGAAAGCCGCCTTGATAAGTTCTTCGCCGTAGCCTGTAGAGCAGGAGCCTACGATTTCCAGTTCAGCGCCTCGCAATGCAGCTTCCTGCTTCAGGGCGTTCAGTCCATCCGCTACAGCCTTGATCGGATTTCCCAGATTCAGGCGGTAATTTGTAAAGACAATATCTCCCGTAGGCGTCTCCGCATTCACCCTTACCGCAACAATCTTCGTCGTAGTAGAGCCCGAGTCAATACCAATCACAACCTGCTGTTTTCCTTTATTCAGCGGTTGGGTTTCGGTAGCGAATTTCGCCTTTGATTTGAGCCATTCCTGGTGCTCTTTCTCGTTTTTGAACAGAGGCAGCAGACTGCTGGTCCATTCCGTTTGTATTTCTTTTTTCATCCGGCTTCTGAGAATAGATACTGAGGCTGCAGAATCTGCCGATTTAGCCCGGTAAGCACAGCCCAGAGCCGGGATGAGATTGCTGTTTCCTGATACGATGAAATCGTTTGGTGAGAGATGGAGATAATCGCAGAAAGCCTTGCGGAGAGCCGGAAGAAAGGTCAGCGGACCGCCGCAGAGCAGGATAGGAGCCTCGAAGCTGATGCCGTGAGAAAGCGTTACCACCGTCTGTACGGCGATGGAATGGAAGATGCTGGCTGCAATATCTGCTTCGGGCAGATTGCGTGCCATCAGGTTCTGGATGTCGGTCTTGGCGAACACGCCGCAGCGGGCAGCCATCGGATAAACGTGCTCTGCCTTCATCGCCAACTCGCTCATCTTCTGGTTTTCTACGCCCATCAGCACACTCATCTGGTCGATGAAAGCGCCCGTTCCGCCGGCACAGTTGCCGTTCATGCGCAGTTCCATATTTCCGTTTTTCTTGAAGAAGATAACCTTCGCGTCCTCGCCACCAATATCGATGAGCGCCTTCGCCTCAGGATGGGCAGTACGGGCATAGACTGATGCAGCCACCACCTCCTGTACAAACTCCGCCTGGAGCTGTTCGGCAGTAGCCATTCCTACGCTTCCCGTTACGCAGATTCTTGCCTCTGCATCGCCCGTGAGAGCTAAAATTTCATCGAAATATTGCGACACAAGTTCGTTTACACGAGCGTTGTGGCGTTCGTATTTTGAGTAAATTACCCGGTTATCGCTGTCGATAACGGCTATTTTGGCTGTCGTAGAGCCAACGTCCAATCCTATGTAATATGTCTTCTCCATTTCTCTTATCTCAAGTATTTTCTCTTATCTTCTAGTATCTTCTTATCTTCTAGTGGCTTTTCCCAAGTTCCATCTTCTCTCTTCTCATATCCCTGAAAGCGCTCCAGGCTATCGGAACCGCAACGGCAAACGAACAGCAATCTGCCCACATCTGACACATCTCCACGCCCAGCAGTCCGAAGAAATAGGGGAGGATGAAGATGAGCGGAATGAAGAAAAGTCCGCTTCGTGCTGCCGCTACAATGTTGGCTCTCACCGGTTTACGGATGGTCTGCATCAGCATGTTGGTGAGCACGATGCTGGCTACGAGCGGAAAACTGAGCACCTGCCATCGCAAAGCCACCGAACCTACGGCTACAACCGCTGCATCATCGCGGAAGATGCTGATGATGGAAGTTGAGAAGATGAAGCCGAGAAGGGCACAGACGCTGAGGAAAACCGTGCCGCATTTAATGCAGAAAAAGAAGGCTTCCTTTACACGCCCATAGAGTTTGGCGCCGTAGCAGAATCCGCAGAGCGGCTGGAATCCCTGCCCCAGACCGATGACCATCGCATAGGTAAAGAAGGAGATGCGGGTAACGATGCTCATGCCCGCAATGGCTGCATCGCCAAACGCACCTGCTGCCACATTGAGCATCAGCGTAGCGATACTTCCCAGTCCCTGTCTTGACAGCGAAGGGGTTCCGCCGAAGATAATCTCCTTGGCAAAGGTGCGGGTAGGGGTGAAATTGCTGAGATGGATGCGGATGTTCTCGCCTTTATGCGTCATCCAAAAGAGCATGGCGCAGCCGAAACACTGGCTGATGAGGGTGGCTACGGCGGCTCCGGTAATGCCCAGCTGGAAGTAGAGGATGAGCAGAGGAGCCAGAATCAGATTGAGCAGCACACCCGACATGATGCCCTTCATCGCATACATCGTATTGCCCTGAAAGCGCATCAGATTATTCAGCGTAAGCGATGTGGTCATAAAGGGAGCACCCAGCAGGATAATGCCCAGATAACGCTCTGTATAAGGAAGAATGGTGGGCGTAGAACCCATCAGAAGACAGATCGGTGTGAGGAACACATGACCCAGGATGGCGATGAGGAGACCGGTAAGAAAACTCAGCACAAAGCCCGTGGTTGCCATCTTCTGTGCCTCTTCCGTATGCTTGGCGCCCAACTGTCGCGAAACATAATTGCCCGCTCCGTGACCGAAGAAGAAACCTATCGCCTGAATCACAGCCATTGCTGCAAAGGAAACGCCTACCGCTGCCACACTCTGCGTGTTGATGCTGCCCACGAAATAGGTGTCGGCGAGGTTGTACATGCTCGTCGACAGCATACTGATAATCGTTGGTATGGCCATCGTGAAAATCACATGATGCACAGGGGCATGTGTGAGGAACGTATAGTTGTCTCTTTTCTCTTTCTTCATAACTTTATGATGCTCTTTTGGGGCATTTCAACCTGCAAAGGTACATAAATATCCACAAAGTTGGACAATTATGAACCAACTTTTATAAATTTATAAGAAAAGAGTTGTATTATTCATAAATTTATTGTATTTTTGCACCGTAATTGGATATATATACATAAAACAATATACTAATGAATGATGAGATAAGAATCATACCGATAACGACTAAAAAAGGGCTGAAAACCTTCATTCAGTTTCATTATGATCTCTACAGAGACCATGAGTTTGCCATTCCTTTTTTGCGTTTTGACGAGATGAATACGCTGGACCCAAAGAAGAATTCTGCCTTTGAATTCTGTGAAGCTCAATACTTCCTGGCGGTTGACAGCGAGGCTCGTATCGTAGGTAGAATTGCTGCCATTATCAACCATCGTGCCAACGAAGAGTGGAACAAGAAGCAGGTTCGCTTCGGCTGGTTCGATTTCGTGGATAATGTAGCGGTTTCCTGTGCCTTGTTGCGCGCGGTAGAAAACTGGGGCAAGAGCAGGGGAATGAACGAATGCGTAGGTCCGCTCGGATTTACGGATATGGACCGTGAGGGCTTGCTCATCGAGGGCTTCGACCGGAAGTCTACGATGTATATCAATTACAATTATCCTTATTATAAGACGCATCTGGAGAGTTATTCGCTCTATGAGAAGGATAACGACTGGCTGGAGTACCGCATCAGGATTCCGGAAGTGACGCCGGCTAAGTTTGCCAAGACTGCCCAGATGATAGAGAGCCGATATAATCTGCAGGTTCATAAGTTTACCCGCCGGGAACTGACCTCGGGAGGAATGGGCAGGAAAGTGTTCGAAATAGTGAACGAAACTTATAAGAATCTCTATGATTTCCAGCAGCTTACGGAGAAGCAGATAGATGAATATGTAAATACTTATATCAAGAAGGCTGACTTGAACCTGGTAACGGGTGTGGTAGATGGCAACGCTGGCAACAAGCTGGTAGCCTTTGGTGTTTCCTTCCCTTCGTTTACCGATGCGCTGCGCGAGATAGGCGATGGCAAGCTTTTCCCTACGGGTTGGCTGAAGGTGCTGAAGGTTCTGAAGTGGCACAAGACGGATACGGTAGATTTGCTTTTGATTGGTGTTCTTCCGGAATATCGCAAGAAGGGAGCCAACGCGCTTATTTTTGCCGATCTGATAGAGCAGTATCACCGTTATGGCTTTAAATGGGCTGAGGCAATGCCGCAGATGGAGACCAATACCGGTGTTCAGAGCCAGTGGCAGTATCTGGAGAGCGAACAGCATCGCCGTCATCGCTGCTATAAGAAGAAGATTTAAAAGTCTCTGTTTTGAGCCGTTTAGGCGCAAAAAGATAGAAAATGGGCTAAAAAGTTAAAATTACTAACTCGCTCTAAATTGGACTTTGATTGAAAATCAAGAAGTTGGTCGTTTGCCTATATTATATAGGTACCAATATGGAAACGAGCGGACTTCTGCTCGTTTCTGTATTTTGCAATATGCAAAGAACGCCTTAATTCGGGGACAAAGATACGATATTTTTCTAAATATCCAATGATTTACAAGAGGAATTTTATGGAAATTAGAACTTTTGCGTAAAATCTGATGCTTAGCAACACAATATGCATCCTAAAACAAACGGCAGGTGTTCGGACATAGACTATCCGAACACCTGCTGCCATAACGTTTTATTGCTGACAATGATTCTGGCATCAGCTTTCATATACTTTTGCAGTATAGGAGTATTTTGT
>ULOT01030455.1_pt1 | contig 13715 bp, 9 predicted proteins | sample 1952811 | NCBI WGS metagenome assembly ULOT01 (sample SAMEA4835609, study PRJEB28245) | human gut metagenome | biome: gut microbiome; material: fecal sample | place: Denmark | collected 2008
GTTAAAGATCTGGAAGGCGATTCCCATGGTGACGGCTCACAGGGAAGCCCCGGGAACGATCCTTACGGTGAATAAGGATTCCTTTGAGGTGGCAGCGTCGGAAGGCGGTCTGAAGGTCATGGAATTGCAGCTGGAAGGCAAAAAACGTATGACAGCCCATGATTTCCTGTTAGGCGTGAAGGTACAGCCTGGAGAGATCCTGGGGGAGTGATAAACAATCCAGGCAATTAGAAAGGAGACTTTGCTATGTACGGTGGTTATTATGGATATGGTTATTATTTTGACCCCACGTATTTTCTGGTACTGATCGGACTGGTGTTATGCCTTGGGGCCAGTGCGCTGGTGAATTCCACCATGCGAAAATACAGTAAGGTCCGGAATATGAGAGGAATTACGGGAGCGGAAGCTGCCCGGAATCTTCTCAATAGAGAAGGCTTGTATAACGTACAGATCGAGTGTCTGAACGCAAACGACGGCGATCATTACGATCCCCGGACAGATACCGTAAGACTGTCATATAATAATTATAACGGAACCTCAGTCACCGCAGTCAGTGTGGCTGCTCATGAGTGCGGACATGCGATCCAGCATGCCCACGGCTATGCACCTATGAGTATTCGTGCGGCACTGGTACCGGTGGTGAACATCGGAAGCAACTTAAGTATTCCCCTGATTTTCTTAGGAGTACTGCTCAGCTGGAACCAGACATTGATCCAGCTGGGAATCTGGGCATTTGCCCTGACCGTGATCTTCCAGCTGGTGACACTTCCTGTGGAATTCAATGCCTCCCGCAGAGCAATCGTGAAGGTGGAGGAATACGGACTGTTAGGCAGTGAAGAAGTAAGCGGTGGTAAAAAGGTGCTGACAGCGGCAGCCCTTACCTATGTAGCGGGAGCAGCATCCTCCGCATTACAGCTGCTTCGTCTGATCCTGTTGTATGGCGGTAACCGCAGAAGGAGAGACTAAGCATGGGGAAGCCTGCAACCACCGATACAAGAGAGATTATTGTGGAGATCCTGCTGGACCTGGAAAAGGGGCAGGATTTTTCCCATAAATTAATAAAAGCAGTGCTGGATAAATACGATTACCTGGATCCCAGAGATAAGGCATTTATCAAGAGAGTTACAGAGGGTACCATAGAGAGACAGCTGGAGCTGGATTATTATCTGAACCGGTTTTCTTCCGTTCCGGTCCGCAAGATGAAGCCTCTGATCCGTTGTCTGCTCCGCATGAGTACCTATCAGATCCTGTATATGGATGCGGTGCCGGACAGTGCGGTATGCAATGAAGCCTGCAAGCTTGCGGCAAAGCGCGGCTTTCGTACTCTGAAGGGGTTTGTCAATGCCGTCCTGCGAAATATATCCCGTAGCAAGGACAAAATGCCCCTGCCGGATCCTACGGATCCTGTAAAATATTTCAGCGTAAAATATTCCATGCCGGAATGGATCGTGAATCTGTGGCTTCCGGTATACGGCACGGAGGGAACGGAAACACTTCTCATGGGACTGCTTAAGATTCATCCGGTATCTCTGCGTTTTTGCCTGGAATTGTCGGAAACGGACCGTGAGGATCTTAAGAAAAAGATAGAGGCTACAGGGGTTCACTTAAGCGCACATAAGGAACTTCCCTATGTATATCTGGCGGAAAATCTGGAAAACGTCAGCGAGCTGCCCGGATTTGCCGAAGGAAAATTCACTGTACAGGATGCTTCTTCTGCCCTGGCGGTAAAAGCAGCAAAAATAAAGCCGGGAGACTTTGTTATGGATCTGTGTGCGGCACCGGGAGGCAAGACGATCCTGGCGGCAGAATATACAAAAGAGACGGGACATGTGTTATCCCGCGATGTGTCAGAATATAAGACGGCTTTGATCCTTGAGAATCTGGAGCGCATGCACCGAACCAATGTGAAAGTGGAAGTGCATGATGCCACGGTTTATGACGCAGAGAGGGAAGCATCTGCGGATGTTGTGTTGATGGATGTCCCTTGTTCGGGCTTAGGTGTCATGGGCAAAAAGAGAGACATTAAATATCGTGTGACACCGGAAGGCCTTAAATCTATCCATGAACTGCAGAGGCAGATCGTGGAAGCCGGATGGCGGTATGTGAAGCCGGGTGGCGTGTTGTTGTACAGCACCTGCACTATCAACAGAGAAGAGAATCAGAACATGGCAGCATGGATCACGGAAAAGTTCCCGTTCGTTTTAGAGGAGGAGAGACAACTTCTGCCGGGAACGGATGAGACCGACGGATTCTACTTTGCAAGGCTGCGCAGAAGAACGTGAGATATAAGACATGGATAGTAAAAAAGATATCAAATCCCTGAATCTGGAGGAACTGAAGACCGAACTGGAGAGTATGGGAGAGAAAGCTTTCCGGGCAAAACAGATGTATGAGTGGATGCATGTGAAGTTAGCGAGAAGCTTTGACGAGATGACCAATCTCTCCGCAAAATTCAGGGAACAATGCAAGGAAAAGTATGAATATACCTGTGTAAAGCCTGTCAGAATACAGGAGTCGAAGATCGACGGAACGAAAAAGTTTTTATTTGAACTGTCTGACGGCAATGTGGTGGAAAGCGTGTGGATGCAGTACAAACACGGCAACAGTGTGTGCATTTCTTCCCAGGTGGGATGTCGGATGGGCTGCAGATTCTGTGCGTCCACCCTGGATGGACTGGAGCGGAACCTGACGCCTTCGGAGATGTTAGATCAGATCTATGCCATCACGAGACTGACGCAGGAACGGGTCTCCAATGTGGTAGTCATGGGAACCGGAGAACCCATGGACAATTATGATAATATTCTAAAGTTTCTGCATCTGCTGACGGATGAGAATGGATTAAACATCAGCCAGAGAAATGTCACGGTGTCCACCTGCGGAATCGTGCCGAGAATGCGACAGCTGGCAGATGAGAAGCTGCAGATTACCCTGGCATTGTCACTGCATGCAACCACAGATGAAAAAAGAAGAAAACTGATGCCCATTGCCAACAGGTATTCCATCAAAGAACTGATGGAAGTCTGCAGGTATTATTTTGAACAGACCGGGCGCCGGATCACTTTTGAATACAGTCTGGTAGGCGGTGTGAACGATACGGAAGAGGATGCCAAAGAGCTGATCGCTCTGGCAAAGCCTTTATGCTGTCATATTAACCTGATTCCGGTAAACCCGATTAAAGAGCGGGACTTCGTGCAGTCGGATACCGGGCATATTCAGGCGTTTAAAAATAAACTTGAAAGTAAGAAGATACATGTTACAATTAGAAGAGAGATGGGCCGGGATATTGACGGAGCCTGCGGACAGTTACGGCGTCGTCATACACAGGAGATGCAGAACCCGGACGGACTCTCACAGGAGGAAAATTGACGTGCTCAAGACGTTTTCCATAACCGATATCGGAAGGAAAAGAAAAGTAAATCAGGACTATATCTATACCTCTGAGGAACCGGTGGGAAATCTGCCCAACGTGTTTATTGTAGCGGACGGTATGGGCGGACATAATGCGGGAGATTATGCATCCAAAGTGACAGTAGAGACCATGCTGGCTGAGATGCAGAGTTCTTTTGAAAAAAATCCCACGCTGATTTTCCGCAGAGCGATCGAGGAAGCCAATGAGGTGATCCGCAGGAGAGCCGGCGAAGACAAGAAGCTGGAAGGAATGGGAACGACGGTTGTGGTGGCATCCTGCATGGGCAGATTTTTACAGGTGGCCAATGTGGGTGACAGCAGACTTTATGTGGTGAATCGTGAGATACGGCAGATTACGAGGGATCATTCTCTTGTAGAGGAAATGATACGCATGGGCGGATTAGACCGTGCGGATGCAAGAAATCATCCTGACAAGAATATTATTACCAGAGCGGTAGGTGCGGAGGATCATGTAGAGCCGGACTTTTTTACCGTAGAACTCAGGGAAGGCGATACTGTCCTTATGTGTTCGGACGGACTGACTAATATGCTGGAAGATGAAGAGATCCGCATGATCATCAGTGGCGCAAGAGATCTTGTGGAGAAAGCAGAGCGTCTGGTAGAGGCAGCCAATGCAAACGGCGGCAGAGACAATATCAGTGTTATCCTTATTGAGCCGTGCGCATAAGACAGATAATACTCTTAGTTACTTGGGTTATATAAGAATGGAGAGCAATAATGATCAAAATAGGAATGATGATCGGCGATCGCTATGAGATCCTGGAGAAAATCGGAACCGGCGGTATGTCAGATGTCTATAAAGCAAAATGTCATAAGTTGAACCGATATGTGGCGATCAAGGTATTGAAGCAGGAATTCAGCGAGAATGCTAATTTTGTATCCAAATTCCGTATTGAGGCCCAGGCGGCAGCAGGACTGATGCATCCCAATATCGTAAATGTCTATGATGTAGGGGAAGAAAACGGAATCTACTATATTGTAATGGAACTGGTGGAGGGCATTACCCTCAAAAAGTACATTGAGAAAAAGGCCCGTCTGTCTTACAAGGAAGCAGTAAGCATTGCCATCCAGGTGAGTATGGGCATTGAGGCAGCACATAATAATCATATTATTCACCGGGATATCAAACCGCAGAATATCATTATTTCCAAAGACGGCAAAGTAAAAGTCACGGATTTCGGTATTGCCAAGGCAGCGACCAGCAATACGATCACTTCCAATGTAATGGGAAGTGTACACTATACGTCTCCGGAACAGGCCAGAGGCGGTTACAGTGATGAGAAGAGTGATATCTATTCACTGGGTATCACTATGTTCGAAATGCTTACGGGAAGAGTCCCCTTCAATGGGGAGACGACGGTAGCGATCGCCATCAAGCATATTCAGGAAGAAATGCCTTCTCCCAAGGAATTCGTGCCGGAGATCCCTTCCAGCGTTGCAAGTATTGTATTAAAGTGTTGTCAGAAATCACCGGACCGCAGATATCAGAACATGGCAGAACTGATTGCAGACCTGAAGCAGTCCCTGATCAATCCGGAGGAGGACTTTGTCGTGAACAAGGATCCGGATATGGAAGGCGGCACCCGGATGATCTCCGATGAAGATATGGCACAGATCAAGAGAAAAGTTCCGTATCAGAGTGGCCGGGAGTATGAAGAACAGGATCATGATGAGACGATGCGCCTACGTTCCGATACAGAAGCCATGTATGAGAATGATGAAGAGGCAGAGGGAGAGGATGATTATGATTACGATCCCAAGATGGAACGCGTGACAACGGTTCTGGCAATCGTTGCAGGAGTGGTGATCTGTATTATCCTGATCGTACTGGCGGTGAAGATCTTCGGCGGGAAAAAGAACGAAGGCAATAATCCTTCCGGTCCGATCATCACTACGGAGGAAACCAAAGAAGGGGCAGAGAAAGTCACCATGCCGGATGTGAAGGGCATGAATGTGGATGATGCGAGAAATACACTGACCGGACTGGGAATTCTGACGGAAGTTGTATATGAGGAATCTGATTCCGTGGCAGAAGGTGTGGTGATCAGTACCGACGTCAGCGTGGGTGCCCAGATTGACAAGGGCAGCAAGGTAACACTTACGGCAAGCGCCGGAACCCAGGGCGTAGAAGTTCCGAATGTGGTGGGACTTACTTTTGACGAGGCGAATACACAGCTGGTAAGCAAGGGCTTTTTGGTCAATAAGACAGAGGATTATTCCGACACCATAGAAGCAGGACGCGTGATCGCCCAGACTCCCGCAGATGGAAATAAGGCGCCGAAAGGCAGTGTGATCACCGTTACCGTAAGCCTGGGAAAGGAAGATACGAAGATCCGCGTGCCGAACCTGATCGGACTGTCAGAGCAGGATGGTACGGTGGAAGCAATCGAGGCCGGACTGACAGTAGGCAGTGTGACCCATATTTACAGCGATGAAGTGGGAGAGGGCATGATCTGCTATCAGAGCTATTCCCATGGTTCCTATGTGGATCAGGGAACCTCCATTGATATTAAGGTGAGCCAGGGCGCACAGAAAGTGACTTATAAGTGCAATGTCAGCATTGCGGCACCGACGACTTCCGAGGCACCCAAGTATGTATCGGGAATGGAAGTCGGTATCACCCTGGTGGCGGATGACGGCACTGTGCTGATGGATACGAAGGTTACCACCTTCCCGGTATCGACCAATATCAACGGCATCGCCTCCTCCGGCGGTACGCTTACCATGACCTATCAGGTGACAACGGAGGGAACCACTACAACGGATACAGATGGCAATACCATTAATGTTCCCGGCACCACGGAGAACCAGTCCTTTACCCGAAGAGTGGAATTCGTGAAGGAATAATGCAAAGGCAGGAACTATGAAGGGCAAGATTATAAAAGGAATTGCCGGCTTCTATTACGTCCATGCGGGGGATGCACTGCATAGTACGGACGGAATCTATGAATGCAAGGCAAAAGGTGTCTTCCGTAAGGACCACAGAAAACCCCTCGTAGGGGATGATGTGGAAATGGATATCATAGACGAAGCACAGAAAAAGGGAAATATCACAGGGCTGCTTCCCAGACACAGCGAACTGATCCGTCCGGCGGTTGCCAATGTGGATCAGGCGTTGGTGATTTTCGCCATTTGTAAGCCGCAGCCCAATTTTAATCTGCTGGATCGTTTTCTGATCATGATGCAGCAACAGGACATTCCCTGCATCATCTGTTTTAACAAGCAGGACATTGATGCAGAGGGGAAAAAAGAGGATTATCGTTCCATCTATGAACAGGCGGGATTTCAGACCATTACTGTCAGTGCCAGGGAAAAGGAAGGCATCGACAGATTAAAAGACCTGCTTCGGGGCAAGACCACCACGGTGGCGGGACCCAGCGGTGTCGGCAAGTCTTCGCTGGTCAACTGTTTACAGTCGGGGATCGTGATGGAGACCGGTTCCATCAGTGAGAAGATCGAACGTGGAAAACATACCACCAGGCATTCCGAACTGATCTCCATTGCACCGGATACTTACATTCTGGATACTCCCGGGTTCAGCTCCCTGGGACTGTTTGGACTGGAAAAAGAGCAGCTGGCGGGATATTATCCCGAATTTGTTCCGTTTGAAAAATATTGCAGATTCGGAGGATGTTCTCATATCTCAGAACCGGTCTGCGGCGTGAAAGATGCCGTGGCGGAAGGGGAGATCTCGCGGACACGTTACGAGAATTATTGTCTGCTCTATGAGGAACTGAAAAGTCAGAGAAAATATTAATTATGAGTGAAGTGCAGAATCATCTTGGGGAAAAATTTAAAGAAACCATCGCCGAAGCCATGAAGACCGGAGATTTCCGGGCACTGAATACGTTAGTGAGCGATACAGTCAACGATGCTCTGCGGGAAGCGGATTTTCAGGCGAATCTGTCCAGGGAAGCCGCGGAGAAAAGGGTCTGGAATTCCCAGCGCAGCTGGCAGGATAAAAAGCGGGAAGAAGAGAAGTCCGAAGAGCAGACCCAGGCGGAGCGTGAAGAACGGGAAAGACAGCGGGAGGAACACCGCAGACAGAATGAGGAGTGGCACAGACAGCGAAAAGAACGGGAAAAACAATGGGAAGAACAGCGTAAGGCACAGGCGGCGCAGAACCGTTCTGGAAATCAGGCCGGTGTCTGGACACCCAGAAAGACTACGGCTTTGGAGATGACTTCTTTGGTAAAAATGGAGAAAAAGGGAAGCGTGTCCGGAACTTTGTGCACCGTGTTCGGAGGCATCGGACTAGGCTTTTCCGGGCTGGGACTTTTGGTACAGCTTCTTCTGGCCGCTTTTAGTGCAGCAAGTATAAGTGCGGCGATCCTTCCGGGAGTACTTTCTTTGGTATTTTTGGAGATGATCGCCTATGGCAACGGACAGCGCAGGAGATTACAGCGTGCGGAGAAATATCTGGAACTGTGCGGTACCAAGATGTACGGTGTGATCACGGAGATGGCGCGTTATACAGGCAAAAGCGTCCGCTATGTAAAAAAGGATCTGCGCAAAATGTTAAAAGCCGGAATGTTCCCTGAGGGGCATCTGGATGACAAAGAGACCTGTTTTATGTTAAATGATGTGATCTATCATCAATATCTGGAGACAGAAAAGGCTTATCTGGAACAGAAAAAATCAGAGGAGCAGGCAAAACAGATGCCGGACAAAGGAACAACACAGGACGCTACACAGACGGAGAGAGAGCAGGAACTCCACAATATGGTGGCAGAGGGGATGGAATGCATCAGACATCTGCGGGATCTGAACGACCGGATCGAAGAGGAGGCAATCTCCGAGAAGCTGTACCGCCTGGAGAATCTGCTGAAGGAGATCTTCGACAGAGTGCAGGAGCACCCGGAGCAGATGCACAGAATGCATAAATTAATGGATTATTATCTGCCCACTACTTTAAAACTGGTGGAGCAGTATGCGGAATTTGACGAGGTCAGCAGTCCGGGAGAGGAAATTCTCGAGGCCAAGAAAGAGATCGGGAAGACACTGGACATGATCAATCAGGCATTTGTGACATTGTTAAACAATCTGTTTCAGGATGCCGCCTTTGACGCATCGGCGGATGCGCAGGTATTACAGGTCATGCTGGCAAAGGAAGGTCTGACGGAATCCGATTTTGTAATGGAAAAACAGTAAATAATAAATGATGCAATTGTAAAAAATGGGGGTATCAATATGAATATGGATTTAGACGCAGCAACAAAAGAAGCACCGACTCTTACACTGGATCCTTTTGCGGAGGCAAAGGCAGAGATCGTGGAGAAGAAGCCGGAGGAGTTGGTGGAAGAGCAGGCGGTTCCCGAGATGGAACTGACACCGGAAGAACAGAAACAGGTGGATGATTTTGCAGCACAGATCGACCTGACCAATACCCAGGCGGTGTTACAGTACGGAGCCGGAAGCCAGAAGAAGATCGCCGATTTCTCAGAGACGGCGCTTAGTAATGTCCGGACCAAGGATATGGGAGAAGTTGGAAATCTGTTAACCGGCGTGGTGGCACAGTTAAAGGATTTCGACACCGAGGAAGATAAGGGATTTTTCGGACTGTTCAAAAAAAGCGGAGACAAGCTGAGCAATCTGAAAGCAAAGTACGATAAGGCGGAAGTCAATATCACAAAGATCTGTGATGCCATGGAGAGTCATCAGGTAGTGCTGTTAAAGGATGTGGCTGTGTTGGACAAGCTGTACCAGCTGAACCTGAATTACTTCAAGGAACTGTCCATGTACATCCTGGCAGGTAAAAAGAAGCTGGCGCAGGCAAAAAGTGTAGAGCTTCCGGAGGTTTTAGAGAAGGCACAGAAGAGTGGACTTCCGGAGGACACCCAGGCAGCGAAAGATTTCGCGGCAATGTGTGAGCGGTTTGAGAAGAAGATCTATGATCTGGAGCTGACCAGAGCCATTTCCCTGCAGATGGCACCCCAGATTCGTCTGATCCAGTCCAATGACATCGCCATGTCCGAGAAGATCCAGTCGACGTTAGTGAATACGATCCCTCTGTGGAAGAGTCAGATGGTCATTGCCATCGGTCTGGATCATGCTACCGATGCCGCCAAGGCACAGCGTGCCGTATCGGATATGACCAATGAACTGTTGAAGAAGAACGCGGAAGCACTGAAGGTGGCTTCTGTGGAGACAGCGAAGGAATCCGAGCGGGGAATTGTGGATATAGAGACACTTAAGAGTACCAATCAGACACTGATGACGACATTGGATGAGGTCATGAAGATCCAGGAAGAGGGACGTGCGAGAAGACAGAGCGCTGAGGAAGATTTACAGCGCATTGAGAATGAAATGAGAGATAAATTACTGGAGATGAGCAGGGCTTCCCATACTTAATTTTTACATAATTTTAAGAAGCTTCATCTTGACGAAACAGATAAGGAAAATTAAAATAAAATACAGGAAGGTTCATTCACGGAAGGAGCAGAAACAAATGAAAAAACTGGAAGAAATACTAAGAGACAAACCAATTAAAAATAAGCTGTCTTTTGCGTTCCGCATCATGGATATTTTATATGTGGTGCTTGCACTGGTGGCAGTGGTGGAATTGATACGGTCAAAAGGCTATATAGGAAGTATAGTTGTTGTGGTTTTACTTGTTTTAGCTATCATATTTAATGCATCCATGTCGAAAATGCTTGCCAAAATGCTGATAGATCCGATCACGAACCTGGTAACTGCGTCTGAGAAGATCGCATCCGGTGATTTTGAGATCGGCGTACCTTATGAATCTGAGGATGAGCTGGGCAGACTTTCCGACAGCTTTGAGACCGCCGCAGCTATTTTGAAAAAGGTTGTATCAGATCTGCAGACTATCGTAGAGCAATTTTCCGATGGTAATTTTGATGTTCACAGCAGCTGCCCGGAAGCATATGTCGGACAGCTCCGAGATGTTTTAGATGAGCTGGATGAAATGGTAAATAAGGTCAGCGAGACCATGCACGGTATTCAGGATTCCTCCGAGCAGGTATCTGCGGGCAGCAATCAGCTGGCAGTCAGTGCACAGGATATAGCGGAGGGCGCTACCCATCAGGCAGCATCCGTAGAAGAACTGGTGGCTACCGTAGACGAAGTAACCAGTCAGGTACTGGAGAATACCAAGTCTACCGACATTGTACATGACAAGGCGAAAAAGGTAGGTATCGAGGCAGCCAACAGCCAGAAGAAGATGGATGAGCTGGTAGATGCCATGAAGAAGATCAACGCAACGACCCAGAACATTGAAAAGATCATCGCAGATATTGAGAATATCGCATCCCAGACCAATCTGCTGTCCTTAAATGCCTCCATCGAGGCAGCCCGTGCCGGAGAGGCAGGAAGAGGCTTTGCAGTCGTGGCAGATCAGATCAGACAGCTGGCAGAAGAGAGTGCTAATTCCGCAGTAGAGTCCAAGAAGCTGATCGAAGAGTCCATGAACGAGGTAGAGGTGGGTAATAAGGTCACCAAGGAGACCAATGATGCTATGCAGGAGGTTATGGCTGAGCTGGATCAGATCATCCAGGAGGTTGCCAATATCCGTACTGCGTCTGACAAACAGGCGGTTTCCGTTAAAAATATCAAAAAGGGTGTGGGAGACATCAATGATGTTATCCAGTCTAACTCTGCAGCAGCTGAAGAGACTTCCGCTACCAGCGAGGAGCTTTCCGCATCTGCTACTACTCTGAACGAACTGTTAGAGCATTTCAAACTGCGCGGCTAATCAGAGGATGTGTTCCGAAATGAGCGGAATAAGGAAGAGAGAACAGAAGAACCATAGCTGTAAGTTCACAGCTGTGGTTCTTTTCATATCGGAGGAGAAAAAGACAAATGCTTCACAGAAAACAATACAGGGTGGCGGTGAGAGTAACCATTATGGTGCTGGCGCTTACCCTGACTGCCTGTGGAACACAGGAAAATACCGGGAGTACGGAAAGCGTGAAGAGCACAGAAACCGTGGAGAACACAGAGACCGTGAAGGGCACAGAAACCGTGGAGAGCACAGAGACCATAGAGAATGTAGAAATTATAGAAGCTATGGTTTCAGAGAGTGCGGCACCACAGGGAATGGCAAATGTCACACCACAGATGCAACCGGAGGAATACACCAACTTGCAGCAGATCACCCTGGATTCCACATGGGAATATGCGGATCATTCTAAGATCAATACCGGAGCAGCAGTGCTGTACCTGGCGTCGGAGGAATCCGGACGCAAAGGCATCGTCATCGGTGTCAATGCCGGACACGGGACGGCGGGCGGCGCGAAGGTAAAGACGCTGTGTCATCCGGACGGCTCGGCGAAAGTCACCGGAGGCAGTACGGCGGCGGGAGCAATGGAAGCAGCAGCAGTTTCCGGAGGCATGACGTTTCAGGACGGCACACCGGAGCGGGAGGTGACATTACGTATGGCACAGATCCTGCGGGATAAGCTGTTATCCTCCGGTTATGATGTGCTGATGCTACGGGACAGTGAGGATGTGCAGTTAGACAATGTGGCGCGGACTGTGATCTGCAACAATGTCGCGGACTGCCATATTGCGCTGCACTGGGACAGCGGTGACAGCAAAAATTACGACAAGGGATGCTTCTACATCTCGGTGCCGGAAGCACTGAAAAACATGGAGCCGGTGGCATCGCACTGGCAGCAGCACGATACCCTGGGAACGGATCTGGTGGAAGGACTGCGGGAGCAGGGAGCCACAATTTATGGGAAAGGACATATGGGCATTGACCTGACCCAGACATCCTACAGCACGATCCCTTCTGTGGATATGGAACTGGGAAATGCGTATTCGGACCACAGCGATGTGATATTGGAACAATTAGCCACAGGACTTCTCACCGGAATCAATACTTACTTTGAACAGTAGGGACTTTGCAAAGAGTGTGAGGTATGCTATAATACTATTTCGGATTCGTTTGTCTCTGTACGGAGGCGGATGGACTTATGAGTGAAATAAAGAATAGAAAATACAAGAAAGGCAGACCCTGTCGTTAGGTCTGAACGGTAAATAAATCATGAAGCTGGGTATCGTAGGTCTTCCCAACGTGGGAAAGAGTACACTTTTCAATTCCCTGACCAAGGCGGGAGCGGAATCCGCTAACTATCCTTTCTGTACCATCGACCCCAATGTGGGCGTGGTAACAGTTCCGGATGACAGATTAAAAGCGCTGGGAGAGATGTATCATTCCAAGAAAGTGACCCCTGCTGTGATTGAATTTGTAGATATCGCAGGCCTGGTAAAGGGTGCTTCCAAGGGTGAGGGACTGGGGAACCAGTTCTTAAGCAACATCCGTGAGGTGGATGCCATTGTCCATGTGGTAAGATGCTTCGAGGATCCCAATGTCATCCATGTAGATGGCAGTGTCAATCCTTTGCGGGATATCGAGACCATTAACTTAGAGTTGATCTTCGCAGATCTGGAAGTACTGGAGAGAAGACTGTCCAAGGTAGTCAAGGCTGCCAGAATGGACAAGACTTATGCCAAGGAGCTGGCACTCTTAGAGCGTATCAAGGAGCATCTGGAGAGCGGCAAGATGGCGAAGAGCCTGGAAGTTACCGATGAGGACGAGCTGGCTCTGATAAAGGAATACAATCTGCTGACCTACAAACCGGTGATCTATGCAGCCAATGTATCCGAGGATGATCTGGCAGATGACGGTGCCTCCAATGAGATGGTAGCGAAGGTCAGAGAGTTTGCAGCAAGTGAGAACAGCGAAGTATTCGTCATCTGCGCACAGATCGAGGAAGAGATCTCTGAACTGGATGATGATGAGAAGGCAATGTTCCTGGATGATCTGGGACTGAAGGAATCCGGTCTGGAGAAGCTGATCAAGGCAAGCTATCATATCTTAGGTCTGATGAGCTTTTTGACTGCAGGAGAGGATGAGACCAGAGCATGGACCATCAAGATCGGCACCAAGGCGCCTCAGGCAGCCGGTAAGATTCACTCCGATTTCGAGAGAGGCTTCATCAAGGCGGAAGTTGTAAATTACAAGGACCTTTTAGAGCAGGGATCTCTGGCAGCTGCACGTGAGAAAGGTCTGGTCGGCATGGAAGGCAAGGACTATGTCGTACAGGACGGTGATGTGATCCTGTTCAGATTTAACGTCTGATATGCCGGATTCGAGAGCGCAAAGCGCGAAGAAGCCGGTTAATACTAAGAAAGGATATAAATATTATGATGAATGCAGGAGATATAGCATTTCCCCATTTAGGCATTTACCTGGAAAATGTTCCCAGAAGCTTTACCGTATTCGGTTTCGAGATCGCTTTTTACGGTCTGATCATCGG
>ULOT01003939.1_pt1 | contig 13607 bp, 9 predicted proteins | sample 1952811 | NCBI WGS metagenome assembly ULOT01 (sample SAMEA4835609, study PRJEB28245) | human gut metagenome | biome: gut microbiome; material: fecal sample | place: Denmark | collected 2008
ACGCGCCATACCGTGATATCGTTGTACCAACGACCCTGATATTCGTGAGCATCAATGTCGAATGATACCGTTACTTCTTCGTTTACTTTGAGGTCGAAGTCGCGCAGTCTGTCTTCACCGAACACTCTGAACACACAATGTTTGGGGTACTGTTCATGAGTTTCAATGACGAACTCTTGCGATTTCCATGTATTGCCTGTACGTTGAGAAACGCCGCCTCTTGGCTCGAGTGCGGCAATAATCTTGCCTGATAATTCCATTGCAAATATTGTTGTTGTAGTAAATTATACGCGAAAGTACAACTTTCTTTTTTATTGCCACACATTTTACGTTGTAAAGTTCAACTTCTCACAAAAAAAGAGTACTTTTGCTTGCGCGAACTCAGCCAATGCTCCACCATAATGCGCAGGGAATCCTTGTTTACGGCATTTTTGTAGGTTGAACGCAATGACTTTGTATCGCAAAAGTTGTACATGAGGCCCTGTGCCTTCGCTGTTTCGGGTTTTACAGGAACTTGTTTGCCGGACATCTTTGCATGTACTGCTTCGCTATTTTTTACATTTAGGAACCACAAAAACATTTCATGTCATGTATTTTGTACTTTCAAGCAACATCTTATCAACGCATATCAACACCATTGGCCGTGTAATTGTTCAGAAAAATAACCTGCGTATTCTCGACTGCTTCTTGTTCGACATCAAGGATAATGTGCTTACAATTACGGCGTCGGATAATGACACTACGTTCGTTACGCACTTGGCACTGAATGAATGCGACGGTGATATGTGCTTTGCTGTAAATGCCAAAATTTTACAGGATGCCATTAAGGAAATTTCTGACCAGCCGCTTCGATTTGAATTTGACGCTAACAGCTTTGAGCTGATTGTCAGATACCAGAATGGCCAATACAAACTCATGGCTCAGGATGCTTCGGAGTATCCTACGCTGAAAGAAACAGAAGGTACGCAAATTTCGCTGACTATGCATGCGCCTACTCTATTTACGAGCATCAGCCGTGCTTTGGTTTCGGCTGCCAAAGAGAATCTGCGTCCGCAACTCAACGCTATCTGCTTTGATGTAAGAAAAGAATCGCTGAACATTGTTGCTTGCGATGGTAATCAGCTTTCACGAACTAAAATTCAACAAAGTTCGGACATACAGGGGGTATTTTTGCTGAGTATGCGTCCGGCTACCTTGCTCAAAAACATGCTGACTAAGGAACAAGAGAATGTCAACCTTAACTTGAGCGAACGAAGTGCAGTTATCGAAACTGAAAACTTTAAAATGGTTTGCCGCCTGCTGGAAGGTAAGTACCCGAACTATGAGAGCATCATTCCTACGAAGAACCATAATGTGCTCACGATTAACCGTATGGCTTTAGTTAGTGCTTTGCGCCGTATCATGATTTTTGCGAATCCGAATGCGGTATTGGTTACGTTCAGACTTTCAAACAGCACACTCAATATTTCGAGCCAGGATGTTGATTTTGGTAAATCGGCTGAAGAGAATATGCTCTGTGACTATACCGGCATACCTATGAACATTGCATTCAAGGGTTCCATTATGCTGGATCTGCTCCAAAACTTAGATTCTGAGGAAGTTGTGATTAAACTTGCATCCCCCACCAGCCCTGGTTTGATTGAACCTGCTGAACAGAAAGAAAACGAGGAGGTTCTGCTGCTTACTGCACCTGCACTTGTATTTTAATTGTCAACATTCCTGATTAAAATCTGAAAACCAATCATGCAACTTCAATTATCGCGCCCTATCATTTGCTTTGATATTGAGGCTACGGGGCTTAATATTGCTTCAGACCGTATCGTTGAACTATGCTATATCAAGGTTTATCCGGACGGTAAACAGGACGTTCATACGCTCCGTTTTAATCCGGGTATTCATATCAGCAGCGAAGCTACTGCTGTAAACGGTATTACCGATGCTGACGTGGCAGACTGCCCGATGTTCAAAGAAAAGGCTCAAGAATTGGCTGACATTTTCAGCGGATGCGATTTAGCCGGATTTAATTCGAACTATTTTGACATTCCATTATTGGTTGAAGAATTTATTCGCTCTGGTGTAAATTATGACCTCAGCGAAGTTCGCTTTGTAGATGTACAGGGCATCTTCCATAAAATGGAAAAACGCGATTTGACGGCTGCTTACAAGTTTTATTGCGACAAGGACTTGAAGGATGCACACACGGCCGAAGCGGATACTCGCGCTACGCTCGAAGTGCTCGAAGCACAGCTCGACCGTTATGCCGATACGCTGCAAAACAATGTTGATTTCCTCGCTGAATTTTCACGCAGAAATAAAAACGTAGACCTTGCGGGACGCATTGTCTATAATGACCAGGGTGTGGAAACCATCAACTTTGGTAAATATCGCGGTAAAAGCGTTTGTGATGTGTTGCGCCGGGATCCGGGGTATTTTTCGTGGGTTATGCAAGGTGACTTTACGCAAAATACGAAACAAACTTTCATGCGCTTAAAATTACGTTACGGCATTTAATGACTTGTCGTTTGGACAACAACCACTTAAATACAGCATCATCAATGAATTCATTGAAAGGAAAACATTTCGTAGTAGGAATTACAGGAAGCATCGCTGCTTACAAAACTTGCTCGCTCATTCGCCTGCTGATTAAAGCCGGAGCCGAAGTGCAAGTGGTAATCACACCGGCTGGAAAGGAATTCATTACACCTATCACTCTTTCGGCACTGACTTCGAAACCTGTGATTTCGGAATTCTTCTCACAACGCGATGGGTCGTGGCATAGCCATGTTGATTTAGGCTTATGGGCAGACGCTATGATTATTGCACCGGCTACAGCCTCGACCATTGGAAAAATGGCGCATGGCATTGCCGACAACATGCTGATTACTACCTACCTGTCGATGAAAGCGCCTGTATTTGTGGCCCCTGCAATGGACCTCGATATGTATCGCCACCCTTCTACGGTCAAGAACTTAAATGTGTTGCGCACTTACGGCAATCACATTATTGAAGCGGCAGATGGCGAACTGGCCAGCCACTTGGTTGGAAAAGGACGTATGGAAGAGCCTGAAAAGATATTCGAGGTATTGTCTGCTTTCTTCAATGGTAAACAATCTGAGCAGTTTGCTTGCAATAACGACTTGGCGGGTAAGCGCATTCTGATTACAGCTGGCCCTACACATGAAAAGTTAGATGCTGTTCGCTTTATCGGTAACTACTCTACCGGTAAAATGGGCTTTGCCTTGGCCGAATCGTGTGCCAACCGAGGGGCTGAGGTTGAACTTATTGCAGGTCCTGTGGAATTGACGGTTGACCATCCGCGCATTCATCGTACGGATGTTGTCAGTGCTCAGGAAATGTTTGAAGCTGCCACATCATTGTTTCCTTCAGTTGACGCTGGAATTCTTTGCGCTGCAGTTGCTGATTTCACTCCTATTAAAAAGGCTGACCACAAAATCAAACGTGAAGGAAGCGGTAACTTGCACCTGGAGCTTCAACCTACGCAAGACATTGCTGCAACCTTAGGGAAACTGAAAACGGCTAAACAACATTTAGTGGGATTTGCGCTCGAAACCGACAATGAGCAACACAATGCCTGCGACAAATTGCGCAGAAAGAACCTGGACTTTATTGTGCTGAATTCTTTAAACGACAAGGGAGCCGGCTTTGCTTACGATACGAACAAAGTTACTATATTGACTGCCCAAGGTAAAACGACGGAGTATCCCATTAAAAGCAAAAAACTGGTAGCTGACGATATTGTTGAAGAATTGGTTAGCCTGTTCAAACAGTAACCTCGCTTTCACTTTCTTTCGATTTACATTCTGATGATTGCCTATGTTTAATAAATTTCTGACTTTTATTATCGTGTGCTTGCCTTTTCTGAACATAAAGGCGCAGGAATTGGATGCTCGCGTCACCATCAACCATCAGCAAGTACAAGGAACGAGTACCTCGGTGTTCGAAACTTTAAAAACAACTCTTGAGGAATTTTTAAACGATAGGCATTGGACTGATTTGCAGTTTAAAAAGAACGAACGCATTCAGTGCAATTTCAGCATTACGATAAAAAAATACTCGCCTGCTGAAAATTATTTCGAAGGTACACTCAACTTGCAGGCTAATCGCCCTGTTTATGGCTCGAACTACACGACTACGACCTTTGCCTTCAATGAGCCCAACTTCAACTTTCACTATCAGGAATACGATCAGATTGAATTCCGCAGTGATGTGATTGACAATAACCTGACGGCTTTGCTTGCTTACTATGTTTACCTGATTATTGGCATAGACATGGATGCCATGTCGCCTTTAGGTGGAACATCTTACCTGCAAACCGCTCAAACCATTGTCAATAATGCGCAAAGTTTGAACTACAAAGGTTGGAAGGCTTTTGAAGACAGCAAAAACAGACATGCCATCATTACAGATATGCTTGATGGGGGTATGGAACCCTTCAGAAATATGCAATATGCTTACTACCGCGAGGGGTTGGATGTTATGAGTGAAAATGTGGAACGTGGACGCGCTGGAATTACAAAGGCCATGGGTTTGCTCAAACAGGCTAACAGTAATAAATCAATGAGTCTGCTTCCGCAAATTTTTACGGAATACAAACGCGATGAACTTCTTTCCATCTACAAAGGACATGGAAATGCTAAAGAGAAGGAAGAAATCGTCGAGACGCTTTCGCGCATCAACGCTTCGCAAAATTCCTACTGGAGACAGATGGTGCAATAAGCTATAATTAGTCATTTCGCATTGCTCTCTAAAGAAAAAATAAGTAAGAGGAATTCAACCCTTAAGTTACTTCGGGCCTTCGGATTTCTTTGTCCAATGGTCTGAACCTATTACATTCTACAAACGGGGGGTATCACGTATGATAAACCGCATACCACACCCGTTCCTAATCTAAATTGTGCTTCTGCCATGCTGCAACACCTAACTATATCGCATTATGCTCTCATTGAACATTTAGATATCGACTGGCATAATGACTTTTCTGTTATAACAGGCGAAACCGGTGCGGGAAAAAGTATTATATTAGGTGCTTTAAACCTGCTTCTGGGTGGACGCGCTGACTCTAAGGCCATACAAGCCGGACATAAAAAGTGCATGATTGAGGCCATATTCAATATTGAACGCCTCAATTTAGAGGCGTTTTTTACGGCCAACGACATCGACTATGATGCAACTGAATGTATTATACGCCGCGAAGTGATGCAAAATGGTAAAAGTAGAGCTTTTATCAATGACATGCCTGTTCCTGCTGCTTGCTTAAAGGAGATTGGCACAGCACTCATCGACATTCATTCGCAACATCAAAACTTACTCATCAGAAACGAATTGTTTCTGATTGATACGCTTGATTTAATGGCGAACAAGCCCGATGTAGTTGGTAATTACAAGCGATTGCATAAACTCTACGTTGAAGCTAAAAACACGCTTAAAGAATTGATTCTGCAAGCAGAACGAGGAAAAGCGGAAAAGGACTATCTGGAGTTTCAACTGACGCAAATTGATGAGGCACAACTCTCACCCGACGAACAAGAGCAACTGGAACAAGAACAGTTACTCCTGACGCATGCAGAAGATATCAAAGAAGCACTGTATGCAGCATCGTCGGTACTGAATGCTGACGAAAACTCTGTGAATCAAATTCTGAAATGCGCTTCTGATAAACTCAGACACATTGAAAAGAACTTTGACAATGCAACAGAATTGGCTGGCAGACTGGATAGCGTGCGGATAGAACTCAACGATATCGAAGCTGAAATTGAACAGCACATTGAACATGTGGAGTACGACCCTGCGCGCTTGGCTTATGTCGAAGAACGCTTGAACACGATTTACAATCTTGAACAAAAACATCAGGTAAACACCATTCAGGATTTACTCGACATTCTTCAATCTCTGCGCGATAAATTAAACAGCATTGAAAACACAGACGAAAACATTCAGCAACAAACAGATTTAGTCAACAAACTACTTGCTGAACGAAATCAAGCAGCAATTTTGTTAACTGCAAGCAGAAAGGAATCTGCCAAACTGATTGAAAAAGAAATAACGCAGTCACTCCATGTATTGGGAATGCCTAATGTGCACATCGAAATGGCTATTTCTCAACGCAATGAACCTGATTCCTCGGGGGCTGACAGCGTATTGCTCATGTTCTCGGCAAACAAGAACATACCGCCGCAGGACGTTAAGCAAATAGCCTCAGGCGGTGAAATTGCCCGTTTGATGTTAGCTTTGAAAGCACTCATTGCCAAACGCAAATCACTGCCTTCTATTGTATTTGATGAAATTGACACCGGCGTTTCGGGCAACATGGCCGAACGAATGGCTAAGGTTATGAATCAAATTGCACAATTCTGTCAGGTAATCTGCATCACCCACTTACCTCAGATTGCAGCCTGGGGTAAACACCATTACAAAGTATTCAAAGAGGATAGCTGCGGACAAACATTGAGCCACATCAAGCCACTAGATTCAAACGGACGCATTGAGGAAATTGCCCACATGCTTTCGGGTGCTGAATTAACAGATGCGGCCATTGAAAATGCGAAATCGCTGCTTGCCAACAAGCACCCTTGATTAGCTATTTTTGCCACCTTATATAAATGACTTCATCAAGCTCATTTTTAAGAGAAACCTATAACGAAAAGGACTATTGTAAATGAAACTTACACCCTATATTCTACCTTTGCTTGCCTTAGGAACAATCAATTCTTATGCAGCCGAAATTGTAAAACTCAAGAATGCTCAAACGGCTGTCCTGAATGTTTTCACATACGACGCTAACGGAAAATTATTAAACTCTGGTGTGGCCTTTTACATTGGCGAACAGGGTGAAGCCGTTGCTTCCTATCATTTTTTCAAAGGTGCATACAAAGCTGAAGTTGTAGATTTCAAAGGAAAAAAACATGCTGTTCAGCGAATCATCGGAGCTAATGCAAGTACCGATTTGGTTAAATTCAAAGTTGATAACGGAGGAAACAACGACTACTTTAGCATCACCAACAATGCTGCTGTTAAAGGAGCTCCTTTGTATATGCTGAACTACACCACAAAGAAAAAGCAACCAGGGCTAGTGGTGAATATCAGTTCGGATGAACCCTACAACAATTATCGCTACTATCACATCGACGTGCAAAACGACAAAGCTAACATGGGTCGTCCGCTCGTTGATGCAGAGGGTTCGCTTATGGGTATCACTCAGAAGAACAATAAGAAAAATGCAGAATATGCTTATGCCCTCGACTCGCGATTTATCAACGAACTGCGAGCAACAGCTAAGTCGGCATTCAACACTGATTTACTGGAAATCAATATTCCCAAAGCTTTGCCCAACAATGCCAAGGATGCTTTAACCTATTTATATATGCTTCCTTCCATTGATACGCTTACGTGCCGTACAGCTTACAATGACTTCATCACATCGTATCCCAACATGGCCGAAGGTTATGTGAACCGAGCCAACTACTACCTGAAACAAGGAGATTTAGCCCACAGCGAACAAGACTTTTTGCTCGCTGCCGAGAAGGCCGCTTCAGACACAACAAGTATGACGCCCGATGCTGTTCACTACCAGTTCAGCACAGCTTTATATAAGGTAGCCCTTTCACCCATCGACTCTGCTACTACTCCAAGCAACTGGACTTTACAACGCGCTGAGGAGGAAGCATCTAAAGCCTACAGCATCAAGCCACACACGCTTTACCTCATGCATAAGGGTAAGTGTCAGTATGCGCAAAGAAACTACGACGGCGCATACCAGATTTTCAGCAAGGTATGTACCGACAAACAGTTTGCATCGGCCGACACCTACTATTCTGCAGCACTGGCACTTGAAAAAACCGGTCGCGATTCGATGCAGGTAATCACCCTGCTTGACAGCTGCATTACTCATCTGCCCCAACCTGTCAATGCCCGCTACGCCCAATACTATCTGGAACGCTCAAGACGACTGATACAAGCCGGTCACTTCCGCAAAGCTGTGTTCGATTACAATGAGTACGAAAAAATCATCGGGCCGCGCAACTTGAATGCCAACTTCTACTACTTAAGGTATCAGGCTGAAACTGAAGCACACATGTATCAGCAGGCACTTGATGACATAAGAACTGCCATTGCTACTTCCAAAGAACCTATACCCTTCCGTTTAGAAGAAGCTGCATTACTGCTGAGTGTGGGCGAATTCAAGCAAGCCATTGAAGCTGCCCAGAAATTGCTTCACGACTTACCCGAAAACCCCGACTGCTACAAAATTATCGGCGTTGCTTATGGTGAGCAAGGCAATAAAACCGAAGCTATCAAGAATTTACAAAAAGCGAAAAACTTAGGCGATACTTCTGTTGAAACATTCATCAAAAAGTATCAGTAAGCTATCATCTTATGAGACATCCAAGCTTGTTATTCTGCTTGTTAATGTTGTCGCATCCGGTATATGCTCAGAACATTCGTCCCAATCCACTGCTCGAAGAGGAACAAAAAGCAAGTGGTTTCGACAGTGACAGTACGGAAACAACCAATGTACCCGAAGGCATATATGTATGGAAAATAGACCCTCGATTTGGCGATATTCATCCGGCTACTTACGACACCATTCCTCACAGATTTCAAAACGAAAATTTCACTTCTGGCCCTACCGGACGCTACAACTATACGGGCAACCTCGGAGCACCGCGCATCAGCCGTTTGTTCAATGAGCAGACGGTTAATATGCAGTACAACCCCTTTATATTCAAACAGCCCTACGACTTTTTCCTGAAAGGAGCCGGCGATTTGCTGTATACAAATACCAAGTCACCATTTACCAACATCACTTACCACTCCTGCGGAAATAAAACAAACGGTGAAGACCGCATACGCGCTTTGTTCTCGGTAAACTCCGGTAAAAAATTGGGTATGGGCTTCAAGGCCGACTACTTGTATGGCCGTGGCTACTACGAAGGACAATCAACTGCCGACTTCGATGGTACACTCTATGCTTCCTACCGAGGCGATGAGTACCAGATGCACACCTTCTTTCAACACACTTACTTAAAGACAAGAGAGAACGGTGGTATTGAAAACGATGATTATGTGAAGCGGCCGGAAAGTTTCCCTACGAAATACGGAACAGCTGATATGCCAATCAATCTGGCACGTGCCTGGAATAAGATTGGCGGTAACCAATTTTTCCTTACCCACCGATATAATTTGGGATTTCATCGCTATCGCGACGAAAAAGGAAACATACTTACCAAAGAACAGCTTAAGAAACTGACTTCGGCACCTGCTGACACCAACCAGACAAACGAAAAAGTCAAATTACAGCCGTCCAATCAACCCCGCTTGCCGCGCATCACGTCCAAGACGGAAGAGAATGAGAATCATGCACAAAAGGACTCTACCAAAATCATCTCCGAATTTGTGCCTGTAACATCCTTCATTCACACCCTGAGAATTGATGACAATACGCGCAAATTTATTGCAAACGTAGCAAATAATGCCGAAGATCCGGGTTACTTTGCTGATTTCTACCTGCCTGGCGATTCAGCAAACGATCGTACTCACCACTTGAGTGTTGAGAACACCCTGGCCTTTGAATTGCACGAGGGCTTTAACAAGTGGATGAAAATGGGTTTACGACTGTTTGGTAAACACGAGTTTGCGTCGTACGACTTCAGACTGCCCTACGCTGTAGCCATCAATCAAAAAACGAAATTCAAAGAGAATTACATCACCGTCGGCGGACAGATACTGAAAGAACAAGGTAATATATTCCGCTACAATGTACTCGGTGAAATTCGAACTACTGGTAAAGATTGGGGAGAATTCAATGTCGAAGCAAATGCCTCGCTGAACATTCCGATTAAGAAGGATTCATTGAAGTTCCTGTTCAATGGTTTTGTTCGCAATGAACGCCCCTCGTTCTACTACCGGAAATACCGTGGGCGAAATGCCTGGTGGGACAACAACGACCTCAACAAATTGCTGCGCTCACGCATCAGTGCAACGCTCAATTACAAGCAAACCACCCTTACGGCTCACCTCGAGAATGTGCAGAACCACCTGTACTTTAAGGAAACACTCACTCCTTATCAGGTAAGTGACAATGCCTATCCAAGTTACCACCACGCCATCAAAGTTGCACAGGCTTCGAAGAACCTGCAACTGCTGGGTATCACACTCGAGCAGGACTTTCGATTCGGTATCTTGAACTGGGAAAATGAACTTTCCTATCAGGTGTCAAGCAACAAGAACATCATGCCTGTGCCTGCTTTCACCGGTTATACGAATCTATATATACTCTTTCGAATAGCCCGTGTGCTGCAAACAGAAATTGGAGCTGACATGACTTACTTTACGAAGTATTACGCGCCAACCTACTCGCCCATTATCGGACAATATGCTATTCAAGACGAAAAGTATCAGACCAAAGTGGGCAATTATCCGATAGTAAACGTGTATGCCAACTTCCATTTGAAGCGAACCCGCTTCTACATCATGGCCTCACACGTCAATTACTCATCTGGAGCCGGCGACCCGTTCTTGGTGCCTCATTATCCACTGAACCGTATGGTCATACGATTCGGAATATCCTGGAACTTTATCAATTAGCTAGGGTGTCCAGTTCTACGTTCTCGTTTTTGATATTGATTTAACAACTTAGATGTTGATTATAAGTTAGAATAGTTTTGTATTTAGGTGCAATTTCAACACATAAAAAAGTGTAACTAATTCATTAGGTCAACATATCTTGAAGAGACATGATTATCAGCTCTTTGAAACTTGTGTCATATCTATTTTGATCTAAAAACTGGAACATCAAACTGGACACCCTAGTTATTAAGCATCCATAAATAAAATCATACTCTATGAGAAACTCAACTAAAGTTCACTTATTGACCTATGCTCTCAATAAACATGGAGATTTAGTTCATATCGATACGGTAAAGACAGGAAAAGAATGTGGATGTTCCTGTCCTGCTTGCAATGAGCTTTTAATTGCAAAAAATAAAGGAGGAAAAAGGACTCATCATTTCGCCCATCAAAGTGGCACAGAGTGCAAATATGGTTATGAGTCTATGCTGCACTTGCTAGCTAAATACAAAATACAACAAGCGTTTTTGGCAAGCAATAATTTTTATCTTGAATATGACTACAAATCACACTGCCATAAAGAAAACTCTTGTCATTATGTGACGTATGATCATTGTTATACAGTTATAAGAAAGCGTTTTGATTTAAAGCAATTTTACGACAGGTGCGAACAGGAAGTATCGTATGATAGTATTAAAAGGCGTTCCGACCTTAAATTATATTCATCCATATTTCCTAATAGAAAACCAGTTTATATTGAATTTTGCGTTACTCATGCTAGTGAACAAGCAAAACTTCACAGCGGAGCAAAAATCGTTGAATGTGTAATTGAGAATGAGGAAGATATAGAATACATACAAAATAATGGTTTCATTCAAGATTATGAACAACATTCTTGCTATGAAGAATCTACTAAAGATTCCAGAATTCAGATATATAGCTTCAAGGATTATGATTATAACAACACTCAAATCCATCGTGAAATAGAGTTTTCAAGATATGTATTATATCAATCTGGTAAAACGCGCTGTTTCCAAGATTATTGTGATTGCAGAAATCTAACAAAGTCTAGTCACTACTCAATCTGTGAGATATGCTTCCACACACCGTGTGCCTTTGGTATATATGATATTGCTAAGTACCTTGGTTATGCTAAACATCCAATAGCAAATTGCATGTTATGTAAAAATTATGTTGAAAGCTATAACGGAACAGGAAAGATTTGCCGATTATATAAATATCTTCGATTGCCTCAAAACGAAGATCATGATACAGGTCGCGCGAAGACTTGTCCACGCTATATGTTTAATCAGGAGGAGTTTGAACAAGTTCAAAATGGGCAATCAGATACTCCACCCTATAATGAACTATGAATCATTGTGTTTGTCCAATTCTTATGTCAGTTGCAAGAGAAGGTAATATCGCCACAATCTATATCATTGAAAAGTATAGGGCTAGTACTGGCGAAAAGTTTCTATCAGAATTTACCTAATTCTCCATCAACTGTTTGGTTCAGGCCATCCAATATTATTGAAACAAATACAGAACGATTGTAAAATACACTAGGCGTGGAAAAGAAACATGTGGAGCAAATTTGGAAGAGCTAGAAAAAGCAGAAGGGTATAAATCATTGAATTTCTTTCTAAAAGATTATGAACCGTCATCCACTGATTATTCCATAAGAGTGAGTTTATGTCTCCTGACTTCGTCAATGCGCCACCCAAATTAAAATTGGTCTTTTGATAGGTCGAAAAGTGACATGATAGTACGGTGTTTATCGGTTAGGAACAATGTTTTTGTGAAGAACGTCCCATTCTCTGGCATCCTTATCCTTATTGTCGTGATTGTTTTGGCGATATCAAGCACATGGTCAATACTCATTCCTATTTTGTTGATTGCTATAAGTCTTTCTAATTCCTTATATACTTTATAGGCGATGAAGCAGATACAAATGTGTGCTTCTATCCTTCTTTCTGTAAAATGGAACATCGGACGCATTTCCAAAGTTCCTTTTGAGATACGGAAGGCACGTTCTACCACCCATAGCCCGTGGTATTGGTTTATTACACGTTCTGTATTAAGGTCGGTATTGGTGATATACCCTTTTAATCCATCCCATTTGCAGTCCTCGGCAATTTTCTCCTCGCTTATACTTACATCAATATCCTTGCTAATTTCAAGGAATTTGTTGTAACCTCTGCGGTTTACCTGCTGCTTGGTGACGTGTCCACTCTTGTAGGCTTTCCTCAGTCGTGAGATGCCTCGGGCACGATTGTAGGCATCCTTCTTTGCCCGCTTTTCGGAATAGCTGACGATAAGACGTTCACCGTTGGACCGCTTGAGTTCATGGCCGACATTGTCCCCTTTGTCCAATGAGAGAATACATTGCTTGACATCGCTGCTTTCGTTTTTTATACGTGCACCCAAGATGTACTTGTATCCGGCTTGTTGTAGCAGTTTCACGTTGTTCTTATTCATCAAGCCAGAATCGGCAACGACCACAAAATCATCTCCAAGCGTGAAGCGCTGTTTGAAGTCGTCTATCATCGGTATCATGATAAAACCCTCGTATTGACTGCCGTTGAATAAGGAATATGATAGTGGATAGTCGCCTTCGGAAACTAGCAAGCCGAGTACGACCTGCGACTCGGCAGTCTTGCCATCTTTTGAGAAGCCTGACTCACGTAGCACATCTGTCTGTGCAGTTTCAAAGTACAATGTCGTTACATCGTAAAACATCAGTCCTATTTTTCCACCGAATATCTTACGCGTATGCTCTACACTAATTTGTTGAGCCAGTTCCATCTGCGTATTATAGAGCTTGTCCATGTAGCGATAGATGTGATTGAGATCAACGTCCTCGTCATAGTAAAACTTCAGGTAGTCAACCGTTGCCAACTTACTCTTCGGTTGCGACACTCTAGCTATCACAAGATGGCGTAGAATCTCATCTGGTATACTGTTGAAGCCAATACTGTCGTAAACTTGACCAAGTAGCAGTTGTGTGCCATTGATTAATA
>ULOT01050780.1_pt1 | contig 13540 bp, 10 predicted proteins | sample 1952811 | NCBI WGS metagenome assembly ULOT01 (sample SAMEA4835609, study PRJEB28245) | human gut metagenome | biome: gut microbiome; material: fecal sample | place: Denmark | collected 2008
TTCGTAACTTTCCTCTTTATAGAGTGGGCAGTGGAATCCTGGGTGTCCTCCGATCTGAAATGGCATGATTTCTTTGTCTTTATTTTCAATAATATATCTGGTTGTGATCTTCTTACCTTCCAGGATATAGTTGATTCCCAGTTTGAATTCATATGGATACTGAGCAAGCATTTCTTCGTTGCTTTCAATCTCGAATAAGATGCTGTTTTCTGTCTGCTCAACACACTTGAATTCTTTTTTTCTTACGACACCATGTCTTGGCATGTTTGTCTGTTTTCTATTTCCAATCTGTGCTTTATCATCTCTGATGCTTCCACAAATTGGAAATAGAACTGGTGCCTGTCCGGACCAGTACTCTGGATTTCCTTCCCAGAGGTATTCCACTCCATCATTGTCTTTGATGGAATGAAGTGTTGCTCCCTTGGATTCGAAGACCACGGTGAGTTTTTTATTTTTTAATGTATATTCCATATTGATCTTCCCCTGTAAATTATAATTTCTTGATCTCTACCTGTGGAAGGATGTTTTCTACATCTTCCTTGCGGATATGTCCTGTTTCTGGATTGATTGCATTGGCTGCGGATACGGCGATCGCATAGGTCAGGGCATCCTGAATCCCTTTTCCTTGTTTGAATGCGACTGCAAATGCTCCCACCATAGAATCTCCACATCCTACGGTATTGACTGCTTTTAATTTCGGTGGTTTACCATGGAAGATTCCTTCTTCACATACGACTAAAGCTCCATCTCCACCTAAAGATACAACAACATATTCGATTCCGTATTTCTCACGCATTTCTTTGGCTGCATCGATCGTCTGATATCTATTTTCGATCTTGATACCAAGTAAAGCTTCTAGTTCTTCGTCATTTGGCTTAACCATTGTTGGTCCTGCTTTGATTCCTTCTTTTAAGTAATCTCCACTCGTATCTAAAATGACTTTCTTTCCCTTGTTTTTGATCATTTTAACTAATGTTGCATAGATGTCTTTTTGAACCCCGGCTGGTATGCTTCCTGATATTGTGATGATATCGCTTTCGTCAACAATTCGGTCAAAATCTTCTAAAAACTGCTGTATTTCTTCTTCACTGACTGGTGCTCCAGGTTCTAAGTATTCTGTAGACGACTCATCTTCTGCCAAAATGTTGATGCAGCTTCTTGTCTCTGACTGTGTTTTTGTAAATCTGCTTGGGATTCCATCTTTCTTTAACATGTCTTCCACATAAGCTCCGTTAAATCCTCCGGCAAATCCTGTTGCTAACACTTCTTCTCCACAAAAATCTATGATTCTTGATACATTTAATCCTTTTCCGCCTGCAGAATTGACACATTTCTGGACACGTGCAACCGTTCCTGGTACAACAATGCCTTTGATATAGTATGCTTTATCTACAGATACATTTAATGTTACCGTTGTAATCATAATTATGCCTCACTGTCAATTAAAATCTTACCTTTTACAGTTCCTGGTGTTTTGTACATTTCGAATGCTTCATCAATCCTGCTTAATGGTATCTTCTTAAAGATTAAAGAATCTTCAAATTTTAACTGTCCTGTCTTGAAATAATGTGCTGTTAAGATCCATTCTTTTCCTGGAAATGGAGCACTATATGACATCCATGAACCTGTTAATGTAAATTCTTTTCGATTGATGTTTTCCCATTCTTTTACGGAAAAGTTTAATTCTCTTGTCGGTGTTCCGATAAAGCATACACTAGCTTTATTTGCAGCCAATTCGAATGCATATTTCATTGTTGTAGTCACTCCAGCTGTTTCATAAATATACCCGAATCCTTTTCCATCTGTTACTGCCATTGCCTGATTCATAAAGTCTTCGTCTAAAGTGTTAATTCCTTCATCTACCCCTAATTTTTTCGCTAATTCAAGTCTTTCTGGACTAATATCAAATACAACAACTTTCTTTGCTCCAAAAATCTTTGCCCATTGTGCTGTGAATAATCCGATGGTTCCCCCACCAAGAATCGCAACGCATTCTCCTGCATGATAATCCACTCTGTTTAATCCATGAAGTGCGACAGTTGCTGGTTCAAAGAATGCCCCTTGTTCGAAGCTTACTTCATCTTCGAATTTGACTGCATTCTTTTCTGGAACTGTTACATATTCCGCAAAACTTCCAAATTCTCTAGATCCAATAAAGCTGTAATGCTTACACAAAGAATAATTTCCTTTCTGACAATCTTCACATTCCATACATGGTACCAATGGAACCCCGGCAACACGATCACCTTTTTTTAGTGTTGTAACTCCTTCTCCAACTTCTTCAATCGTACCTGAAAATTCATGTCCTAATACATTAGGGAAGAAATGACATGCATCTCCGTTTACTCGTGGTACGTCTGATCCACAGATTCCTGTATATTTTACTTTAATTAAAACCTGCCCTTTCTTTGGCTGTGGTTTTTCAATTTCTTCATAACGAATATCATTTTTTGCGTGTACAACTCCTGCTTTCATGCTTATTCTCCTTCCTGATGTATTAGTTTGCTTTTCCTACACTCTTGCATACTTTCATTTTGGACATAACGTATTCTTTGACACATTCTTTTCCTGCTGCATTGTATTTCTTAGGGTCAATGACATCTGGATTTTCTTCAAATACTTTTTCAACTCCGTTTGTAAATGCAATTCTTAAATCTGTTGCATAATTTACTTTACAGATTCCTCGATTTACACACTCTGTAACGGTTGCATCTGGTACACCGCTTGTTCCGTGTAATACTAATGGAATATCAACAACTTTACGAATTTCTGATAATCGATCTAAGTCAAGTTTTGGTTCTCCTTTGTATACACCGTGCGCTGTTCCGATTGCCACAGCTAAGGATGTAACTCCTGTTTGTTTTACAAATTCGACAGCCTGTGCTGGATCTGTATATGGGTTGTCATCTCCACCATCTAAGTCATCTTCTTTTCCTCCAACTTTACCAAGTTCTGCTTCAACTGGAATTCCTGATGGTGCACATGCATCTGCAACTGCTTTGGATACTGCAACATTTTCTTCAAAACTTCCGTGAGATCCATCGATCATGATAGATGTGTATCCTGTTCTGTATGCCTGCATTGCTAATTCAAAACTGCTTCCATGGTCTAAATGCATGGCTACTGGCACGCTTGCTCTTTCTGCTGCTGCTTTTACATTTGCTAGGAAGAAATCTAATCCTGCATATTTAACTGTAGATGGTGTTGTCTGCATGATAACTGGAGATTTTAACTCCTCTGCTGCTTCCATAACCGCCATGACCATTTCCATATTCTCTACATTGAAAGCCCCAACTGCATAATTTCCTGCCTGGGCATCTAATAACATCTGTTTTGTTGTAACTAAAGGCATCTCTTTTTCCTCCTCTAAAGTTCGGGGCAGACTTTTTTAAGTCCGCCCGTTCATATATTTACACTTTTATATCATTGTTTGCTTGTTTTTAATATTCGCTTTCTTTTAAAGCTGCTGCTCTCTGTTTAGATCCACGAACTGTAAAGATCATGCAAATCACATAAATGATTCCGATAATTACCAGTCCTTTGATGTTCTGCTGTGTCACGATCTGTGTATACAGATATGTGATTGGACTTCCACCCTGATCAAGTGCTGCTACCTGTGAAGCTCCGTTTGTTAGGTTTACAGATTTCGCTAATGCTGTTGTCCAAGGGATTGCCTGACTTGCGATCCAGATGGTTGTGAACATGATCACACATCCTGAAATCAATGATCTGAATAAATTTCCTCTATGTACTGCTACTGCGATACCAATGAAGAATCCGATTGTTGCTAAATCACCAAATGGAAGGATTGTATTTCCTGGCACGATGATCGCGATCAAGATTGTTAATGGAATGAAGATCAGTCCAACTGTTACGACTTCTGAATCTCCAAGGATGATTGCTGGGTCAAGTCCGATATAAAATTCAGCTTCTCCAGACTGAGATTTCTTTGTTAAGATTTCTTTCATTCTTTCTGATAATGGCATTAATCCGTCCATGATACATTTTGTGATCTTAGGCATTAATACCATAACGGCTGACATCTTGATACCTAACTGGAATGCTGCTGAGAAATCATATCCAGCTAAGGCTCCTACGATTGCACCAAGGATACCACCGATAACGATAGGCTCTGCTAATACTCCAACTTTTTCCTGTAAATTATCGATTGAAAAATCAATTTTATTTAATCCAGGAATCTTCTCAATAATTGCATCAATTGCAAATGCAAATGGTGCCATCCATGTTCCTGTTCCATGAGGTACAGTGATTCCGTCTAATTCAAAGTAATCTTCCATTAATGGCGCATAAAGATCACCAAATTTATAAGCAATGATAGCATGAACAACAACTCCACCAATACCGATCGCAAAGTTTCCTGTGACTGCATATGCGATCGCTCCTGTAAATGTCATATGCCAGATATTCCAAATATCAATATTAACTGTTTTTGTAAGTTTTAATACTAACATGATAATGTTGACTAAGATCGCGACTGGAATCGCAACAGTTGCGATACTTGATGCCCATGTGATTGGGGACATTCCTGGCCATCCAAGGTCTACAACACTCATGCTTAATCCAAAGTTTTTAGACATCTGCTGTGCAGCTGGTCCAAGGTTTGCGTTCATCATGTCTACGATCAGTCCTAATCCTACAAAACCCACACCAACCATCAAACCTGCACGAACCGCTTTACCAATTTTTACTCCTACGATAATACTTAAGATCGCAATTACAAGTGGAAGCATTGCGGACGCTCCCATATCAATGATGTAATTGATCATATCTCCAAAAATTCCCATGTTTGTCTCTCCCTTTTTTTGATTTTATTCTATATTTTTACATATACCTTTATAAAAAAACCATTTTAAAATAAACGTTTCAAATAAATTTTATATTCATTTCTTATGTCTTTTTAAAATGGTCTCTTACGTCTAGTCTTTTCTTTCATCTTACTTATTTAATACTTCAAGAATCTTAGCTTTTGTCTTATCTACACCTAATCCTGATACAAATGGCATTCCTGTAATAAGAGGTACTCCAAAGTCTCTTTTTACCTTTGATGTTGTCACGATCAGATCTGCTGGAAGATTAGATGCGATCTCTGAAATTCTTACCTGTGCGATTTCGATATCAATGTTATTTTCTTTTGCTAATTCTACGATTGCGTTTGCTGCGATTGTTGATGTTGCGACTGCTCCTCCACATGCTACGATTACTTTCTTCTTCATAATTATATATTCTCCTTTTCTTTGATGATTTCGATGATTTCTTTTGCGTCTTTTGCTTTGATTAATTTCTTTAATACTTCCTGATCCTGAAGGACTGCCAAGATTGCCTGTAATAATTCAAGATGTCCTTTCTCATCAACTGCCAGCATGAAAATGACTTGTGCATTTACATATTCATCATCCGTTCCCATCTCTACAAATTCGACTGGTTGTTTTAATGTTGCGATTGCAATTCCTTTTTTGTTTACATGGCTTACGTCTGTATGTGGAATTGCGACTCCTTTTTCTCCTGTATTGATTCCTGTTGGAAATTCAGCTTCACGATCTTTTAAAGCCTGCACATAACTTTCTTTGCAATACCCTTGTTTTACAAGTTTTCCTCCGAGTGCTTCAAAAATGTCATCGCTTGATTTTGCTTCGAGTCCCGGTATGATCAGTTCTTCCTTCAGCTTTTCCCAAACCATTTTTGTGACTCCTCCTTTTTTCTCTTTTCTACTCTATTTTTTGTTACTTTGAAGTGACGTCCTTTCGATGGTTTTATTATATTATGGTTGCAAAGAAAAAAACAGTCAAAAGACTTTCCTTGATTTTTGCAAAAATATAAACAGATTGAAAACTTTTCAAAAATCTGTGAAAGGTTTTCAACCTGCTTTACTTTCTTCTATAACAATGTATCTTATTATTTGATACGTATCTCGTATTTCCTTATCGTATCTGCGGCCTCTTCTGGTGTCTTCGCTGCTGCAAGTTCTTCCTTAAACCCACGATTTGTCAGCATATTGACCAAATGAAAGAAGGCTTTCATATGCTTTTTATGATCTTCTGTGCTCATGCAGCAGAAAAATCTTACCTTAGCGATCTCTCCGTCAATATCTTCGATCGTAACAGGTTCTTTTAAGCGGATCAAGTTCATTCCAACTTCATTGCATCCTCTGTCAAATCCTTCATGTGGTAATGCAAATTCTGGAGAGATTATAATGTAGGCACCATTCTCCTTTACATTGTCGATCATGGCATCAATATATTTATCTTCTATCTTGCCTTGATCTAATAATGGCTGTGCTGATCTGATAATCGCATCTCTCCAATCACTACATTCTATGTCTAGCTGAATATCGGCTGCTGTTAATAATTCACATAAAAATGGTTCCTGTATCTCTACTTCAATCCCAAAGAATTCCTGTACTTTTCTTGTTACTTGATTCATCAATGAAGGATCTTTGATAATCTGACTTAATTCATCGATCAATTTCTGTGCATCTTTTTGTGGCAATGCAACTCTTTCCTGAATCGGAATTGGTTCAATCTTATGTTTTTCCTGAATCTCTTCAATCTTTCCATTTACTCTTAAATAATCTTCATCAGAAAATACCGGAGATACAAGAATGTATTCCCCTTCATAGTCTCTTAATGGAATTGTTGATATCACGAGATCAATATTCTGATACTTCTCATTATCCAGTAAATGTGCTGAAACTACATCTACCACATGAAAATCAAAACGATTCCTCATCTTGGCAAGAAGCAGCTGCGAAGTTCCGATTCCTCCGCCACATACGATCAGCACACGGAATTCCACTTCTTTTTTCTTTCTGCGCTCTAGCGCTGCACAAATATGAATTACAATATAGTCAATCTCAATCTCAGATATCTCTCGATCCATAAAATTACTTAGCATATCTTTATACTTTTGAACAACTTCTAAGACCTTAGGATTCTTTTCCACATATTGTTTTAGAAAATCATCCCTCTGTGTTACATTAAAGGAACGCATAATGATAGATTCTAAATGATCTGTCAGATTCTCATAAAACGCAAAATCTCTATTTAAGTTTACACCAAGATCTTTTGAAATATGTTCAATAAATTTTCTTGTAACCAGTTGAAGTCCTATAATCTTTTGTTCTCTTCGCTGTCTTTTTACATAGCTCATACTATCCAGCACACCACATAAGAAATCCACTTCGCCTTTGGCATCTTCTAAATCCCAATACTGACAGATGTATTTTTGAATATCTTTCGCCATTGCATATTTGCTTTTGTTCCCTTCAATTGGTTCTGTCATTACATTTCCATTGCGAATTCTTTCAATGGAAAGCATCAGATATTGAAGTAAATAGTCAAAAGAATCATCCGTCATAAATCTTCCATAGGCATGTTCCTGTTCATTGATGATCTTTTGAAGATTCCTTCGTTCATCTTCACTCATCTTAATTTCCATATTCAGACCTTTAAAAAAACTCCGGATTGTTGAATTTTCTTTAATTCCATTAGAACCTACAGACATTAATCTTAATAAGAATAAACGTTTATCTCCTTCTAATCCTTCAAGTCTTAATCCTTTATTTGAATGTGAGATTACTTTTAATTTTCCTGATTCCAACATTCTTTTGACTTCATCCAGATCATTAATGATCGTAGCACGGCTTACATATAATATATCTGCGATTTGTGATAATGTAATATGATCTTTCGTATTGATCAAAATTGCTGCTGCAAGCATTCTTCGTTCTTCTTTTGATAGTTTGTATGTATAAAAATCTTCCTGCTGTGTTGTCTCTCTCGCCTGACTTATATCTTCTTCCATCACGATTAAGCCGTTACTTCCAAAACGGATCGGTTTGATCTCTTGTTCTTTGAGGTAGTCATTGATATCTTTAATATCATTACGAATCGTGCGTTCTGAAACCTCAAATTTTGCTGCTAGTGTTGAAATCGTGTGATCATTTTCTCTTCGGCCTAACAAATCTAATATTTCTTTTGATCGCTTTTTCATATGATTTTGCCTCCTGTGTAATGTATATATTATAATACATTACGCAAGAGGCTTCAAAGTATTTTATAAATTCAACGCTTCGATTGGTTTTAAATTCGCTGCCTTATTAGCAGGATATAATCCAAACACGATTCCAAGTATCGCTGAAAATGCTAATGCGATCAGACTAATTCCTGCTGATATCGTATAATCTGCTGACATTAACTGATTCATTCCAAAAATGGTTGCTGCACTTAATGCGATTCCGATCACACCTCCCATACAGGACAGAACGGTTGACTCGATCATAAATTGAGCCAGGATATCTTTCTTCTTCGCCCCGATGGCTTTTCGGATTCCGATCTCTTTTGTTCGTTCTGTAACGGACACAAGCATGATGTTCATGATTCCGATCCCACCTACCAGAAGTGAGATTCCTGCGATTCCTCCGATCATATATGTCATGGAGTTTGTAACGTCGCTGACGCTGTCTGCGATATCAGACTGATTTGTGATCGTATAGGAATCTTCATCTCCTGTTTTTTCTAACAGGAAGCTATCTACTGCACTTTCTGCCATGTTAAGCATTCCTTCATTTGTTGCAGATACATAAAAACTGCTGATCGTGCTGTTTTGCATGATCCTTTGTGCTGTTGTAAATGGAGTATAGATTACTGAATCGTTGGAGTCTCTCTGAGATGATCCATCTTCTTCTAAGACTCCTATGATCTTGAAGTTTCTTCCTGAGATTCGGATTGTTTCTCCTTCTACATCGGTATGTCCAAATAAGTCTTTGGCTGCTGTGACTCCAATGAGGCAGACTTGCAGCCGGTTATCATTATCTACATCTAAGATATAACGTCCTTTTTGTACACTGATATTTTGAATATCTTCGTATTCCTCTGTAATTCCTTTTAATGTTACACTGGATGAATTTCCAGATGCTTTTGCTGTAGAGCTTCCTGAAATGATCGGTGATACACTCTCGATTGCTGGGTTATTTTCAAGGCTTTTAATGTCACTGGTTGTGATCTTATTGCTTCTTCTGCTTGTTACCGTTGCTGAGATCACATTGCCGCCTAATTGTGATAATGTGTCACTGACGTTATTTGTCGTACTTTGTACAATCGATACAAGAACTGTAACACTCATCACACCGATAATGATTCCAAGCATGGTTAAGAATGATCTTAATTTTGTTGAACATATAGAAGCAAATGCCATTTTAATTGCTTGTGTGATCTTCATATTCTGCCTCACCTCCTGAATCTTTTATGATCTTTCCATCGCTGATTTGTACCTGTCGCGGTGCTTCCATTGCCACATTGTTGTCATGTGTGATCAATACGATCGTATTTCCTTCTTCATAAAGGTTATGCAGCAACATCATGATCTCTTTTCCTGATCTGGAATCTAAATTTCCTGTCGGTTCGTCGGCAAGGATCAGGGATGGCTCTCCGACTAACGCTCTTGCGATCGCGACCCTTTGCTGCTGTCCTCCGGAAAGCTGATTAGGTTTGTGGTTCATTCGTTTTTCCAAACCAACTGCTTTTAATGCCTTTACTGCTTTTTCTCTTCGCTTCTTTGTCGGCATTCCCTGATAGATCAGCGGAAGTTCTACATTCTCCAGTGCGGAGAGTTTTGGTAGCAGATGGAACTGTTGAAAGATAAATCCAATCTTTTTATTGCGGATCACTGATAATTCTTTTTCTTTACATTTTAAAATATCTGTTCCATCCAGTGTTATTTCTCCAGAATCCGGGCGGTCAAGGCATCCAAGCATATTCATAAATGTTGATTTTCCGCTTCCTGACTGCCCGATGATTGCCACAAATTCGTGCTCTTTGATCGAAAGTGACACATCATCCAATGCATAAACTTCTTCTCCACCAAGAAAATAAGTTTTCTTTAGATTTTTTACGGATATCATAATGATCACCTCCTACTGTTTTCCACCAGATGACATTCCACCGCCTTGCTTATTTCCACCTTGCATTCCACCACCAGATGGTGCATCCATTCCACCTTTCATATCGGATTTTTCATCAGAGCTGCTACTGCTTCTTGTGATGGTCTTAACCTGATCTCCTTCGCTGACTCCTGATGTGATCTGTGCATAAGTATCATTGATGATCCCTGTCTCTACTTTGGTCTGTGTTCCATTTTCATTGTCATCCGTTACTACTGTTACATAACTTTCCCCGTCTTTTGTCTGGATTGCTGATACTGGGACTAAGACCGCATTTTCTGCTTTGGCTGTTGTGATCGTTGCTGTGACACTCATGGATGGCAAAAGGTCAGCTGCATTACTTAACTGGATCGTGACTGGATATGTCGCAACTCCATCACTTGTTGATCCAACTTTCGATACTTTTGTTACTTTCCCTGTAAATGTCTTATCTTCCACTGCATCTGCTGTTACTGTAACACTCTGGCCTTTCTTGACACTTTTGATATCTAATTCATCAACATTGATCGTTACTTTATAACTGCTTGTTTTCAGTACTTTGCATACACTCTGGCCTTTACTGATCGTTTTTCCTTTTGTGATCGTGCCACTTACGATTCCATTATATTTTGATGTAACTGTCAGGTTACTTCTTTCTGTTTTCAAGGTTGATAACTTCATTGTCAGATCTTTATATTTTCGTACATTACTTGCATAATCATCATCGGATGAATCACTACCTTCAATCGTATCTTCTAGAGTTTCAATCTGGCTTTCTAACTGTGTGATTGAATCTTCCAGATCAGAACTTGTAAGCTTAGCGATCACATCTCCTTTTTTGACTGCCGCTCCGTCTTTTTTAAGAACTGACTGTACGGTGACATCACTGGAAAATGTGACATTTTGCGTTATTGCTTTTACAGAACCACTTCCTTCTACTGTCTTTTCAATCGTTCCTGTTGTTGCTTTCTGTGTCTGTACCGTTTTTTGTGGCTGCTTTTTCTGGAAGAAGAATTTATAAATTCCAAATCCTCCGCCACCAAGTAATGCTAAAATGATCACAATACAACATAGTTTATGATTCTTTATTTTTGATATCATATTTTTCTTTTCCATATATGCCTCCAATTCATATGCTGTTTTTGATTTTCTGTTTGTTATTGTAGAAAATCTTTTTGAACATCTCATGGTAGTTTTATGAACAGTACATGTTAATGTTATGAACATTTTGTGACTTGAAAACACTGGAATTTCCACATTTTTCGTGCTATCTTGTAGATAACAAACTTGTAGTTAGGAGTTATGATCATATGAATTGGCATGGAAAACGTTATTATTCGTTTGATAGTTTTTTAAAGAATTATTTTGGTGAGAAAATTTATAAAGTATCCTTAGATGGTGGTTTTACCTGTCCAAACAGAGATGGAACACTTGGAACTGGTGGTTGTATCTTTTGCAGTGAGGGCGGTTCCGGGGATTTTGCTTCTTCAGCTGCTTTGTCTGTGACAGATCAGATCACCGCTGGAATTGAGATGGTTTCTAGAAAGATTGAGAATGGGAAGTATATTGCTTATTTTCAGGCTTTTACGAATACTTATGGTCCGATTGAAAAACTGGAAGCTTTATATATGGAAGCGGTCAATAATCCGCGAATCGTTGCTCTTGCGATCGGTACCAGACCGGATTGCTTGCCTGCCGAGGTTTTGGAACTTTTAAATCAATTAAATAAGATCAAACCTGTGTTTGTGGAACTTGGTCTGCAGACGATTCATGAAGAGACCGCTTCTTTTATCCGGCGTGGGTACCCTTTGTCTTGTTTTGATGAAGCAGTTATGAATCTTCATAAAATCGGTGTATTGACTGTTGTTCACCTGATTCTTGGGCTTCCTGGTGAAACGGATGATATGATGCTTGAGTCAGTTCGTTATCTGAATCACCTTCCGATTCATGGGGTTAAATTTTCTATGCTGCATATTTTGAAGAATACGGATCTGGCTGATCATTATGAGGACCATCCCTTTGATGTGTTTACTTTGGAGTCTTATGTTGATCTGATTTTGAAATGTATTGAGAATCTGAGTCCTGAGATCGTGATTCATCGATTAACTGGAGATGGACCGAGAGATTTGTTGATTGCTCCTGAGTGGAGTGTTTATAAGCGGAAAGTTTTGAATAGGATTGCGCATGAGATGAAGGTGAAGGATGTTTGGCAGGGGGATAAATTGTGATTTGTAGTTTGAATGACGGAAATTATTGGTAGAATATTATAAAAAGAGATCATGTGCCTGCAACCAATGTCATTAAGTTAACATTGTTCCAATAATAAAACCGCAAGAGCGATTGAGAAATTATTTTCTTCAATCGCTTTCTTTTTAATTTTAGACATCACAATAAGACAGATCTAAGTCTGTCTAAAATTGGTTTTCAATTTCCAATTATTATGCTACTCTATATAGGAAGCCACAAAATCCCTTTTCTGACCGTTTCCGTGTATAATGTCTGTCCGGTCTGATGGGAATCAGATTCTTTGAAATTATGGCTTCCAATCCGGGTGATGTCGCTTTTTCATAAAAGAATAATCTGCACACATGAACTGCCACGGAAAAGTTTGCTTTGTATGTATATAATCTTTTCTTTTTGCTAATGGCTACGTGTGAGGTAATCATTTCAGAAAAGTTATATATGATTAAATGTGCGTAGATTTCCTGATGAATGCACATCACCTTTTTTGAATGAAAATTCAACATTCCAACCGTATATTTCAAGTCTCTGAAAGATGTTTCTATTCCCCAACGCAGCGCATACAGTCGTTTCAATTCTTTCGGAGGATATTTATTCACATCCAGACTTGTGAGTATCGTTTCATAATTTCCCGGTGTTATTTCAAACCTTACAATTCTGAAATTTATCTCATAAAACCTTGGCTGTTCAGATTTTCTGGAGTGTGAAGGCAGAAAATCAAATGTCGCTGAACTTGCAATATAACGATAATGATTTTTATACTTAAGCAATTTCTTTACATCATTTGTCTGTTTTCTGGTAAGCTTCAATGACACGTCAAGATCAAATTCATTTTTCCTCGGAAGCTCAAGTCCCATTTTTATGCCATTACGTCCATCTTTTATGCGAATGAGAAAAAACCATCCTTTTTCCTGTATATGAGCCATGTCATTGTAAGATTCATATCCTCTGTCAGCAATCACAAGAGCCTTCGGGATTTCAGACCTGTCAACCATTTCATTCAGAGCTCCATGTTCGTTTTGGCTTTTTGCAGCCTGAATTATTGCGTCAGTGTAAACATGTTCCTCCAAATCGTACAATGCATTTAAATGTAAAAGATTAAAGGATTTTTTGTCTATAGAAGTGGAAATGTGTGACGTCTTGTCTTTGGGATTTGTTTCAATCTGAATATCAGAGCCATCAACTGCCAGAATTCTCATTTTGTCCACCGATGCCAGTATCCTGCTCATGAATCCATCAAACACGGCTTTTAGTGCCTCTGGTTTGATTTTTGTGCGCTGCTGTACAAATGCCGATGCAGACGGCATTTCACCGGAAGCCTGAAAGATGTCAATCAATTCATTTGTAATACTTTTGCTTCCC
>ULOT01067830.1_pt1 | contig 13269 bp, 6 predicted proteins | sample 1952811 | NCBI WGS metagenome assembly ULOT01 (sample SAMEA4835609, study PRJEB28245) | human gut metagenome | biome: gut microbiome; material: fecal sample | place: Denmark | collected 2008
TCGCTTCATCCGCCACAGGCGGCGCTTCGGTGATGTTGCCCACCTGTCCCAGTTAGCTATCGAACACTGCGGCGCGGCTATTAAAGGTTTTATTATAGAAGTCAACTGGTCACTTGCTTTTATTTCGCTATAGCTAAAGTGATAGATAAATCCAAATTTGTACATTTTTACCGTACCAGCATTTATAATTTAATATAAACACATCAAAATTTTGCATATTAGATACAAAAAATCGGCTGTCGTTTTTATTCGACAGCCGATTGATTGTTTATATTTACTTTTTCATCTGCTCGCGCAGGTGGTTTGAAAGCAGAGCGAGCGACGACGCCATATTCTCATTCTGGACGAGTATGCCGTCCGGGACGACAAGATGAACCGGAGCAAAGTTCCAGATAGCGCGGATGCCGCTTTCAACAAGCAGGTCGCATATCTCCTGCGCGCTCGATGCAGGGACAGTGATGATGCCTATATGCACATTCACCTTGCGGCAGAAGCTGCCGAGCTGGGCTATCGGGAAGACCGTCTTGCCCTGGAATTCGGTCGGCTCTTCGCACAGGTCGAACGCGGCGATTATGTTGAGTCCGTATGCCTTGAAGCCGCTGTAGTTGAGCAGCGCCTTGCCGAGGCTGCCGGCGCCGACTATCACGGCATTATCTATATCATTATAGCCGAGGAAAGCTTCAAGCTCCGCGATAAGATCCTTGACATTGTAGCCGACCTTCGGTTTGCCGGACGAGCTGACGCTCGCGAGATCTTTGCGAACCTGAACATCATTGAGCTGAAGCGCTTCGGCGATAGTTGTGGCGGATATATTTTTCGGTGCATCCTCCGGAAGCCCCTGGATATAGCTCAGGTACATCGGCAGTCTCTGAAGAGTGTGTTTCGAGATATTCGGAGTCATAAAAATTTCACCAACCTGAAAATTATACTTGTACTGCAACTATTGTATCATATTTTTTCAGATAGTTCAAGTAAACTTCGGGGCAAAAAAATCGGGGGAGCCGCCCGAGGGCGACTCCCCTTCTCACCTGCCTTTTGAGCAGGATTTCAGTTTTTGTTCACAGCCTTAGACCGTGAAAGCAAAGTCGGTGGTATCCCAGACCTGCTTGCCGTTGTCGATGTACTTCGCGGTTGCGGTGTAATCGCCTTCGGTGAGCTTAACATTGATGGTCCAGATCTCGCCGTCGCCGTTAGAAGCGATGGAGACATTGGCGTCATCTCTGTTGAAGGTTCTGGTAGCACCCGAAGCGTAGGTTATCTTGACCTTCTTGGCAGTGCCGTTGACGGTGACTGCGACAGAATCAGCAGAGGCATTGACCTCGGTAACGCTGACAGCCGTTGCCGGCTTAGCGCTGATAACTACGTTGACTGCAAGGCCTTCGCTCCATGTATTTCTTCCATACTTCGCTCTGACAACATAGTTGCCTGCGGGAAGGTTGAAGTTAACAGTCCAGATCTCATAAGCGAGGTTGGTGCTGTTTGCATAGACCTCATTGCCCTGTGCGTCATAAGACTTGATGGAGACTCTCGGATCAAGTCTTGTAAGGGTGGTGGTTCCGCCGTTTGCATAGACGAACTGGATCTTACCAGCCTTATCGGTGACCTTAACGCGATAGTCCTGCTTGCCGCCGTAGTTCGGGGTGTCGTAGGTAACTTCGGTAACGTCGCCGATCTTAGGCTCGGGCTTCTGATCGAACGAGACTGTGAAGCCATAGCCATCGTTCTCCCAGTATTCCTTCGCCATCTTCGCATAAGCAGTGAACTTGCCTTCTGCGAGGTTAGCATTGATGAGCCAGATTTCGCCGTCCTCAGTCTTCTCTATCTTCAAGATACCGAGCGCATTGGCATCGCTTGTCATGGAGGTGTTTCTGTCAAACGTGCGGGTATTGCCGTTTGCGTCAACTATCTTGATCTTCAGAGGCTCGCCCTTGACCTTGACTGCATACTGATGCATGCCGCCGTAGTTCGGGGTCTCCGGAGTGACGGAGATGATGGAGGAGTTGCTGGCAACAAGGATAGCGTCAAATCTGACATCCTCGGTGCCCATGGTTCCGACTGCGGGATCCCAACCGTTGAAGTTGTAACCGTCGACAGACGGATCCTTAGGAGCTATGATCTGCTCGCCGACCTTCGCGGTAACAGCCTTATAGAGCTGGCCGTTGACATAGAAGTTAGCGGTGTAGGTCATGAGCTCGAGAGCTTTGACTGCGTCGTTGATAGCAGCAGTTGCTGCATCAACATCAGCCTGCTCGGAATACTTCTTATTGGCAACGTCTATGGCAAGAGCTGCATCGAGAGCCGCTCTGGACTCTGCTGTGTAGGTCTTTTCATAGTCCGCCTCAGCCTTCTTCGCCTGAGCGGCCTTGACTGCTGCATCATATGCAGTGTAGTCAGCGCCTTCCTCGGTCCACTGGGAAACGAGGGTCAGGTCGGATGCGGGCATGGTGGCAGGAACTTCGACGTTCCAACCTGCGAAGGTGTAGTGATCCTTGGTGGGCTCTGCGATGTTGAGTTCAGCACCGTAGTAAACCATGGACTCTGCACCGTCAACCGTAAGCTTATACTGGTTACGGCTGTAGTAAACCTTGAGAACAAGGCTGCCGTCAGCTGCGACTGTGCCGGAGAGGACGCTGTCAGCGGCGACCGTGAAGCCCTCACGAGCCTCGGGATCGACGGAGACGGCCGCGCCGGTAGTGGCAGGAACAACCTTGACATCAGCTGCGCCGTAAGCGCCGTTGACATCCATGACGTAAGTCTCAACCTTGTAGGAGACTTCGCCGGCGGAGAACTGAGCGTTGAAGGAAACATCCTCGGTGCCCATGACTCCGACTTCCTTATCCCAACCGGTGAAGACGAAGCCTTCCTTGGTGGGATTCTCGGGAGCGATGATCTGCTCGCCGACCTTCGTGGGAACGACTCTGTACTCAGCGCCGTCAACATAGAAGGTTGCGTTGTAGGTCATGACCTCGAGAGAAGCAACTGCATCGTTGATAGCCTTGGCGGCTGCATCGACAACAGACTGCTCGGAATACTTCTTGCCGGAAACTTTTTCTGCAAGAGCTGCATCGAGAGCCGCTCTGGACTCTGCGGTGTAGGTCTTATCATAGTCAGTCTCGGCCTTCTTCGCCTGAGCCGCTGCAACTGCCGCATTGTAAGCGGTGTAGTCAGCGTCGTTCTCGCTCCACTGGGAAACGAGGGTCAGGTCGGATGCGGGCATGTTGGCGGGAACATCAACGTTCCAGCCGATGAAGGTGTAGCCCTCACGCGCTGCCGGGGTGGCAATGTCAAGAGCTGCGCCGTAGTAAACTTCGGACTCTGCGCCGTCAACAGTAAGCTTGTACTGGTTACGGGCAAAGTAGACCTTCAGTACGAGGCTGCCGTCGGCTGTGACGGTACCGCTGACAACATTAGCTGCCGACTCGTCGAAGGTAAAGCCTTCGGCGGCAGTTGTGTCTGCAGTGACCTGGGCGCCGGTGGTGCCGTAAAGGGTCTTTGTCTCAGCTGCGCCGTAGTTGCCGTTGACATCCATCGTGTAAACCTCGACGGTGTAGGCAATGCCGGACGCCTCTTCGAACTGGGCGGCGAAGGTGATATCCTCAACGCCCATCTTGCCGACTTCCTTATCCCATCCCTTGAAGACATAGCCTTCCTTAGCGGGATCCTTCGGAGCGACGATCTGCTCGCCAACCTTCGTGGGAACGACTTCGTACTGGGCGCCGTCGACCGTGAAGATCGCGTTGTAGGTCATAACCTCGAGAGCTGCAACTGCGTCGTTGATAGCCTTGGTAGCTGCATCGACAACAGACTGCTCAGAATACTTCTTACCGGCAACATCTATGGCAAGAGCGCCTGCGAGAGCATCTCTGGTCTCGGCGGTGTACATCTTGTCATAATTCTCTTCGCCCTGCTTTGCCTTAGCCGCTGCGACTGCCGCGTTGTAAGCGGTGTAGTCAGCGTCGTTCTCGCTCCACTGGGAAACGAGGGTCAGGTCAGATGCGGGCATGTTGGCGGGAACTTCGACATTCCAGCCGGTGAAGGTGAAGCCCTCTCTTGCTGCCGGAGCGGCAATGTTAAGAGCTGCGCCATAGTAAACATCGGACTCTACGCCGTCAACAGAAAGCTTGTACTGGTTACGGCTGTAGTAGACCTTAAGAACAAGGCTGCTGTCGGCAACAACAACGCCGGAGAGGACGCTGTTGTCAGCAACGGTGAAGCCCTCGCGAGCCTCAGGCTCGACGGAGACGGCTGCGCCGGTGGTTGCGGGAACAGTCTTGGTCTCTGCTGCGCCGTACTGTCCGTCAAGACCCATGACATAAGTCTCAACCTTGTAGAAAACCTCGCCCGCGGAGAACTGAGCGTTGAAGGAAACATCCTCAGTGCCCATAACGCCGACTGCGGGATCCCAACCGGTGAAGACATAGCCGGTCTTGGAAGGAGCTTCGGGAGCAACGATCTGCGCGCCGACCTTCGTGGGAACGACTCTGTACTCAGCGCCGTCAACATAGAAGGTTGCGTTGTAGGTCATAAGATCGAGAGCTGCGATTGCGTCGTTGATTGCCTTAGCGGCTGCATCAACTTCACCCTGCTGGGTGTACTTCTTGCCGGAAACATCCTTCGCAAGGGCATCGGCGAGAGCCTGTCTGGACTCTGCGGTGTAGGTCTTGTCGAAGTTTGCTTCTGCCTGCTTAGCCTCAGCCGCTGCCTTAGCCGCGTTGTAAGCGGTGTAGTCAGCGTCGTTCTCGTTCCACTGGGAAACAAGAGTTACATCGGAAGCGGGCATGGTTTCGGGAACATCTCTGTCCCAACCGGCGAAGGTGTAGCCCTCACGAGCTGCCGGCTCGGAAACACTGATGGCTGCGCCGTAATAAACATTGGTCACATTGCCGTCAACAGTAAGCTTGTACTGGTTGCGGCTGTAGTAAACCTTGAGAACAAGGCTGCCGTCAGCCTTGACTTCGCCGGAAAGTACGCTCTCAGCTGCAACCGAGAAGCCCTCACGAGCCTCGGGAGTAACGGAGACGGTCTCGCCGGTAGTAGCGGACTTGTTCTCGATAGCAGCGTCGCCATAGTTGCCGGTGACATCCATTACGTATGTCTCGACAGTGTAAGCAACAGTGCCTGCGGAGAATACTGCGTTGAAGGAAACATCCTCAATGCCCATCGTTCCGACTTCGGGAGTCCATCCGGTGAAGGTGTAACCCTGCTTGGAGGGAGCCTCGGGGGCGACGATCTGCTCGCCGACCTTGGTGGGAACGACTCTGTACTCTTCGCCGTCAACATAGAATGTTGCGTTGTAGGTCATCTTCTCAAGACCCTTAACAGCAGCGTTGATAGCTGCGGTCTGAGCGTCGACAACACCCTGCTCGCTGAGCTTCTTGCCAGAGACGTCAACTGCAAGAGCGGCGTCAAGAGCTTTTCTGGAAGCCTCGGTGTAGGTCTTGTCGTAGTTGGCCTCTGCCTTCTTAGCGTTGGCAGCTGCAACAGCTATGTCATAATCGGTGTAGTCTGCGGGATTCTCGTTCCACTTAGCCGTAAGAGTGATGTTCTGTGCGGGCATGGTGGAGGGAACCTCTTCCTCCCAACCCTGGAAAGCATAGCCAGCCTTCTCGGGAGTACGGGCGGAAACAGTAGCGCCATAATAATATGTATCGGGTTCGAGATCCGTGTTAGCATAAGTTATGGTGTACTGGTTACGTGAATAGTAAATGCTGAGGACAAGAGAACCGTCAGCGGCGATAGTGCCGGTAAGGGTGCTCTTTGCCGAATCGAGCGAGAAGCCTTCAGCGGCGACTGCATCGGCAGTGATATCGGCTGTAGAATTGGTCTCGCCTGCGCCCTGATAGGTGCTGTCGGGAGTTGCCGGATAGTTGCCGGTGGTGTCCATATTATAAACATTCACGGTGTACTTTGTATCCGTGTTGTTTGCGAACTGAGCTTCGAATGTAGCGTCAGCGTCAAACGTTGCGGGTACGTTGCCCCAACCGACGAAGTGCATGCCGACAGGTGCGGCAGGAGCTTCGATGGAGCTAAGATCAACGGGATCGCCCTGGTTGCCGGTAAGAACCGCGTGAGTCTCGCCATTCACGGTGAAGGTGAATGTGACGGTGACAACGGGGTTAGCAATAAGGCGCTTCCAGTTGTAGATAAGGTTGTTCATAGCTTCTCTGACCTGCGTGCGCATGGTCGTAGAGGCGTTGAACGAGGTCGAAACCTTCTGAGCATAAGCAAAGGACTTTGCATATGCTTCCCATCTGTCTGCATCATACTTGGAGGCATCTGCGGAGTCGATGGTGCACATCTTGATAGCCGCATCGAGGTGCGTCTTGACAGCGGCAAGCTTTATAAGTCTGGGACCCCAAAGCTCGACCTGCTGCTCAGCATAAGCAACATCGATAGCGGATATTGTGGGCGTCTGCCAAGCGACAATCGCGGTCTCCCACGCTGCGTGGTCGGTCTCCCACTGTGCATATGCCTTCTCATACTTCTGCTTCTCGATCAGAGTAGCGTCATCGCCGGGCTTCTCGGGAGCAACGGGCTCCTTGGGAGCTATGGTCGAGTTGTAGAGGTTGAGAGCGCGGTTTCTGGCTTCCTTCCAGCCGTTCCAGGTGACTGAATTGAAATCGTCATAACCGAAATAGTTATAACCGTCATCCCAATAAACGGCGCCCTCTGCGTTGTCCTTGCCCTGGACTGCCTCAACGGCGGTCTTGAGCGAGTCAACAGAAGCGGAAACCAAATGCGTCTCCAAAGTTTCAACTGCAGAGGCAAGTGCCTTCTGTCTAGCTTCAAATCCTGCAAGGAATTCGCTATTGGTGTAGAGCGCAATCGTACCGGGAAGAAGCGTATATATAGCCGCATTGTTAAGGGCGGTTATATATGCGTCCCAAGCTGCATCCGCGCTGCTGTCATAATCTGTTCTTGCGCGATTCTTGCCAGCTTCTATATTGTAGAGCTCAGGAAGTCCGTAATCGTTATAACAGATAATGCGGGTAGCACCATTGTAATGGTCGGTTTTGTTACCCTTCTTTGCCGTAGCAGCCCAATTGATCGTAGTGTCAAAGCCAACTTCAAACTTTGCAATAGAAGCTGTCTCCTCCCAAAGATCAATGCTGTCATAGGCATTTGAACCTGAAATAGCATTTCCGCCATCCATTGACGCCGAGGAGGTCGCACTCTTAAGGTTGGAACTAAGGCCACCGAGATTAGCCGATGCATTAGATCCTGTATGTGCGCCCTTGCCCTTCGGCACCTTGAAAGTAACACTCTGCGCACATATCGTCTTCAGCGGGTTGGTGTTGTTCTGATTAAACAGCAGAAGTTTGGGCGGGCAATCATTAACAGACGCACTTGTCTTGTTTGAGCCCGTATTAATTCCGCTGGTATTGTTATCAACATCAGCACCATCAAGCCTGTAAGAATAGAATCTGCAAACCGAAGCATCGTTTGTCAGCTTATTTCCCGCCTCATCGAGGGCAAAATAATATACAGAAAAGACAACAAGCGTATTATTACTGTCGATTCCGCTTATCTTCACCGACCTATTATCGCCGCCATTGAGTTCCTCATTGGCAGTAAGACCGGATACCGAAAGATCCTTTTGTTTGCTGCCGTCATAGTTATAAGCAACAGCGCTCCAACTATCGATTGTATAACGGGGAAGCTTGTCCTGAGTGAAGTTATTGTTCTTATCAGTATAACCTCTGTTAATGCCCTGGCTTCCGTTATAAACCGTGAGATCAAGTTCGCTGCTGTTCTTGATTCTCTTTGAACCGGCGATCTCCATTTCCTTGAACTTTGCCTTATCAGTCAGCTTCATGACCTGAGCCACGATGTTGACGATAGGCGGAACAAGCTTGTCCTTGTTGGAATTCAAAGATCCGAGAAGGTTCTCGACTATCGAGCCGAGCTCAGAGTTCGAAACGATCTCATTGAGCGAGCCGTAAGTCTTGGTTACCGTTCCCGGAAGAACTGCGTTGAGGATATCGGTGACGAGTCTCACGATGCTCTGCTTGAGAGTCTGAGTGGCGAATGCGCCGGACTCATTCTTAACAAACAGGTCTGAGATGCAGGTCAGATCCTGATCAACGAGCAGTCCGTTGAGGATAGAATAAACAATATCCTTGAGGATAGTCTCGCTTCCGCTGTTGGCAAACTTTGCGGGAAGAACAGATTTGTCTAACAGCTTGAAGAAGATATCATCAAGAGCTTTCCATCCGTCAGAGGTATCAATCGTGGTGCTGGGAAGAAGACCTGTGTAATACTGCGGGTCAGCGGCAAGCCACTGAACGGCAGTAGTCAGCATCTTATCCATACCGTCGCCGTAGTTGAGCGCCTTCTTCAGATCACCTGCGTTGAGGTCGATACCGGGATTGACGTTGTAGGCGACGAAATCCGCAAGCATGTCAAGGATACCCTGAACAGTCTTGGGATAACCGCTGTAATCTCTTTCGGGAAGGAACTGAGCCATGAGCTGCTTAACAGCCTCCCATGCAACGCCTATAACAGTCGTGACATCCTCGGGGATGTACATATAGCCGACTGATGCGTTGATGATCGAGCGCGCAAGATAAGCGATAAGCTCTTCCTTGCTCATTGCGTCGATCTCTTCGGCTGTTGCGATGTGCTTCTGCCAATCCGGGAAGAAGTAATCGCCGGTCTCTTTGAGAATGTATCTCGCAACTGCGACAACATTATCGGTGAGCTTTGAATTGTCACCCGAGACCCAACCGTTGTAGTTCTTCAGAAGTCCATTAACAATGCCGCCGGCAATGTTATTGAGCTCAGCAACAAGAGTGCTGCCCGCGGGGACGGTATAGGCCGAAACCCTGAAGTCCCTGTTGAACAGACCCGCAAGAGTACCTGTGGTATCCTTGTCGATCTCCTGACCGAGCCACTTCATTGTCTGGTCATTGAGCATCGGAACAGCTATATCGTTATAAGCTGTCTGAAGAAGATTCTCGATGAAATCATATGTAGACTTTGTCGAGTTGAGGTCAACGAGATTTTTGACGCTGTCAGGAATCTCTTTAACGCCTGCAAGAGCGTTCTGAATGATGACCTGAAGCATGCTGTCGATGTTATTGGAGCTGTTGTATTCCGTATTCGGATATGCAAGACCCCAAATCATCTCTCTGAGCATAACTTCGACATTCAGATCGACCTTTACGAACGAGTTGGCAACGCCGAGAGAGACACCGCCGTCTCGCTTGTACTTACCGACACCGCCGACGACAACCTTCTTGACGATTCCCTTGTTGTCCGCAAGGAACTGAAGGAGCGCCTTGATGACTGCGACATCAGTGGTATTGCTTCTGCGCGGGTTCTTGATTGCATCGACATTGACGCTGTTCAGATCGCCGGCCATCCAAAGGATGATCTTGTTGCCGTTGATCAGCTTATAGACGCTCGAAAGAGCATTGTCTATAGACGTCGCATCAAGCTTACCGAGAATCGAAAGATCCATCGTGATGTTCTCTTTGGCAAGCGCCTTGTCAGCGTAGTCAAGAAGCGCAGACGCATACTGCTCTGTGGTCAGAACCGCAGTGTCAGTAAAGTCGTACTTTGTCAGCGCGTCATCCTTATAAGCCTGGTACGCACTCGCAGCGGCGGTAGCCGATGAGAGTATGAGCAGTGAAGCAAGGATGATTGCTAACAAGCGTTTCATTTTCTTCAAATTTACACCTCCATTTTAAAAATTTCACCATATATCAGAGCATTCCGTCTCCCGCAAATTGACGGAACACATTGGCGACAAAGTCATTTTGCTCTGTTCGGGCAATACAAAGCAAGAGGGTATGATTATCCCCCATGTAAAGAATAACCCCTCGTTCGGCACTTTGTCAATAAGTTTAAATTTTTTTAATCATTTTTGTGCGTTTTGTACAATGAAAGTTCAATTTTTTATCGTATGCTAACAATACAGATTTAACAAATATGTTGAAAAATGTCATTTTTGTTCTATATTTCCATTAAAATTAACGTTTTTATGATTCTGAAGAATTAATTTTAATTTTTTGCGGGTAAAAATTGCACAAAAAATCATGAGTTCTGAGAATAATAACGTCTATTTATCATATTAATATTTGTTATGGAAATAAGTAGGGCTTTTATTTGCTAATAATTAATAAAAACACGGCTTTTAAGGCTATATTTGTTTTACATAACCGCTATATAAAAAGGCTTATATATATAATGTATAGTAACATGGCATCGCGGCAGTGGTTTATCGGGGTAAAAAGCAACACAGATAAGCAGAAAAACCGGCTCCATCACCCCTATACAGACTTCAAAAGCAGGCGAACGAAGTTCGCCGCTACGGTCAGTAGAACAAATCTTGCGAAAACTTCGTGCCGCCGTCGGCGGCAACGGTGCGTCGAGTCGCCGCACCCTACAAGGTACAGGGTAATAAATTTAGTGCGAATTTCGTGAAATAAGCTCTCAGTCTCGGCTTCGTCAATCAGGTTTCCCTGCACGAAAGCCTGACAAGCCTATTAATAACACAAAAACCGGCCGTAAAGCGATTATACTTTACAGCCGGTTTTCGCGTTTTTTCACTTTTTCTCCCTGCACGCGGCTATTATGCTCAGCGCCGAGCAGGCGGCTGTCGCTATCGCCGCGGCGGCGATGAGCTTTTTGATTATATCGAGCCAGCGCATCGAGGTCAGCGCGCAGCTGACGAGCTTCAGGCTCTTTGAAACACTCTGCACAGTATCCATTGCTATCCCCTTTCAGTTTGTCAGCAGGACCGCGTGAGCTATCGACGGCACTGTCTCGCCCTGGAGCGGTGAGACCGCCGAGAGCAGCGCGCCCGTTCCGACGAAGAGCACTTTGTTGAGCCTGCCCGAGCGCATCTCGCTGACGATATGCGAGCAGACAACCGCCGCGCTGCATCCGCAGCCCGAGCCGCCGGAGTTCACATCCTGCTCGTTGAGCCGATAGAGCATCAGTCCGCAGTCGTTGTGGCAGGTCGTGATATCGATATGCTCCTGCTTTCTCATCAGCTCGCGCAGGAGCGTTGAGCCGACATAGCCGAGGTCGCCCGTTAAGATAAGATCGAGATCCTCCGGCTGCGTTTTTGTGTCCTGCAAAAAGGCGGTTATTGTCGAGCACGCGGCGGGCGCCATAGCCGCACCCATGTTATTTGCGTCTTTGACTCCGTAGTCGGTTATCCTGCCGAATGTGGCGGCTTCTATATGCGGCGACGCGGACTTTCCTATCACGGCGCACCCTGCCGCCGTCGCCGTCCACTGGGCAGTCGGAGGACGCTGACCGCCGTATTCGAGCGGTGTGCGGAACTGCTTCTCCGCCGAGCAGAAGTGCGACGAAGTTGCCGCGGCGGCTATACGCGCCGCACCCGAATCGACACTCAGCGCCGCCAATGCCAGCGACAAAGCCATTGTTGAGCACGCTCCGTAAAGCCCGACAAACGGTATGCCGAGATCGCGTGCGCCGAACGCCGAGCCGCTGCACTGGCTGAGCAAATCACCCGCCATTAGCATATCTATATCGGCGGCGGTCATGCCGGATTTTTCAATAGCCTTCACCACGGCGCGGTGCTGAAACGCGCTCTCCGCCTTCTCCCATGTCTTTTCGCCGAATGTGCCGTCGGTTATCACCTCATCAAAACTTCCGCCGAGAGGACCGTCCCCCTCCTTGCTGCCGACTATCGCGGCGGATGCGATTATTCCCAGACGGCTGCCGAATTTCAGCGTATATTTTCCAATTCTCTCTGCCATCGGTTCACCCCATTATCCTGAGCGCGATATAATAAATCACGCCGTAGACGACCGCCGCGGCGCTGCCATAGACTATGACAGGCCCCGCAACCTTGAACATATTCGCGCCCGTGCCGAGAATCCTGCCCTCGCTCTGGAACTCCATTGCGGGCGAAACAACTGCATTTGCAAAGCCGGTTATCGGCACGAGTGTACCGGCGCCCGCATGGCGGGCGATTTTATCGAACACGCCGAGAGCGGTCAGCACGGCGGCAATAACGACAAGAGTACATGGTACAAGGCTCGACACCGTCTTTTCGTCCGCGCCGAGCGACTCATAGAGCATCGAAAATCCCTCGCCTATCGCGCAGATGAGCCCGCCTATCAAAAAAGCTTTCAGCAGGTTCATCAGCTTCGGGCTCGGCGGCGAGGCGCGTTTCGTCATTTTTTCATATTCTTTTCCGGACAGCGACATACTTTCATCTCCCTTGCGTCTATTTTCTGCACGCGCGAAAGAAATATACCGCCGCGAAAATAATTTACAAATGTTGACTTGACTTGATGAACAACATCGCGATAAAATTATAAAAAACACTTGAGGAGCTTTGCAATGGCGCATCTTATCGAAGTCAAGGACGCATATAAAATATACAATCCCGGCGAGAACGAAGTTCACGCGCTCGACGGAGTTTCGCTGACCGTTGACCGCGGAGAATTTCTGATGATCGTCGGTCACTCCGGCTCGGGCAAATCGACGCTGATGAACATGCTCGGTCTGCTCGACATCTGCACGAGCGGCGAATATCTCATCGACGGCAAAGATGTTTCTAACCTGTCGGACGACGAGCTTTCGGAGATACGCAACAAAGAAATCGGCTTTATATTCCAGGGCTTTAATCTTATCCCGAGCCTCACGGCAAAGGGAAACGTTGAGCTACCGCTGATATACAGAGGCGTAAAAAAAGAAGAGCGCGAGAAGCTCTCGGTCGACGCACTGCGCCGAGTCGGGCTCGAAAAGCGCATGAACCACCTGCCCTCGCAGATGTCCGGCGGTCAGCAGCAGAGAGTCGCAATAGCCCGTGCAGTCGCCGCGCGCCCGCCGATAATCCTCGCGGACGAACCGACCGGCAACCTCGACTCGCACTCCGGCAAAGAGGTCATGAAGATACTCCACGAGCTCAACGACGAGGGGCGCACGATAATCCTCATCACCCACGACAACGAGATCGCCGAAGAGGGAACGCGCGTTGTCAGAATATCGGACGGCAGGATAATCGAAGACCGACCGAGCAACAGAGCATAAAAATTTAGCAATGCTTATAAGGCAAAAAATCCTATCCGCGATTGGATAGGATTTTTTGTTGGGCGTGGTGGAATAGGCATGAAAAAAGGACTGTCCGTTCAGACAGTCCTGATTTTTTATTCATCAGAGAACGTAGATGCGCACGCCTCTGTAGCCCCATGCACAGCACTCCTCATATGTGTTCATATAGAGGTCTACAGTGCAGGAATTTCTCTTTGCAAATCCGCCGGTATCGGCCGCTATGCAGTAGCC
>ULOT01061351.1_pt1 | contig 13106 bp, 12 predicted proteins | sample 1952811 | NCBI WGS metagenome assembly ULOT01 (sample SAMEA4835609, study PRJEB28245) | human gut metagenome | biome: gut microbiome; material: fecal sample | place: Denmark | collected 2008
CACGCATCGAAGCTGTCTTTCGGGATGCGGATGCTTCCGCCGACCCGAAGAACACGAAATTCGGTGGTGCTGTTGCACAGATTGTAGGCAGAGCGCAGGCTGATGGACAGCATCTGTGCGATCTCTTCCACCGTGTACACCAGTGTTGTGGCTTTCAGGCTGTCAGTCGGAGACTTGACGGCATTGGTTTGAGTGACCACTTCCATTGTATCGTTATTCGGAATGGTCTGCAAGATATTTTTCGTATAATCTAAAGATTTCACAGTTTCGGTCATTGCTGACCTCCTTTTGTCAGGTGCATATTCGTTTAGTGAATCAGCCGATCAACGATTTCATGGATTCCAACTTTTTCTGTGCGTTCTCTTTGCGAAGACTTGCCCCGATGCAGGAAATTGGAACGCACATTTCCAGAATGCGATCATAAATGCGGGCGTGAGCAGTATCCTGTGGATGCCGTATCTCGTTCAGCGGCAGGTTGGTGGTGACGATCAGCGGTTTTTGGCTGCGGTATCGGCTAGGGCTTAATTGAGCGTCCAGCAAAAACTTTGGAAATGGCAGATACCGGGGCAGTGGAGTACAAACGGTCAAATCATCAAGCAAGCCAATCACCCTCCCTGTCTCTGCGATTCCAGCATTTTCAGGTGCTTCGAGCGGATAAAGTCCAGATAGCGCTGCAGATTGTCGGCACATTTTTCAATTCGCTTCCAGTTTTCCGAGGTCGTCAGGAGATTCGGATACTCTCGAAACGTGAGCTCCCAATTTTCAATAAAATCGTCATAAGCACCTTCAATCGCAGCGATGTGGATGGAATGATCCGCAGGTGCTTCAACAGATTTTTTCAGGGCGTTTTGATCACTTTCGGTCAGTGCCCTTTTGTGCCCTTGTACTTTTTTTGAAATGCCGAGCAGAAATCGACTTCCGTCATCATCAAAAGATTCGACCTTCACGGAAGGGCTTTTTGTAGAGGAAGCAAGCTGCTTATCTCGCTCGCTTTTCGGCTTGCGAAGTTCTGCAACGATTTCCGACCGCTGTTCCTTCGGAGCCTTAGCGATAGCGCAGATCTCACGGTCAGCAGCTTTGATTTTCCCGTTTAGAATTTCCTCCCGGGCACCGGGTGCCGCATCATCAGCAGCCTCCACGCCGTTCATGTACTTTTCGGCCCGCTGCACATAACCCTCGCTGGTGCCGGTTTCGTTTGCAATCCGCTGCCGCGTAACGTGGCTGCCGGATTTGTTTTGGCAGGGATCATTTTGATCCGTGGCATCTTTCTTGGCGGATGTATACTGATTGCCGCGGTTTTGAGAAACCTGTTTTTCTATTTCATACCGCTTTCCAATCAGATACTTTCTACGCTCAGGTGTCAGGTTGCGCCGCCCAAGCTGATGATTGCAGATCCAGATCAGAGCCTCCTGACGGCTGGAAAACTCCATTTCTTTGATCTCATATTCGATAAACGAATGCTTCCGCAGGATGTTGTAGCGGTTATGCCCGTCCAGAATGGTTTTGTTCCACACAATGATCGGGTCTGTGAGCTTTCCGTCTCGAATCATGTTCATTTCAAGCTGCTGGAGCTCCTCAAAACTCAGCGGCAAAATTTGAGCGGAAAACTCGGGGTCTATTTTGAGACTGCTTAGTTTCAGCATATTGTTCGCCTCCTTTGACAACAGTGTACCGGTTTCCGCAGCAAAAGTTTATGGACTCGTAGTCCAAGTTACCCACCCTCTTAGTCCATGTGTTGTATACAATGATGCAAAATAAAAAATCCGAGCCAATTCTACGATGCTATAGTGTCATGTGGGTCAGATCAGGGAAACGATGAAATTTGATAAGCTCAAAAAATAGTGCTATTTTTAATTATGACGTGAAAATTTGTAAAAAGCACTTGACATTGATAATCAAATCAGAGTATACTTGACTCAGAGACAGAGTGAAATCCGCTCTGTCTTTCTTTTTCAAAAGCTTTTGTTCTTTATTGCACGTGACAACAGAGGTGTGAAATGAATCTTGGAGAAATTGCAGATATCCGTAGCGGACTTGTCCTTTCTCGAAAACAGGCAAGAGCTGACTCCCCGCAGGCGATACGATACCACCAACTTAGTCTACGGGCAGTAAAAGCGGAAGGTGAAATCGCTCCTGCTGAATTGGAGCCGTACTTTGCGAAAGAACCATTGTCCATGGACTATCTGACGCAACCAAATGACATTGTAGTGCGCTTGACTGCCCCCTACACAGCAGTTTTGATTGACGACACCACACGCAACTTGGTGATCACGTCGAATTTTGTCGTAATTCGCATTCGGGGAACAGAGCTTGTGCCGGGGTATCTTTATTGGTATCTGAACACGCCGAAGGCAAAAAGGCAGATCTATCAAAATACCACCAAAAGTATGATCAGCTCCGTAAACGCAAGGTATTTTTGCCGCTTGGAGCTTCAGCTGCCATCGCCGGAAATACAACGCCAGATGGAAGAGCTTCGCTTGCTGGCACAGCAGGAACTACGCCTTCTGCGTAAGTTGGAAGTTGAAAAGCGAAGCTGCTATGAGGCGATGCTGGAACAAATGAATCACGCACAGAGGAAAGGATAACGACTATGACGACAAAATCGGAAATCGAACGCGTTCTTTGGAACGCCTGCGACAGCTTTCGCGGTAAAATTGACAGTTCCCGTTATAAGGACTACATTCTTTCCATGCTGTTCGTAAAATATCTGAGCGACGTTTCGGAGGAAAAGCGAGAGCAATACCGGGAGCAATACGACGGTGATGAACGCCGTGTCGAGCGTGCCATGAGCCGGGAGCGCTTTAAGCTGGACGATACATCTACGTTTGGGTACCTTTATAAAAATCGCCATGATTCCGAAATCGGGCTGAAGATCAACACGGCACTGGCTTCGATTGAAGATCATAACAGCAGCAAGCTTCGGAACGTGTTTCGCTCCATCGATTTCAACTCCAATGTGGACTTTGGTACAGATATCAAGGCAAAAAATGCGACCCTCTGCAACCTGCTGGAAGACTTCCACGGACTTGACCTGCGTTCTTCTGCGCTGGACGGTTCTGACATTATCGGTGACGCCTACGAATATATGATCGGCAACTTTGCTTCGGACGCCGGCAAGAAGGGTGGAGAGTTCTTTACGCCGAGCAAGGTCTCCGAACTGGCAGCGGCATTGGTAGATCCGCAGGAAAATGACCGTATCTATGACCCGACCTGCGGCAGCGGTGGTCTCCTGCTCAAGGCATGCAAGCGCGTGCCGGACGGAAAAGTGGCAGTTTACGGTCAGGAATTAAACGCACAGACATGGGCTCTGTGCAAGATGAATATGTTCCTGCACGAGGTAGACGATGCCCGCATCTGGCAGGGCGATACCCTGAGCAATCCGCAGAACATCGAAAATGATAATCTGATGCTGTTTCAGTGTATTGTGGCAAACCCGCCATTCAGTTTGGACAAATGGGACAGCGGCTTCCTTTCCAATGCGGTTCTGGATGCCAAGGGAAAAAAGCCGGAAAAAATGAACGCTTCTCTGGACCCATGGGGGCGCTTTGATTGGGGCGTTCCACCATCTTCCAAGGGTGATTATGCTTTTGTTCTGCATATGCTCAACAGCCTTGACCGCAGTCATGGCCGAATGGCTGTCGTGCTGCCCCACGGTGTACTGTTCCGCGGTGCGAGCGAGGGCAAAATTCGCCGCCAGATTGTTGAACACAACCTTCTGGATGCTGTGATCGGTCTGCCTGCCAACCTGTTTTATGGCACGGGTATTCCGGCCTGCATTCTGGTGTTCCGCAAGGATCGCATTAGCCGAGGTGTCGATAATGTTCTGTTCATCGACGCTTCTGCAGAGGGCAACTTCGAGAAAGGCAAGAACCAGAATCTTCTGCGGGACACGGACATCCAGAAAATTGTGGATGCCTATAAAAAGCGTGAAACCGTGCCAAAATACAGCTATCGTGCGATGCTGGATGAAATCCGGGAGAATGACTACAATCTGAACATTCCCCGCTATGTGGATACTTTTGAAGAGGAAGCCCCGGTAGATATTCAGGCGGTGAAGAAAAATATTGCGGATATCGAAGCTGAGCTGGCGCAGGTACAGGAGCAGATGAAAAAGTATTTGGATGAGCTGGGGTTGTAATGGATACATTAATTTGAAAAAGGACAAAGTAAATGAAGAATTTCTTCAAAAACTACGATGCGAGCCATATTCATTTTTCGCAATCGGATGGAATCAAAGTGCGATCTATTAAGTGTGGATACTGTGAAAACACTGTTGCTCCAAATAGTGGATTTAACATGATTTATCGTGCGGATGATGCGCCATCCCACTATGGAACATGTTTGGCTACAATTTATGAATGTCCATTATGTGGCTGCCCCACAATCTTTTATACTGAAACCGAGGAAACTATTCCAGGAGAGCTTTGGGGAAGAACTATTAAGAATCTTCCGGATAGTATAGCGAAACTGTATGATGAATGCCGTACTTGTTATGCGAATCAATGTTATACAGCTTCGCAGATGATTGCGAGAACACTGCTGATGCATATTGCCGTGGAACAAGGGTCTGTTGAAGGACTTTCGTTTGCCAAGTATGTGAACTATTTGGAAGAGCGCAACTTTATTCCACCAAACGGAAAAAAGTGGGTAGACTATATCCGAAAAACAGGTAATGTTGCCAATCATGAAATTGTCATAAAGGAAAAAGAAGAGACCAAAAGGGTTATAACATTTTTATCATCACTTTTAATGTTTATCTATGAGTTGCCGAATGAGCTTGAGGAATAAACGAATCGCTATATTAAATGATTCTACCAAATATGGAAGGCTGACAATCATGCAACAACCTATAGTACACACTTACTCGCTCGGTGAACTTTACACGGAACGAAAAGAAAAGGGCGACCCGTTGCTTCCAATTTTAACAGTATCCATTCATACAGGAGTTTCCGAAGGTGAACTGGATGAAGACAAGCTTGGGAAAAAAGTAAAACGAATTACCGATAAAACTCAGTATAAGACTGCCCGCAAGGGGGATCTTGTTTTCAACATGATGCGTGCATGGCAAGGAGCCATTGGCGTTGTAAGGTCGGATGGTCTTGTAAGTCCAGCGTATATCGTGGCAAAACCTAATGAAAAAATATGGCCGGAGTACATGGACTACTGCATGAAAACGCCCCGAATGATCCATGCAATCCATCGACAGTCTTACGGCGTCACCGATTTTCGGCTTCGTTTATATTGGGATTCGTTCACGCCCATCACTTGTCAGCTGCCGCCCCTTCCCGAACAGCAAAAAATCGCTACTATCCTTTCCACACAGGACAAAGTAATTGAGTTGAAAGAAAAGCTCCTTGCTCAAAAACAGCAGCAGAAAAAATATCTGATGCAGCAGTTGTTGACCGGGAAACTTCGGTTGCCGGGATTTAGTGGAGAGTGGCAATTTGCAAAACTTGAAAATGTAAGCAAGTATAGCGCATCTGCTGCATCATTTAAAACTTACGAATCCCACTTAGGGTGTGGCCCGTACCCTGTATACGATGCAACCGGGTGCTTTGGAAATATTGATTTCTATGAAAATGAACAGCCTTATATTTCTATTGTAAAAGATGGCGCAGGCGCTGGTCGCGTTGCACTTTGCAAAGCAAAATCTTCAACAATAGGAACATTAGGGTGTATTTTTGCAAACGATATAGATTTATTGTATCTGTTTTATTGTATGTCAGCAGTTGATTTCCAAATTTACAGCAACGGTTCGACGATACCTCATGTTTATTACAAGGATTATAAAAACATGGTGCTCTATCTACCTTGTGAATTGGAGCAAAAGGCCATCGTTGAAATTTTAAGCGCTGCCGACCATGAAATCGACCTGCTCCAAAAATCTATTGAGGCTGAAAAGCAAAAGAAGAAAGCATTGATGCAGCTGTTATTGACTTAACTCATGAGGGTAAACAAGATGGAAAATGTTTCAGAAAACATGAATTCTAAGAAAGACGAATTTAAATTATATCTCAGAAAAAATCCATCTATTTTAATTGCGTTGGTTTCAGCCGCCGTAACTATAATATCAGTGATTATCGGCTATGCCGGACGCCTTTCCAATATTGCTTATCTGAAGTATTGGAATATTGATGAACTTTATGCTGCGCTGGAAACCAAAAATATCATTTATTTGGTGGTAAATTCTATCGCATGGGTTATTGCAGTTTCTTTTACCAGTACCATTATTGAAAGTGCTTTTGTGAAACACTACCACTACTCAATATTTGCACGTTATGCTAAAAAACAGATCAAAGCATTCTTGAAAGCGTACAGCGCCCGAAAAAAGCAGCTTGCCTCAATCGAGAAAATGTTTTGGAATCATAAAAAGTCAACTGCTGAAGATTTTGAAATTTGGGAAGGAATTGAAACAACCCAAAAAGGATTAAATGAACAAGAGCAATTGCTAAAAACTTTAATAAAAGGAAATAGAAGAGAACTTTGGGTGTGGCGAGGGATACTTTTCGTTCATTACGCAGCTGCTGAACTCATTCTCTTCATTACAATGTGGCTATCAAAAACAGCGATTACTGCATCCGAGAATTTTGTGGCTTTTTTATTGAGCATTTGCTCACTGCTTGTATCATCAATCCTTGCCTATTGGAGAACAAGAAATCAACGAAAGTCAATTAGCGAAAGCGCAGATAAAATTATAGCGGGTAAAGACGGGTTGGACTTCTTTGAACAAATCGAAAAGATGAAGCAGTTGGAAAGTGAACAATATGAAAAAAATCAACAGAGTTTTAAATTTGATTTTACGTCAGTTCTGCTGCTTGGTATTGTTCTTCTTCTAATGGTGTTGATTTTGATGCCGTTAGATGGATACACAACTGCAGTCTCAAAGAAAACATTTTATATTTTTACAAATGAAGGCAAAAACGAGGCTATTATTTTTCATAGCGAGGACACCTATATTTTGGAAGACGCCGAAATAAATGAAAATGCTATTACAATTAACACCGCTAAGCAGCGTATTCTGAAAACAAATGATATTGCATTTGAAAAGATGACATTTGATACAGTTGTAAAAAAATAAGGAGGTCACCATGAACCTCGATAAATCCATTTACTCCGAAGCCAACATCAGCAAAAAGCCTGCGCTGGAACTGCTGCAGGCCATGGGGTATACATATCTCTCCCCGGAAGAATGCCGTCAGCAGCGCGGAAGTGGCTACCGGGTGCTGTTGCGGGATGTGCTGCGCGGTCAGCTGCGGAAGCTGAACCGCTATACCTACGGCGGTGTGGAAAATGAATTTTCTGCAGTCAACATTGAGCACGCCATGGATGATCTGGAAATACCGCTGACGGACGGCCTTGTGCGCACCAGCGAGAAAATCTATGATGCGCTTATGCTGGGTAAAAGCTATCCCGAAACTGTAGGCGAAGGGCGGCTGCTGAACTTCAACTTGAAGTACATTGACTGGGAGGACCCGACGCAGAACCTTTACCATGTCACGGAAGAATTTGCGGTGGAAAGCGCCGATGGACAGCATGATGCCCGCCCGGACATCGTGCTGTTTGTCAATGGAATTCCGTTTGCGGTGATTGAATGCAAGGCTCCGGATATCCCGGTGGAACAGGCCATTGAGCAAACCTGCCGTAACCAGCAGCCTCACTATATCCCCCAGCTTTATGCGTTTGCGCAGATCGTAATGGCGACCAATAAAAACGAGGTACGCTATGCAACAACGGGTACACCGAAAAAGTTTTGGAGCATCTGGAAAGAGCAAGATGCAGATTTCCTGAACCGGGAAATGGCTCGACTGACCCCGGTTCGGACACCAACGGTGCAGGATAAAGATATTGTTTCCCTGTTTACACCGGTCCGTTTGTTGGAACTGACAAAGTATTTCGTGCTGTTTGACTACAATGTGAAAAAGATCTGCCGATATCAGCAATATTTTGCGGTAAAGGAAATTCTGCACACAGTCAAACAGCGTGATGAAAAAGGAAACCGGTGCGGTGGTGTGATCTGGCATACACAGGGCAGCGGAAAAAGTCTGACCATGGTGATGGTGGCGAAATATTTGCTGCTGGAGCTGCAGGCAGACCATCCACGTGTAGTGATCGTCACCGACCGAAAAGAGCTGGATAAGCAAATCACGGCGACATTCGCGCACACGCGGCTTCGCCCTGCGCGTGCTACCAACGGGCGGCATCTGCTGGGATTGGTTACGGATGAGCGGATGGACATCGTCACCAGCATCATCAACAAATTCAGCACTGCCGAGCGGCTGGACGGTTGCAACGAATCTCGGGACATCTTTGTTCTTGTGGACGAAAGCCACCGCTCCAATTACGGCAAAATGTCACGTAAAATGCGGACGGTTTTTCCGAACGCCTGCTATATCGGTTTTACAGGAACGCCCTTGATGAAGAGCGAGAAGAACACCTTGAAAAAGTTTGGCGGACTGATTCATAAGTATACGATTCAGGACGGTGTAGCCGATGGTGCAATTGTTCCACTGATCTATGAAGGCCGCTTTGTGGAGCAGAAAGTTGACGAAAAGAACATCGACCTATGGTTTCAGCAAACAACAAAACGCCTGACGGAATCACAGCGGGATGATCTCGCCCGGAAATGGAGCAGCATCCGACGGCTGACCTCTACGGATGCACGCATCAAACGGATCGCTTTGGACATCAACGAGGACTTTTGCCGAACCTATAAAAATACAGGCTTCAAGGGAATGATCGCCACCAATTACAAGCGGGATGCCGTTCGGTATCTGGAATGCTTTGAGCAATTTGGCGATCTGAACTGCGCTGTCGTGATCTCGGCCCCGGATCTGCGCGAGAGCGTGGATGATGCAGATGAAGGAGCAGACGACAAGGTAGTTGCCTACTGGAATCGGATGATGCAGCGCTATGGCAGTGCCGATGATTATGAAGAAGCAATCAAGGCACAGTATCATGCCGGAGAACTGGATCTTGTGATCGTGTGCAGCAAATGGCTTACCGGCTTTGATGAGCCGCTCTGCCAAGTGCTTTACTTGGACAAAGAACTTAAGGAGCACGGTTTGCTTCAGGCCATTGCCCGCACAAACCGCCTGTGCGAGGGAAAAAGCTATGGAATGATCGTGGATTACCGGGGCCTGATCAAAAAATTGGATGAGGCAATGGAGCTTTACAGTGGTGCCGGGCTGGAAAACTTTGATGGGCATGATCTGAAAGGCGTTGTGGTGGACGTGCTCTCTGCGATTGGAACGGTACGCAGCGATTATTCTGCACTGATGGAGTTGCTCTCGGCTGTTCCCGGTCTGACACTTGCCGGAACCGATGCAGAGGCGGTAGAGGTTTTCTTAGCGGATAGTTCGAAGCGGGGAGAGTTTTACAAACGGCTGTGTAACTTTGGTCGCTCCTTGAATCTTGTTCTGAATTCTGAAAGAGCCTATGAGGCGCTGGCAGTGGAAGAGCGGGAAATATATATCAAAGCATTTGGCTTTTTCTCTGCGGTACGGCGCAGTGTGAAACCTCGTTATGGGGATTCAATCGACAATCGGGAATACGAACCTCTGATGCAAAACCTGCTGGACGTACACCTTTCAGTAGAGGGTCTGAAGCGAATCACCGAGCCGGTAGACATTCTGGACAGAGATGCGTTTGAAAAGGAATTAAACGAGTTGGGCTCACTGCGTGCCAAAGCTGATGCGATTCGCACACGGCTCGCCAAGAGTATCAATACGAAGTATCAGGAGAACCCAGCATACTATGAAAATTTTTCCAAGCGCATCAAGGAAGCGCTTGAGCTGTATAAAGCCCGGACGATAACGGAGGCAGAATATCTGGCCAAGATGCGGGATATTCTGGAGGATTACCGCACGGGAAAAAGCGCTATCGCATACCCGGATCGTATCCGAGCCAATGTCCATGCACAGGCGTTCTATGGTGTACTGACCGCGATTTTCTCCAATGAAAAATTGTCAGTGGAGCCTGATTTTGCCGCCGAGATGGCACTGGATATTACGACAATCATCGAAAAGCATAGCCAGGTGGACTGGACCCATAACCTGACGATTCATGATCGAATCTCACAGGATATTGATGATCTGTTTTACCGCTATCAAAAAGAAAAGGGCCTGGTACTTTCTTTTGATGTGATTGACATGATTATTGAAAATGTTAAAACAGTTGCGTTGCGGAGGTTTGCATGATACAGATTTGTGCAGTTGAGACGGAGCATGGTTGTATCTGCTATCAGCTAGAACGAAAGAACGTACGCAATATCAATCTTCGGATTCGGACAGATGCCTCTGTTTATGTTTCTGCTCCGAAAGATGTCCCGGAAAGCGTTGTTACGCAATTCGTGAAACGACACAGCCGTTACATTGCAGAGGCACAGCAGCATTTTCGAGAATTCCAACAGTATGCACCGCAGCCTCGACATTACATCAGTGGGGAAAGCTTTTCCGTTTTGGGGCGCAGTCTGCGTCTGCGGGTAGAGCAAGGAAAAAAAGACGATATACGTTCCGATGGTGTTTATCTCTATCTTACCGTAAAAGACACAGAAGATCAGAAACAAAAAAAGCGTCTTGTTGACCGTTATCTGAATAAGATGTGTCGTGAAATATTTCAGCAGACGGTGGATCAGCTTTATCCGATATTTCGAAAATATGATGTGCCATTTCCACGAATCCATATTCGATCGATGGATACTCGCTGGGGATCTTGTCTTCCGCAGAAGGCTATCATTACATTGAACCAGCACTTGCTCGAAATGCCCGTCAGTTGCATTGAATATGTAGTATTGCACGAGTTTTGTCATTTTCTGTACCCAAACCACTCGAAGGATTTTTATGCGATACTGTCGACGCTTATGCCAGATTGGCAGCAACGCAAAAAACTGTTAGACAAAAATGCACAGTTTGAATGGAGTCAAAAATATGAAACGTTTTGTGGTGGTGAGAGCTGAAGGGTATATGACCAGCAGACCCGCAAGCAGTGTCTTCGTATATACAAAGACCATTTTGCGTTGCAAAATACTTGTTGGGAAATCCCAAACCCTTTCAAATCTGCACCGTCCCGGCGCAGGCTGCGCGATGGAATCGCTGAATAGCACAAAGGCATGTTGGAGTCCAGATGTGAAAAAATGGCAAAGCAGATAAAATCCCCTTTACCGTCTCAAAAAATATTCTATTACGTTGTGATTGCGTTGGCGTTGACCTGCTTACAGCACTGACGATATCCGCTTCACCTTCAAGAACGGTCAAGAAATCAAGGTATAAAAGAACCGCCCCACCATCGGATTTACTCCGGTAGTGAGGCGGTTTTTCTGTGATATTATTCGGATTGTGTTGTTTTCAAAAATTCATCATAACTCTCCTGAAGTCTCTTATTTAAGTCGCCATAGAAATATTGTTGAATCTCTTTTTTATGGGTAGGAACATATTCATCCACCCAATTTTCCAAACACGCTGTCACATTCACTAAAAGCTCATTCAGATGCATATGGTAGGACCCTTCATGCGGCTGAGCTTCCTTTAGATAATTACTCTCCATCATCGCTCTCCAAGTATCGACAAATGTATCTGAATTGTCCATTTTTTTAGCCGCCATATTGATTGCCTTTATTTGGTCCTGTGCAATTCTGTACTGTCCCAATTCATAGCACATTTGATGGAATTCTAAAGGTACTTCATAAAACAAATTGCTTTCTAAAACATTAGACCAAAACCCAACTAAATCTCTTTTTATATCTTCCGGTAAATCTTCTATTAGCCTTCTGACCGATTTTTCAGATAACCCTGTTGCTTCACAGAATCTAATAACATCTGGATTTTCACTTTTAATTGAAGATAAGCCAAACAGGTAATCTGCTGAACATCCAAAAAAATCACAATACGCTTTGACATATCTACCCTGCAATTTATCTGTACCTTCTAAATTTAAGTGTTCCTGTATTCTGCGCGTCATACTTCCTATTATAGATATCTCGTCTTCAGATGCACTGTCTACAGGGACTATCTCCTCGGCATATAAAGCCTGCGCTAATTCTCTTGCCGTTGAAAGGTTTCGCTCCTCCATCAATTTCCACAGTCTGTTATAGAAAATCTTTTCATCATCATGATTTATAGATTTGAATGCCATTATATCACCTCGTTAAAGACATATTTATCTTTTTTATGTTTACAAACGATTGAAACAGACGATTTTAAAGATTGATTCATCCGTCATCTAGTAGTATGATATAGCTACACCAAGGAACTGTCAATCCCAGACAAACATACATTTAGGAGGTTATCTATGAACAAACAAAATACTATGCAGCCACTCGGCGAAACGAAATCTCTTCAGAACATAGTCATCGATGAAGTCTGTCAAAAAATTTCTGATGCAGTAATCGATGCCGAAGCCACATCAGAAGAGAAATATATAACAAAACAAAAATTAATTGTGTCGGCCGATGACATGAACACCCAAGAACAGCTGGATGCTATGGACAGAAATTACGACCGCAGAAATCAGGAGCGTTGGCAAAACGTACTCTATTTTGCCGTAGTATCTTTTAGTGTAGTTGGAATAGCAATTGGTAGCCCTATTGCAATCAAAAACGTCCACAGACTTCTCTCAGCCGCATAAGTTGAACTGAAAAAGCCCGGAGTTTTCTACATTGTATGAATTTGATGTTGAAAATTTGATGTTTCGTCCTATTGACGGTTTTGTGCAGAACAGCTATAATATAATCGATATTATTATAATTCAAATTATATTAAGCAAGAGGTGAACGGTATGGACTTCATCGGCAGAACATCCGAACTGGCGACGCTGAATGCAGAATTAGAGCGTGGCAGCGGTTTTGTGGTGATCTATGGCAGACGGCGCGTTGGAAAAACGACGTTGATTAAAGAGTTTATCAAGGATAAACGAGCCTTTTATTTTCTGGCAACAACAGAAAGCGAAGCCCAGAGCATGAAGCGGTTTGCCGGGGTGCTTTCCCGTACCACGAAGAATCCCATGCTCAGCAAAGTCACATTCACCGACTGGCTGGATTTATTCCAAGTGGTAGCAGACGACCACCCGGATGAGAAAAAGGTGCTTGTCATTGATGAATTTCCGTATCTGGT
>ULOT01056565.1_pt1 | contig 13009 bp, 10 predicted proteins | sample 1952811 | NCBI WGS metagenome assembly ULOT01 (sample SAMEA4835609, study PRJEB28245) | human gut metagenome | biome: gut microbiome; material: fecal sample | place: Denmark | collected 2008
AAGTCCAAAACGTTCTGCATTCTCCACCATCATAACCGTTGCATTTGGCACATTCACCCCGACTTCAACAACCGTTGTTGATACTAAAACATCAATCTTGCCTTCTGAAAAATCATCCATGACTTTCTGCTTGTCCGCTGCCTTCATCTTTCCATGAAGGTAACTGATCCTTACCGATGGTGCAAACTGGCTTCTCAACATCTGCGCATACTGAATGACATTTTCTCCTTCCATCGTCTCACTTTCTTCGACCATCGGACAGATAATATATACCTGTCTTCCCTGACTGACCTGTTTCTCAATGAAACGATATGCCGTCGGACGGTAACTTGTGTTGACTACGCAGTTTTTGATCGGCAACCGCTCTGCCGGCAGTTCATCGATGATCGATACATCAAGATCACCATATAAAATGATCGCCAATGTTCTTGGAATCGGTGTCGCACTCATAACAAGTACATGTGGTTTCTCACCTTTTAGCGATAAACTTTCTCTTTGTCTTACTCCAAATCGATGTTGTTCATCCGTGATAACCAATGCTAACTTGTTATATTCCACCTTATCCTGAATGACCGCATGAGTTCCGATTACAATATCTACTTCTCCATCTTTGATTTTTTGATAGGTTTCTCTTTTTTCTTTTGTCTTTGTGGAACCTGTCAGCAATGCGATCTTTATATCATAAGATTCTAAAAGTTCTGTAAATGATTCATAATGCTGAGCTGCAAGCACTTCCGTTGGCGCCATCAAAACCCCTTGGTATCCTGCTTTGGCACACATTAATAATAAAATAACCGCAAGGATCGTCTTTCCAGATCCTACATCACCCTGTACCAGACGATTCATAACCTTACCAGACGCCATGTCTTTTGCCATCTCATTTAACGCTCTTTTCTGTGCTGTAGTCAACTCGTACGGAAGATTCTTTACCAGTTCTTTTGCTTCCTTGCAAACCCCGATCTTGTATCCTTCTTCCTTGAGATCTTCTCCTGATGTGATCATATGCATCGCTGCGATAAAAATAAAAAATTCATCAAAGATCAACCTTTTCTTTGCTTTGATCAACTGCTCTTTTGATTCCGGAAAATGAATATTCCAGATTGCCTGATGATATTCCATTGGCTGATATTGATCTAAAATATTTTGCGGAAGATATTCTGGAATATGAAAGATATAGTCTTTTGTCTGTGCCACAGTCTTAGAAACAAGTTTATTGGTAAGTCCACTTGTTAATGGATATACTGGCTGCAATGTCTCCTGTTTAGCTTCATAATCTTCCTGTGTAAAGATCTCTGGATGTTCCATCGTGATCCGTCCATGTTTATAGATCGGAGTTCCCGTAAATATATAATCTCTTCCCTGATGTAATTGTTTCTTTAAATATGGCATATTGTACCAGACAAGCATGATCGTTCCTGTATGATCTTTCGCTGTGCATGTAACAATCTTCATTCTTTTTGCATACTGAATATGAACTTCCGAATTGATACGAACGAAAATAGATACTCTCTGGCCAATCTCGATCTCATTGACATCTTTGGGATCTTCATAGGTAAGATAATACTTTGGATACATCGTGATCAGACTGTCTACATCACGGATTCCAAGTCGTCCAAAAGCTGTCGCACTCTTTTCCCCAATTCCTTTTAATTCTATGATATTTGTTGTGCCATCCATCTTCTGTCTCCTTCAAAATTCTTTATCATATTCTCACGAAAAGCAAAGAAATCCCGCCATCAAGCGGGATTTCCCATCTTCTCTTATTCTACTGATAATAAGAAATAATAAATTGGCTGTCCGCCATATTCTAACTGTACATCACAGTCACCATATGTTTCTTCTACTTTCTCAAGTAATGCTTCTGCCTGTTCTTTGGTTGTGTCTTCTCCATAGTAAATACTGATCAGTTCGCTGTCTTCATCTACCATCTCTTCTAGTAATTCTAACGTGACTTTCTCGACATCCTGTCCGACTTTCTTGATCCCATCATCATCGATTCCCATGATATCATCAACCTTGATCGTAATACCATTGATGGATGTATCTCTGACTGCATAAGTAACTTCTCCAGTCTTCACGCATTCAATGATGTCTTTCATGTTGTCTTCATTCTCTTCGGCATCTGCTTCTGGATCAAATCCAATGATCGCTGAGATTCCCTGTGGAACTGTTGTTGTCGGAATGATCACTACATTCTTATCTTCCACTAAAGACTGTGCCTGTGTCGCTGCAAGAATGATATTCTTGTTATTTGGCAAAATAAATACAGTCTCTGCATTCACCTGCTCGATTGCATTCAACATATCTTCAGTACTAGGGTTCATGGTCTGCCCGCCTTCGATCAGGTAATCTACACCTAACTCACGAAAAATGTCATTCATTCCCTGGCCAATCGATACTGCCACAAATCCAAAGTCTTTTCTAGGTTCTTCTGGTTTGCTTTCTTCTGCCTGTGTGAGATTTAAACGTTCTCTGTGTTCTTCTCTCATATTATCGATCTTCATATTCGTAAGTTCTCCATATGTGAGACCTTTCTCGATCGCTTTTCCAGGATGGTTTGTATGAACATGTACTTTAATGATATCTTCATCTGCAACAACCACGATAGAATCTCCGATTCCCATTAAGAAATCTTTAAACTTCTGTTCTTCTTCCATGGAAATCTCTTCTTTCGTCATAACGATAAATTCTGTACAATAACCAAATTTGATATCTTTCTCTTCTAATGGTGCTTCACTTGCTGTTGCTGCTGGTTTAACTGCTGTCTTCTCAACACTGCTTAAATCAACTTCTTTACCCATTAAAGCATCAACAGCACCCTGTAGGAATTCCACAAGTCCCTGTCCACCTGAATCAACCACTCCTGCTTCTTTCAGAACTGGTAACATCTCTGGTGTCTTCTGAAGAATCTCGTTCGCTTCCTTGATCACTACCTGAGCAAATTCTTCAAAATCTTCTGTATTCCTTGCACAATATACTGCCTTCTCTGCTGTTACTTTCGCTACCGTAAGGATTGTTCCTTCCTTTGGTTTCATAACTGCTTTATAAGCTGTCTCTACTGCCTTCTTAAATCCTACTGCAACAGTTCCTGTTGTTAATACGTCCTGATCTTTGACACCTTTATAAAATCCCCTGAATAACTGGGATAGAATAACACCTGAGTTACCTCTGGCTCCTCTTAAAGAACCGCTTGATAATCCTCTTGTTACTTCTTTCACTGTCACTTCTGCTGCGTTCCCAACTTCTTTAGCAGCTGCAAGAGCTGTCATTGTCATATTCGTTCCTGTATCACCGTCTGGCACAGGGAATACATTCAGTTCATTAATATATTCTTTATTCGCCTCTAATCTCTTGGCTCCGCCAATCAACATCTTCTGCAGCAAAGCTGCATCTATCTGTTTCATCTTAATCTTTGCCTCCATTATCTATTATCCTATATCCTTTACGCCCTCTACGTAAATATTGATCCGTTCTACTTCAAGGCTTGTAAATTCTTCTACACGATACTTTACAGATTCCATAAGGTTACTTGCCACTGTAGAAATAGAAACTCCATAAGATACAATAATATGGAAGTCTATCGTGATCTTATTATTCTTTACAGAAACAAATACACCTTTTCTGATATTATCTCTTGTTAACAGCTTGGCGATTCCATCTTTCATATTCACCATTGCCATCCCTACGATACCAAAACATCCAAGAGCACAGATTCCGGCATATTTCGCAATTACCTGATTTTCAATGGAGATCTCTCCATTCTTTGTATTCACATGTCCTTTCATAAATTATACCTCCAAACGAGAATTCATATATTTCGATTATACATTATGAAACCACCTAAGTCTAGTGTTTCAAAAAATGATTTAAAATAAAAGCAAATTTATTCTTGATTTTTATAAATCAATCTGTTAGAATGAAATAGTTGTCGAGCCTGGAATGAAACAGGAATAGAGATTGGAATAAGGAGGTGCTAACATGGCAAAATGTGCTATTTGTGGCAAAGGTGCTCATTTTGGAAACGCAGTGAGCCATTCACATAGAAGATCAAATAAAATGTGGAAATCTAACATCAAATCTGTTAAAGTTAAAGTTAACGGAGCAGCTAAGAAAATGTACGTTTGTACTTCTTGCTTAAGATCTGGTAAGGTTGAACGTGCTTAGTCTTGATTGATCATATAAGAAACCACTAAGAGTTGGAATTTATTCCAACTCTTTTTTTATTCTTCAAGCGTTATTTAAAGAATAGACAGTAAGCTGTGATATCACATCCGATACAGATAACTATTTTCATCGGATCGTGAGTGATCCAGAATCCTGTAAATAAGCCCAATGAGAAAAAGAAAAAAGCGATGGCCCAGACTCGTTTCATATTTGAAGATCCTTTTTGTACATATGTATTCCAAAATTCTGGTTTGAATGACGGAAATTAATGGTGGAATATTATAAACATCTATCTACCACTCCAAAAATTGAAAACTAATAATGTTTAACATACACACCTTTCCGTTTGAAAATTCTTAATTTTATAAAAGAATGTCTTCAGGTATTCATAAAAACATAAAGAAAGATAGAGGTACGAAATGATAGAATTCCATAGAATTCGTTTTTCGTAGCTCTATCTTTCTTTATGTTTTTATGAATACTCAATACATTTCTGTTAGACAATCAAATTTTACTTTTCAAGATCATCCACAATATCTTCTAATGTCTCATTCTTCCCCGTAAACTTATCGATCACATCTGGTACCATATCCAGTAATTTCACGATTGTTTCCTGATTCTTAATATTCACAAGTTTCGTCTGTCCATCTTTAATGACAAGAACTGCACTTGGAGTCATCTTTCCTCCGATTCCACCACCACTCTTGTCCTTCTTATCACCAGAGAAAGCTCCTGCTCCCATTCCGAAGGAGACATCAACTAATGGTAAGATGATCGTATCTTTAATATAGATTGGTTCTCCTACGACCGTTTTTGATGTTAAGAATCCTTCCATACCGTCAAATAGTGAACCCATGGTATCTTTTAAATTTTCTTTGCTCATTTTAACTGCCTCCTATCATTCTTATTGCTCGGTCTTTTTGTTTGATCAATTCATCTTTATCTTTATATACTTTCCATAACAAATATAAGATCTTGTATCTTCGGATCCTTCCTTTGATCTTTAGCTCTCCTTTCAAGATTCTCTTCTCAAAATCTGGTGTGATATTGATATGATCACCGTAGATTGGAATCAATGCAGCGGTCCAGCCTAAGACTTTTCCCGTGTAATATGGATCTTCGAATCCAAATATAATCTTTGCATTTAGTTTCTGTGGAAGTAACAGCTTTACCCCATTCACTCCATATCTCTTGATCCGCTTCACTGCATCAATGATATCCTCATCTTCCAATAGATCTCCGATCATTTCCATCTTATTTGTGATCTTACGGATCTTTGTTATGAAATTCTTGCATCTATTATAACATTTTTTGAGAAAATTCACGATTCTTTTGCCAAAAAACTCTTTCTCTTTATCTGTTGTTTTGTCTATCTTAGATTCTGATATCTTATCTTCTGATCTTTCGTACATTTTTCTTGTTGTTGATGTCTTTGTTCTTTCTTCTTTTTCATCCCATGTGAGATTAAATACATCTTCATCTTCAGAAGGATATGTACTTTTTTTCTTTTCTACTCGTTTCTTATTGTTTTTTTTATTTTTTTGTTTCTTTTTAGAGTCTGATTTTTTCTTATGTTTTTTCTTATCTTTCTTTTTATACTCTCCAAATACAGACCAGTGTTCTTTCCTTGAATCATAAATCGGTATTCCAAAAATCCTGATCCCAAAATTCAGCTCTTCTTCATAGAATGCTTTTGCACGTAAAAATATAACTGCCCATGATACTTTTACCTGTGCTTTGGGACTCTTCCCATCAAAATCTCCTTCGATCTGATAACAGATCGGGAAGATCAAAAGGATCAATAATAACACGATCGGTATCAGGATCAGGATTCCTATGATCTTTAATATTAAAAATAGTATACTCATTTATCTTCCCCACAAAAATATGTTGTTACATCCTCAAGTTCTCCTTTATGATACAGATCATTGATCATGCGTCTTAACATAACAACTGCATCATCTCGTCCTGCTGCCATTCCTACGATCGTGATATCTTTTCCTTCGTGGATATCGGATAATAGTTCATTATATGGATATATTTCCAGAAATGCACTGTTCCAGAGCGGCAGTGTAATACAGTACAATCTTGAAATTGATTTCTTTTCTTGTATTTTACAAAATAGACGTTTCTTTTGTAATTTTAATATCTCTGATATGTATACACGTTCTGAAACTTTCACTCATTTTTCCTCCTGAAAATTCTCCCCATTCATTCCTGATAAAATTCCTGATAAAATAAAAAGGGATGTATTACTACATCCCCATTTTAACATATATTGTTGTCGATTACTCGCCAAATTCGCCGATTTTTACAACTTTCAGCATGTTTGTAACACCTTTTCCACGATGGTTAGCTGGTCCACCACCTGTTAAGACTAAGATGTCATCTTTCTCAGCAAGTCCTGCATCTAATACGATATCTGTTGCTTCATCTAACAGATCTTTTGTTGTCTCAGCTTTGTGAGATTTGAAAGGACGTACTCCCCAATAGATCTGCATCTGACGTACGATCGCATCATCTGGTGACAGACCGATGATCTGTGCATCTGGTTTGAATTTAGATACGATTCTTGTTGTGAATCCTGACATACTTGATGCTAAGATACATTTTGCATTTACATTGTGTGCTGTCTGTACTGCAGAATAAGCAACTGCTGCTGAAATTCCACGATTGATATATTTAGATCTGTAATCTTTGATCTTTGTGCTTAAGTGAACTTCTGTTGAGATTGCGATCTGATTCATCATCTTAACAGCTTCTACTGGATATTTACCTTTTGCTGTTTCTCCAGATAACATGATCGCATCTGTTCCATCATAGATCGCATTTGCCACGTCTGTAGCCTCAGCTCTTGTTGGACGTGGGTTACGGATCATAGAATCTAACATCTGTGTAGCTGTAACAACTGGTTTGAATGCATCGTTACATTTTCTGATGATCTCTTTCTGTAAGAAAGGTACTTCTTCAGCAGGTACTTCAACACCAAGGTCACCACGGGCAACCATGATACCAGCAGATGCATCGATGATCGCATCAATGTTTTCAACACCTTCCATGTTCTCGATCTTAGAGATTACACCAACATGCATGTTATGTGCACCGATGATATCTTTGATCTCTTCTACAGCTTCTGCATTACGGATGAATGATGCTGCAATGAAGTCGATTCCATTCTCAAGACCGAATTCGATATCTGCTTTATCTTTTTCTGTGATAGATGGTAAGTTAACTCTTACGTTAGGTACGTTAACACCCTTACGGCTTCCTAAAAGTCCTCCGTTGATAACGTCACATACGATATCTGTTCCATCTTTGATTTCTTTAACTTTTAACTCAATTAATCCGTCATCGATCAGGATTGTGTTTCCAGCTTCTACATCCTGTGGAAGTTCCGCATATGTAATGCTGGTAATTTCATTATTTCCTTTGATGTCTCTTGTTGTCAGTGTATATTCCTGACCTGTTACTAATTCAACATCATCATCTGTTTCTAATAATCCTGTACGGATCTCTGGTCCTTTTGTATCAAGTAAAATAGCGATTGGTAAATTCAGTTCTTCTCTGAACTTCTTAATTCTCTTGATACGTCCTAACTGCTCTTCATGATCTCCATGAGAGAAGTTTAAACGGGCAATGTCCATTCCTGAACGCATCAGGTCTTTTAATACCTCATCGTCGTCTGTTGCAGGTCCCATTGTACAAATGATTTTTGTCTTCTTGGTTAGCATAATTTTTCTCCTTTGGTTTCAAAAATATATTTAAATAATAAACAACTCACCTTTTCACATGCTTATGGGTAAATAAATGATCTTGACAATATTCATAATTCCCATCGCATTTTGAACAATAACGAAATTCCAATTCTGGATCGTCAAGTTCTGTTCTGTGGCACACTGCACATTCGTGCATCGCACCATTCTTCTTCTTTGGCGTGATCGTCTTAGCTTTGTACGCTCTCGCCTTCTTCTTATGTATTGTTTTAGCCTTGAAGTTTGCTCCCATTCTTCGAATCTTCTTCATAGAGAAGAAAAATAGTAGAAAATTTAACAAAGCTGCAACTATAGATACTTTAACCGAAATTCCGGCAACTGTAAAGCCTGAACTTAAAAAAATGTAGATTAAATATAATCCATCTAAGTATCCAAGCCATTTTACCTTGATTGGAAGGATCATATACAAATATACTTCCATCTCTGGGAACATAGACGCATATGCTAAAAATAACGTCATGTTCAGATAAAAAGTATCCATGTTAACAAACGCTCCATAGCCTTCTCCATATGCGAATGTAAGGATCGCATAAGTTAAAAATGCCCCAACGATCGTTCCTAAAACTCCGATCAGATAATACATATTGAATCGGAATGTTCCCCATACCTGCTCTAATGAGCTTCCGATCGAGTAATAAAATAACAATACAAATATTACAAAGATCAAATTCGTCTCTGGTCCGATCAACAGGAATGTCACAATTCTCCAGACTTGTCCATGCAAGATCAGATACGGATTCAATTCCAGTAAACTATATAATCGTGGTGATATATTGGCGATCACAAAACCGACTGCATACAATAAAACAATGATCTTAGGGAGATTCGGTATCGCATATCTGCCAAACTTCTCTTCCAGTTTATTAAGCCACATAAAAAACCTTTCTTATCATCAAAAATTAAAACATATTTTTCTTTCCAAGGATATATCCTCCAAAGATCGTAAGGATCAAGGATACGATCACAAGGATCAAAAATCCATGTGCTGAATGTGCCAGTGGTACTGGAACATTCATTCCCCAGAAACTCGCGATCATCGTCGGAATCGACATAACGATCGTTATGATCGCAAGAACCTTCATTACAATATTCAGGTTGTTTGAGATAACGGATGCGTATGCATCCATCGTACCACTTAAGATATTGCTGTAGATGTCTGCCATCTCAATCGCCTGTTTATTCTCTATAATAACATCGTCCAGTAATTCCTCATCTTCTGGATACTGTTTGATCTTATCAATCTTTAACATCTTCTCAAGCACCAGTTCGTTTGATCTCAGAGATGTAGAGAAGTAAACCAAACTCTTCTCTAATTCCAGAAGCTCAATCAGTTCCTGGTTCTTTGTTGAAATATGAAGCTGCTTCTCAACAGAATCACTCTTCTTATCAATGATTCGCAGATACTGCAGATACAAGGATGCATTCCGATAAAGGATCTGCAAGATAAATCTTGTCCTTTTAAATGTCCAGAAATTTCGAACCCTTCCATTCTTAAAGTCTGCTAACACTGCTGTATCTTCCAGACAGACCGTAATGATCACTTTCTCTGTCAGGATGATACCACATGGAATCGTCAGGAAGTATTCTTTTTCCTTTCTCTCTTCTGTTGTCGGAACGTCTACGATAAATAAAGTATAACCTTCTTCCACTTCGATATGAGAACGTTCTTCTTCATCCAGTGGTGCTCTTAAGTCATCAATATCAATCTTATAGTCTGTTGCGATCTTCGCAAGTTCTGCAGCTGTGGGATGAATTAACGATATCCAGGTTCCTTCCATAGGTTCACTGATTTCATGAATCTGGTGATCCATCGTGCGATAATACTTGATCATTGTCCGCTCCTTTCTATGGAAGTACCTTGTCCATAAGTTCCCCACAAACAGGACTCTATGAATCCTGTTTTATCATCTGAAATATCTAAAATTCCAAACTTTTACCTATTCCATTATAAATAACTCATTTTGCTTTGTCAATTAACAGTACTGTACCAACTGGAAGTGTTAACTCCCTAATTTTTTTGTTACTTTTTGCTAAATTTTCCACTGTTGTTTTGTGCATCTTGGCTATATCAAGGATTGTTTCTCCTTTTTTTACAACATATGGAATGAAAGCTCCTTCGATCACGTTCGTAAATCCAGGCACACATAATTCATCTCCAATCTGTAAATTATATACATTTACAAAAGGATTTTGTCTCATGATATCTTTTACCCTGACACCATGTGCCTTCGCGATCTTATATAAACTATCCTTTTCCTTTACAACATACACTGTCCCTTTACACGAATTTGTCTGCATCATTCTTGGCATTCCTTCGCTTTTTTTATAGAATATGCAGCAGCATTCCCTTGTTTCCATTATTTTCTCCGATTTTTTTAGATAATATTCCTATTTGCAATTATTTTGAAAATGATTATAATAGATATAATGTCCATGTATATTGGACAGATATGTTTTTTTAACATTATTTTAACGCTTGAAATTATAGTACTTTTATAGAAAGCAGGTATACGAGAAGATGAAACGATTAGGAATTGATATTGGCTCAACGACAGTCAAGGTCGCTGTCATCGACGAACAACATAATATACTTTTCTCTGATTATCAGAGACATTTTGCCAAGATTCAGGAAACTTTATCTTCCTTATTAAAAAAGGCAAAAGACCAGATTGGGGAAATGACATTTGCTCCAACCGTTACCGGTTCCGGAGGACTTTCCATTTCTTCTTACTTAGATATTCCATTCTGTCAGGAAGTTGTCTGTGTATCAAGTGCACTTCAGGATTATGCACCTCAGACAGATGTTGCCATTGAGCTTGGTGGTGAAGATGCTAAGATCATTTATTTCACAAATGGGATTGATCAACGTATGAATGGTGTCTGTGCCGGTGGTACCGGATCATTTATCGATCAGATGGCCTCTTTATTACAAACAGATGCTGGCGGATTAAATGAATATGCGAAAGATTATGATACGATCTATCCGATCGCAGCCCGCTGCGGTGTATTCGCCAAAACAGATATCCAGCCCCTGATCAACGAAGGTGCTACAAAACCAAACCTTGCTGCCTCTATTTTCCAGGCAGTCGTAAACCAGACAATCAGTGGTCTTGCATGTGGTAAACCGATCCGTGGAAATGTTGCTTTCCTCGGAGGACCTCTTCATTTCCTTACAGAATTAAAAGAAGCATTTATCCGTACATTAAACCTAAAAGATGATGAGATCATCGCTCCTACACACTCTCATTTATTTGCAGCTGTCGGTGCTGCTCTGAATGCTAAAGAGGAAGTTACAACTGATTTTGAACATCTTTTAAAACAGTTTGAGAAGAAGATTGAACTCCAACAGGAAGTTGACCGTTTAGAGCCTTTATTTAAGAGTGAACAAGAATATAAAAATTTCGTAAAAGATCATAACCGTCATGTTGTGAAACGTGGAGATCTTGCTACATATAAAGGAAATTGTTACTTAGGGATCGATGCCGGTTCTACTACAACAAAAGTTGCTTTAGCTGGTGAGGATGGAGAACTTCTTTACAGCTACTACAATAACAATAACGGAAGTCCTCTTCACGCCGTTGTTGAAGCGCTTCATGAGATTGACGCACAGATGCCAAAGACAGCTAAGATCGTATCTTCCTGTTCCACAGGATACGGAGAACATCTTGTAAAAGCTGCCTTAAATCTTGACTTTGGAGAAGTTGAGACGATCGCACATTACTATGCAGCTGCATTCTTTGATCCTGATGTGGACTGTATCCTTGATATCGGTGGTCAGGATATGAAATGTATCCGTATCAAAAATGGAGTTGTTGATGATGTACAGTTAAACGAAGCATGTTCTTCTGGATGCGGTTCATTTATTGAAACTTTCGCGAAATCCTTAAATCATTCTGTACAGGAATTTGCCAAAGTTGCTTTAACAGCACAGAATCCGATTGATCTTGGTTCACGTTGTACGGTATTTATGAATTCTAAAGTAAAACAGGCACAGAAGGAAGGTGCAACTGTCGGAGATATCTCTGCTGGTCTTGCTTATTCTGTGATCAAGAATGCTTTATATAAAGTTATTAAGTTAACAGACCCATCTGACCTTGGAAAACATATCGTTGTACAGGGTGGTACATTTTATAATGATGCGGTTCTTCGAAGCTTTGAACGTATCTCCGGATGTCATGCTGTAAGACCTGATATCGCAGGTATCATGGGTGCCTTTGGTTCCGCACTGATTGCGAGAGAACGTTACGAAGATGGTATGGAAACTTCTATGCTTCCATTAGAAGAAATCTTTGCGATGAGTGTTGATACTTCCATGACACGATGCAAAGGCTGCACAAATCACTGCCTGTTAACGATCAATAAGTTCTCTAACGGACGCCGTTATATCACTGGTAACCGTTGTGAACGTGGTATTGGAAAAGAACCGAATGCTGAAAATATTCCAAACCTTTACGATTACAAACTTCATCGTACCTTTGACTACGAACCTTTATCTGATGAGAAAGCCACTCGTGGAGTCATTGGTATCCCTAGAGTTTTAAATATTTATGAGAACTATCCATTCTGGTATACATTCTTTACAGATCTTGGATTTAAAGTTGTGGTATCTCCTGAATCTTCTCGTAAGATTTATGAGTTAGGTATCGAATCTATTCCAAGTGAATCTGAATGTTACCCTGCAAAATTAGCCCATGGTCATGTGATGTGGCTGATCAAACAGGGAATCAAGGATATCTTCTACCCTTGTATTCCTTATGAACGTGACGAAATGGAAGGTACAAACAACCATTATAATTGCCCGATCGTTACTTCTTATGCAGAAAATATCAAAAATAACATGGAAGAACTTGCAACAGAGCATATCAACTTTATGAATCCATTCTTAGCACTGGATAATGAAGAAGCTTTAAAATCCCGTTTATTTGAGGAATTAGAAGCTCAGTATCATTTGACTGCTGACGAAATAAATCACGCGGTTGATAAAGCTTATGCAGAACTTTCACAGGTTCGTACAGATATCCAGAATAAGGGTGAGGAAGTCCTTGCTTACCTTGCTGAAACTGGCAGAACTG
>ULOT01034061.1_pt1 | contig 12673 bp, 9 predicted proteins | sample 1952811 | NCBI WGS metagenome assembly ULOT01 (sample SAMEA4835609, study PRJEB28245) | human gut metagenome | biome: gut microbiome; material: fecal sample | place: Denmark | collected 2008
CGTCCGCTTCCGGCAGGTCGTAGGGCTTCAGCCCACGGATAGTGTGCACGCGCGGCGCTTTGCCGTCCACCCGCAGGAAACGCAGCGTTTCCTCCTGCCAGTTGCGGGTCAGGTGCGCGGGCGGAATCACCAGCGCGGGCAATGAACCGGTGGAGGATAGAAACGCCAGCGCCTGCACCGTCTTGCCTAAGCCCATTTCGTCCGCCAGCAGGCATCGGTCGTGGCTGCACAGGTACGACAGCCCCTCCTCCTGAAATGGGCGGAGCGTGCCCAGAAACGCGCCGTCGGGCGGGGTCATGCGCACGGGCATGGTCGATAACTTTGCCTGACGAACCACGTATTCGCGCGCGCCCGTGACGGCTTTTTCCCACAACGCGCGGTCGCTGGACTTGATTTCCAGCGGGAAGCGCATCATCAGCCAGCAGAGGTCGCCGACCGCCCGCCGATGCGCCGTGAACCGCGCTTCGCCGCGCCTGCTGCCCGCGCTGCCCGGAAACAGCCGCTTGCACACCTCCGTCACCGACGGGTCGCCCTTCACCACCCAGCATTTGCTGCGGCGGTTGTAGCTCAGCGTTCCCAGCGGTGCGCCGGAGGGCGGGTACGGGCGCAGGTACGGCGGAAGCAGTTCCGCTTCTTCTTCATTCATAGTGCAATTCCCCACAGCCGGTTCAGGCATACGCACGAAACCGGTTTTCCGTGAATGACATTGGGTACGGCGACTGTCCGCTCAGTCACAAGAATTAAACTGCTGATTTGCCCGCACGCGGCATAGCGGGTCAGCTGCATCACAATGCGCTTGCGGTCAGGCTGTCCGCGCTTGATTTCGATGCCGATGCCGCCGGGGCACACAAGGTCGATGCGGCAGCGCGGCGCGAGCGGGACTTCGTGCGCGCAGGGGACGCCTGCTTCCGTCAAGGCGGTGCGCACGAGGTCGTGCAGGTCGTATTCGCCTTGCTGGATGGGGGCGCGGATGCCGCGCAATGCGTGGAGGATTTCTGCGAGAGAATCCGCCGCCATTAGTAGAGACCCGCCATCGCCTGTGTCAGCTGCCCCATCGCCGACGCAACTTCCGCCGTTGTCGGGGCGGGGAGGGAGATGACGTATTCCAGATTCGTGATGGCGGACTGAATCGCGGAGTAGCGCTGCGCGTCGTTTACAATGTCCATGCTCTGCAATTGCGCGTAGGCTTGCGAAAGCAGAATCTTCGCATCGGGAATCAGCGTGTTCTCCACCATCGTGTTGCTGCCGGAGCTGGATGCGCTCGTGTGGTACGGGCAGGTGCCGCTTGCGCCCAAGACCGCGTAGCTGCCGAGGTACTCAATCAGCACATCCTCATATTCCGTGCCGATGAAGGACGCCAGCGGGTGTCCCGAGGGAATCGTCAGCACGCCGCGCGTGACCGTGTCCGGGCAGTAGGGGGAGGCGAGCAAGCCGCTGACGGAGCAAATCGTCTGCGTCGTGTGCATCTGGCAGGAAACCGTCGGTTCTGTGCCGGCTTTCCAGTAGTCCGTCACGACACCGTAGCCCATCGCGTCGCTGCGGCAAGCGTCGGTGGCAAGCTGCCCCGATACCGCGCACGTCGTCACCTTCACCAAGCCGTAGTCGCTGGCGCTGCCCTCCAGAATGTCGCGGTTGGACAGCCCCTGATGAATCTTGCTCATGTAGCTTTGCCACAGCGGGGCGGCGGAGCGGGAGCCGGTGGATTTCGACGACAGCGCCTTGTAGTTGTCGTGCCCAACCCACAGGGCGGAGGAGTAGTAGCCCGTCATGCCGGCGAAGAAAACGCCCTTCTGGTCGGAGTTCGTGCCGGTTTTGCCCGCGACGGTCTGCCCCTTGATTTTCGCGTTTGTGCCCGTGCCGGAGGAAACCGCCTGCTTGAGCATGTCCACGACCATGTACGCCGTGGATTCGCTGAACACGCGGTGACGCTCCTGCTGCTGGTGGCCGTCCCAGATGACCTTGCCCGTGCTGTCGGAAATGCCGAGGACGGAGATGGGCTGCTGATACACGCCGCCGTTCGCCAGCACGCCGAAGGCAACCGCCATCTGCATGGGCGTGATGCCGCTGGAGCCGAGGGACAAACCGAACGGCGTTGCGTCAATGTGCGCATCGTCAATGCCCATCGCGTGCAGGAAGGCAACGGAATTGTCCACGCCCACAAGGGTCATCAGCGCCTGCGCGGCGGCGGTGTTGTGGCTGTTGACGAGCGCCTTGCGCAGCGTCTCCGGGCCGGCGTAGGAGCTGCCGCCGTAGTTGCGCGGCCACGAATCCTGCCCGTTTGACCCGCGCCAGCCGGAAATCGGCAGCGGCATGTTCATCACGATGCTCGCGGGGGATGCGCCAAGCTCAATCGCGGGGGCATACACGGCAATCGGCTTGATGGACGAGCCGACGGGCATGGTCATATCCACCGCGCGGTTGAAGGTTTTCATCGCCGTCGGGCGGGTGCGGCTGCCGACAATGGCTTTGATTTCGCCCGTGTGGTAGTCCACAACGACGGCGGCGGCCTGTGGCTCAACCGTTTCGTCGTATGTGCCGTCGGAATTGCGCGTGCGGTAGACCTTGTCCGCCGGGTCGCGCAGGGTGGGGTAGTTCGTCCAGTTTTCCAGCGTATCCTCGACGGTGGACTGAATGGAGGTGTCGATGGCGAGCTGGACGTGGTAGCCGCCGGTGCGCAGCTTGTTTTCCATGGCGTTGCGGTTGGCGGAGGTGTCCTCAAGGTTGTTCAGCTGCAGCAGAATGTCGATGACCTCATCCACCGCGTATTCGACGTAGTGCGCGTAGGCGTACATGCCGGTAGCCGTGTTCGGGTCTTTCTCCAGCACATGCGCGGTCGCCGGGTCAAGCGCCTCCTGATACTGCTCGTAGGTGATGTACTGGTTTTCGTACATGCAGCGCAGGACGTAGTTGGTGCGGTCGTTGGTGATGGCGGGGTAATCCACGCCCTCCTTCTGCCGCGTGTAGAAATTCCGGCGCGGATTGTAGTAGTAGGGCGAATTGCATGTGCCCGCCAGCATGGCGCATTCGCGGAGCGTCAGTTCGCCCAGCGATTTGCCGAAATACCCCTGTGCGGCGGTGTACACGCCGTAGTAGTTTTCGCCGAGGTAGATGGTGTTCAGGTAGCTTTCGAGAATCTGATCCTTTGTGTAGCGCGTTTCCAGCTGCATGGCGAGGTACGCTTCCTGAATTTTGCGCTTGTAGCTCTGCTCGGAGGAAAGGAGCGTGTTCTTAATCAGCTGCTGGGTGATGGTCGAGCCGCCCTGCGTGGAGGAGGAGGACAGGTTCGACACGAACGCGCCGATAATGCGCTTGATGTCCACGCCGTTGTGCGTGTAGAAGCGCGCGTCCTCCACGGCGATAAAAGCGTGCTGGAGGTATGTCGGCATGGCTTGAATCGACACGATGACGCGGTTCTCCGAGCCTTTGTATTCGGTGATGAGGTTGCCGTTGGCGTCGTAGATGAAGGAGGTTTGCGCCTGATCGTCAATCGCGGCGAGGTCAAGCGTCGGGGCAGTTTCCATGTACCCTTTCGCAATGCCGACCACCGCGCCGACTGCCGCCAGCCCTGCCACCAGCACCAGCACCGCGAAAATGCGGATGACGTTGACGGCAATCGACAGCACGAAGTTCGGCTTCTTCATCTCCGGCTTGAAAATGGAGCGCTTGTAGACCTTTTCCTCCTCCGGCAGCGCTTCGCTATCATCCGCCGAAGCGTTCCAGAAGTCCTCGTGCGCGAACATGTCCGCCTGCCCCGCAACTTCCACGGGGTCGTCGTCGTCCGCCCAGTTCGGGTCGTACTCGTCAGGAGAATCGCCCTGCGGGTTGTCCTGATAGCCGTCCTGATAGGAAAAATCGTCGTTTTCCGGCACAAAGTCCGGGGAATCGTTGCGTTTCTTCACTGCTTCAGCCCCTTTGCGCCGTAAGCGGCATGATGCGCGCCTCGGCGGAATATGAAGGAATGTGCTATTTCCGGCTTCACCCGCGCTATCGTGGCGCATTTTCATCCGAAAATAGCATAATCCGCAGAGCAAACAAAATTGCATCCTATATTATAGCACATATTCGCTCATCCTGCAACGGCAGGTCAACGAAAGGAGGATGCACCATGCCCCAGATAAACAACGAATCAGAAGCGAAAATTCCTGCAAAGCGCCGAAAATCTCCCCGGCGGCGGTGGAAACGCGCGCTGCTGCTGCTTGTGCTGATGACGCTGCTGATTCTCCGCGTCGAGCGCAACGTGACCGACGTCGTGCTGACGCTCTCGCAGGCGACGGCGCGGTCGCTGGCGATTCAGGCGCTCAACGAGGCTGCCTCGGAGATGCTCGGACTTGGCGTGCATTACGCCGACCTGATGACCGTCGAGAAGGACGAACAAGGGCAAGTGCGCCTGATTCAGGCGAATACCCCGGAGATGAACCGTCTGGCGGCGCAGGCGTCCCTGCTTGCGCAGGAAAGATTGACCGCCATGGGGCAGAAAACCGTCGTCGTGCCGCTGGGCAGTGCCATCGGGCTGACGCTGATGGCGGGCGCGGGGCCGGGCATCGCCGTGCAGATTCTGCCTGTCGGCTCGGTGCAGGCGGCGTTCAGCACTGATTTCACCACCGCCGGCATCAACCAGACACGCCACCGCATTTCCCTCGTCCTGACTGCGAACGTGCAGATTGTCATTCCGACCGGCGCGAAAAACGTGCAGGCCAGCACGCAGATGGCGATGGCGGAAAGCATCATCGTCGGGCAAGTGCCGGATTCCTTCGCCGAGGGCGGCAGCGACAACAGCATCATCGACCTTGCGCCGTGAGGGGGAATGGGGTATAATAGAACCGAAATCCCGCTGATTTCAGCAGAAAGAAGCATTACCATGCGCGTTCTCGACATTGACCTCGACTTTTTCCTCGCTGACTGCTGCCCGCTTGCCGAAATGGGCGAGCGCCCGTCCCTCCCCGGACATGAGCCGTGGGAAGCATCCGCCGTCCGCGCGTTTCTCGAAAACCAGTGTGGCCTGTCCCGCACTGCGCCCAAGCCCGGCCGCATCTTCGAGACGCACGACGGCGCGCTCCGCTTCTGGGAGGAGCAAATCGCCGCCGGACGCCTGACCGCCCCCTTCGACGTCACCCACGTTGACGCGCACAGCGACCTCGGCATCGGCTATCCCGGCCCGAACTTCGTGCTGTTCAACGTCCTGTCCATGCCCGTCCAAAAGCGGCTGGACTACGCCGCCTTCTATGCCCAGAAGAAGCTCGATGAGGCGAATTACCTGCTTTTCGCGCTGGCGATGCGGCGGATTTCGGCGCTGGAGAACGTGCGAAATCCGCGTTCGCGCCCGGATATTCCGTCGGTGCTGCTTGATGCGGATGGCAACATCCATCTCAATTCGCTGACCGCGCAGATGTTCGCCGCGAAAAATGGCGCTGAACCAACGATTCCCTTCCGCGTCTACGATGATTACCGCGATTTCCGCGCGGCGGGGGCGTATGACTTCGTGACGCTCGCAATTTCGCCGCGGTACGCGCCGAAGGAGGCGGATGGGCTGGTGGAGGTGGTGGGGGAATATATCAAGAAAGAAAAAAATTTTTGTAATGGGTGTTGACAAAATAAAAAACATGTGATATATTAAAGATGTCCTCAATGGAGGAAAAGCGACCTATAAGCAAAGGAGGCGAGTCCAATGGGGCGGCTGGATGATTCAGAAGCAATAGCCGAGCACAATCAAAATAGGAGGAAAACGTATGAAGAAAATGACGGCATTACTGCTTGCGTTGGTTTTGACTTGCTTGTTTGCTACGTCGGCGATGGCGGTAACGGTTACTGGTCCAAAGAAAACGTTCACTGTGGGAACCGGCATTAAGAGTGATGAATCGGATGAGCCGTATCTGGAAATTACGGAGTTCTCCACATCGGGTGCAGGGTATTTCGTTTTCTGGGTCACAAACAATTCCAATGATACGCAGGTGTCGCCTGCATATTATCCTAATAGCGCGGGCGTTAAGACAATTTACTATATGCAGGAAAGCAGAAAAGCTGGCTATGTAAAGGCAAATGTCAGTTATTCGGCTCGAGCCAGAACAAATAGTTCTGTGCCAACAAATGCACAAAGTACACTTGTAGCTGTTTTTGCGCCGTAACGTGATAAATTAAATGAGCGGAAGTGTCCTTTGCGGGATACTTCCGCCTATTGAGTTTTACTTACAGTCTTAACGATTTAAAGAAGGAGAAGCGAATGAAAAAGTTTCTGTCGCTGATGCTCTGCGCCGCTCTGACCCTGTGCGCTTTTGCCGCCTACGCGGAAAATGCAGAACTGAACATTGCCACCAATCAGTATTATGCCTTGATGGAACGCATGGAGCAGTTTGAACAGGAAAGCGGCATCAGCATCACCTGCGAAAAGTCCGTAGACATCATGGACACGATTTCGACCGCCTACGTTATCAAGAATCCCGACATTGATTTGTTTGTTTTCACTGCTTACGACGGCTTATATACCCTCAAAAACATGGAATACTACGCGCCGCTAACCGGCAGCGCGATTTTGCAGGACGCTTTCCAGCATGTCTATCCCGCTCTGCGCCCCGTCTGCACGGATGACGATACGCTGATGGGCTGGATAATAGATGCTTCCCCGATGGGCATGATGGTCTTGACGGAATATCTGGACGAATGGGGAATGAAGTCGCCCGAAACCTTCGACGAACTGCTGGATGTGTGCAACGAAATTCTGGAAGAAGGGCTTCTGCCGGAAGAGACAGGGCTTCTGATGCAGGAATACACCCAGTCGGGCATGATGGACTTGTTCATGAAGTATTACATCATGACCTCCCTGCAGGAGGGACGCAGGCTGGACTTTACGGACGAAACGTTTCTGCATTACGTCCAGCGCATCAAGGACGAACTGCCCGCGGAAGAAGAGCCGCGCATGGCATTTGAAAATATTTTCATGATTCCGGGTGCTTCGTCCGCCCCGTCGCAGATGATTCAATTCGTGCCGCGCATTTTCCCGGAGCAGAACAGCGCGGTTGAAACGTATGTGACCATTGCTGTGGTGAACCCCTACGGCAAGAATCAGGAAGCCGCGATTCAGTTTTTGGAATACTGCGCGACACATCTGACAGATGGAAGTTACTTTATCTATGACAACCTGACCGAGCCGATTGAAAATCCGTCGATGGTGGCGCAGCTGGATGAACTTGCGGAAAAAATCGCACTGCTGGAACAGAAAGCAGATAAAGAGCGCGCGGACGAGGACACCCTGCGCGACTTGCAGGATCAGTACGCAAACATGGAGCAGTGGCGTTATTTCTCTTCGACGGAGGATATTGCCTACTATCAGGAGATGGCAAAATCGCTGTATGTGTCAGAGGGTTCGCCGCTGACGTATGATGACGCGCTTCAGGTGTTGGTGCAGCGCTATCTGAACGGCGCGTTTGATGCGGCGACGTTCGCGAAGGAATGCCAGAATCATGTGGAAATGATTTACGCGGAAATCGGCGAATAAAATCAGCAGAATCAAACCAATAGAAAAACCTCGCGGCATCACCTGTCGCGAGGTTTTTATGTGCAAATCAAATCCCCGTTGCGGATTTCGCGGACGTGGCGATATTCTCCGCGTGGTCGCCGATACGTTCGAGGTTCGTCAGCATGTCCAGATAAATCATGCCGTTCTTCGCGGAACACTTGTGGTTCTTCAAGCGATCCATGTGGTGGCTGCGGAGGGCTTCGGTCGTCGTGTCGATTTCGTCCTCCACGCTCTCCACTTCGCCCAGCAGCACATTGTCCGTCACCTGCGCCTTGAACATGTCAAGCGAGCGCTGCACCTGCGCGCGCACAAGGTTCGACAGGCTTTCCAGCTCCTGTACCGCCTTGGGCGAGAATTTCACCTCATCCTGATTCTTCAGCTGCGCGGATTCGAGGATGTTCTGGCTGTGGTCGCCAATGCGCTCCATGTCGTTGACGACGTGGAAGAGCGAGCCGACCAGCTTCGTGTCCTTCTCGGACAGGTCAAGCCCCTTCACTTCCACCAGCGAATCGGTGATTTCGCGGTTCAGGTAGTCCAGCACGTCCTCGTTCCGTGCCAGCTCTTCGGACTTCTTCTCGTCCCACTCGTTGAAGCACTCCATCGCCCGCTGGAAGTTGCCCATCGCGATGCCGCCCATGCGCTGCACTTCGTTGAACAGCTGCGCCACGGCAATCGGCGGCGTCTTGAGCATACGCGCGTCAAAGTAGAGCAGCTTCATTTCCTCGGCGGTCGAGCCGTCGCCCTTGATCAGCAGGCAAGCGAGCTTCTCCAGCCAGCTTGCGGCGGGCAGCAGCAGCGCCGTCGTCGTGACGTTGAAGAGAATGTGGACAATGGCGATTTGCAGCTTGAGATTGCCGGGGGAGAGCATCTCGACCCAGCTTGCCAGCGGCAGGCAGCAGGCGATGATGACGAAAATCACTGTGCCGATGACGTTGAAGAGCAGGTGCACCGTCGCCGCGCGCTTGGCGGTGGAGTTTGTGCCCGCGCACGCCAGCAGCGCCGTGACGCAGGTGCCGATATTCTGCCCGAAGAGGATGAAGATGGCGCTGTCCAGCCCAATCAGCCCCTGCGCGACGAGCGTTTGCAGGATGCCAATACTGGCGGCGGAGGATTGCAGGACGGCGGTGATGCCCGCGCCAATCAGCACGCCCAGAATCGGGTTGTTGATGGACGCCATCGCCGTCTGGAAGCCCTCCCACGTCCGCAGCGGCTCCATCGCGCCGGACATGGTGTTCATGCCGATGAACAGGATGCCCAGACCCATCGTGATGGTGCCGAACTGCTTGGCGGTTCTGTACTTGTCGGGAAGATTCGAGAGAATCAGCCCCAGAAATGTGAAGATGGCGGCGAAATCAATCTGCACGGACAGCAGCAGCGACGTGACCGTAGTGCCGATGTTTGCGCCCATAATCACGCCGACCGCCTGCGTCAGGGACATCAGCCCCGCGTTGACGAAACCGACGACCATGACCGTCGTCGCGGAGGAGGACTGCACCACCGCCGTGATGGTGATGCCCGCGAGCATGGCGAGGAAGCGGTTGCCCGTGACCATGCCCAGCAGCTTTTTCAGCCGTGTACCCGCCGCTTTTTCCAGCGCTTCGCCCATCAGCTGCATTCCGAACAGGAACAGCCCCAGTCCGCCGAACAGGGATAAGACATTCATAATCGTCATGGTGGTTCGTTTCCTCCGAGCGTGCCGCAATGCAGCAGAATTCCGCCTGTGCGGGGAAAAATCGCATACATACCTACTTTACCACACTTTGCGCTTGTTTTCAACTGAATTTTACATATTCATAGAGATTTTAGGCGGCGTTCAGCGGTGGAAAACAAAAAGCCGCCCCGAAAGGCGGCGAATGTCAAATTCGCAGCGGATGCCGCTTGGCAAATCAACATCTTGCGTGGAATCATCCCTGCGCCTGACGCACCATATGGTAAAACGTCCCTTCTCCGCTGAGCGTCACCCGCTTCACCGGCTCGCCCACCACCCGGAATCCTGCCTTCTCGTAGCAGCGAACGGCGCGCGTGTTCCACGTCCGCACTTCCAGATACATCGGCTTGCCCGGATACAGCCGCTGGGATAAATCCCACGCCAGCGCCGTCATCTGCGTGCCGTACCCCTGTCCGCAGTGGTCGGGATGCGCCCCGATGCCGAAAAACACCTCGCTGCCCTCGTCCGACAGGTTCACGAAGCCCACCAGCGTTTCGCCATCATAAAAGGAATAGAAATTGTTTGCCGGATTCGCGAAACCGTATCCGTGCTTCTTCTGCTCGGCATACGGCGGATTGTTGTACATCGCGTATTCGCCGGGGTACTGCCACGCGCAGATGGCTTCCTTCTCGGCTTCGGTGATCGGATGATACGTCAGCATGGGCGTTTTCCTCCTTGGGGATATTTCTGATTATGCAAAAAACCGGAGGCAGCCTGCGCCGCCCCCGGTCAAATCCTCGATTATTGCAGCACAATGCCTTCCGCTTCCAGCTCCGCGCGGGTGCAGAGCCGCAGCGTCACATAGTTCTGCTGGCAGATGATGTAGCCGCCGCCTTCGCGCGTGTCCTTGTTCTCCAGCGTCACGATGCCCTGCGTGATGCAGTCGTGGTCGGCGCAGCTGGCGTCGGTCATCTCGATGCTCGTCTCCGTGACGTGGATGATGTTCACGCACACGCCGTGGATCAGCCGGTAGTACCCGTCCTCCAGCAGCGGAATCGGCTCGTACGTCTTTGTGCCGACTGTCACAAGCAGGAACGCGACGGCTTCAGACGGGTCGCGAACCGCGCTTGCCATCGGGGAGGGCGCAATGCCGGGGTCAGTACCGCGCGTCGCCGGGTTCAGCTTCGCGAAGCTCAGCGATTCGTTCGATGCCGCCAGAATCGCCTGCGCGTCGGCGAGGGTTTCCTGCGTCGTCGTCAATTCCGCCTCTGCCGCGGCAAGGGTTGCCTTGGTGGCTTCCAGCTCCGTCGTGGCGGCGGTCAGGCTGTCCTTCGTCGCAGCGAGTTCATTTTCCGCGGTGGTCAGGCTGTCCTTCGTTGCGGAGAGTTCGGCTTCCTTCGCGGTCAGACTGTCTTTCGTCGCGGTGAGTTCGGCTTCCTTCGCGGTCAGACTGTCCTTCGTCGCGGTGAGTTCGGCTTCCTTCGCGGTCAGACTGTCCTTCGTCGCGGTGAGTTCGGCTTCCTTCGCGGTCAGACTGTCCTTCGTCGCGGTGAGTTCGGCTTCCTTTGCGGTCAGGGTGTCTTTCGTCGTCGTGAGCTCGGCTTCGGTGGCGGTCAGCGCCGTCTTGGTGTCGGACAATACCGTCGTGGCGGCGGCGAGGGTGTCCTTCGTCGCGGTCAGCTCGTTTTCAGTGGCGGACAGGCTGGTTTTTGTGTCGGACAGCTCCGTCTGCGCGGCAGTCAGCGTGTTCTGCGTCACCGCCAGCTCGGCTTCCGTCGCGGCGAGCGCTTCCTTCGTGTTCTCCAGTTCATATTCCTTCGCCGGCAGGGATGCCTTCAAGGTGTCCAGTTCGTTCTGCGTGGTGGACAGCGTGTCCTTCACTGCCGCCAGTTCGGTCTGGGTGATCATCAGCGTGTCCTTCGTGGATGCCAGCGTGGTGTCGCGGCTGTTCAGGGCAGTCTGCGTTTCGGCGAGGGTGGCTTCGGTGGATGCGAGGGTGTCCTTTGTGGCGGACAGCTCGGTTTCGCGGTCAGCAAGCGTGTCCTGCGTTTCTGCGAGGGTGGCTTCGGTGGACGCGAGGGTGTCCTTCGTCGCGGACAGCTCGGTTTCGCGGTCAGCAAGCGTACCCTGCGTTTCGGCGAGGGCGGCTTCGGTGGATGCGAGGGTGTCCTTTGTCGCGGACAGTTCAGTTTCGCGGTCGGCAAGCGTGCCCTGCGTTTCGGCGAGGGTGGCTTCGGTGGATGCGAGGGTGTCCTTTGCCGCGGACAATTCAGTTTCGCGGTCAGCAAGCGTGCCCTGCGTTTCGGCGAGGGTGGCTTCGGTGGATGCAAGGGTGGTCTGGGTATCCGTCAAGGCGGCGGCGGTCGTGTCCAGCGTGGTCTGCGTGTCCGCGAGGGTCGCTTCGGTAGATGCGAGGGTGTCCTTTGCCGCGGACAGGCTGTTTTCGGTGTCCGCTAAGGTGGATTGGGTGGAGGACAGCACGCTCTGCGTGTCCGTCAGCTGATTCCGGGTGTCCGTCAGCGAATTGTGGCTGACGATGAGACCGGCGCCAAGCGCGATGGAGGAAACTGCCAGCACGATGGCGGCAATCATCCAGATGATGGTCTTTTTCCGGGCGGCAATGGGACTCATAGCAATCCTCCTAACAAGCGACGAAAATGGGCGGAAAACTTCCGTTTTTTCCAGTTTACCACCATCGGGGGAAGTTGTCAATCTCGAATTTCGCGGAAGCACAAAAAACGCCCCTCCGCCGACAAAAGCAGAGGGGCAGGGGAAGGCGGATTAGGGCACCACCGCACAATTCGGCGGCGCGTCTGACGATGTCTTTTCCGCCATCTGCGGCATGCAAATTCCTCGATTTACCTCCAGTAAACCTTCGGAATTTGCACTTGCATCTGACGAAAAATCCATTCGCCAGCCGACCACCTCATTTGTGCGGTGTTACCCTTACTTCTTCAGTTCAATCCCTTGACCCTTCAGCCGCGCAACCACGCCGTCGACAACCGCCTGCACTTCGTCGCGGGTGAGCGTGCGCTCCGGGTGCGAGAAGGACAGGCGAATCGTGATGGTCTTGCCGGTGATGTCGCTGTATGTGCCCAGCACGGTCACCTTCTGCACCAGCGGGGAGTTCTCCGCCTTCACCGCGTCCAGAATCGGCTGGCAGCGATTGACCACGAAGGTCAAATCCTGCTCCATGCCGGGGAAGCGGGACGGCTCACGGTAGACGATGGGCGCGGGCACGATGGACGCAAGCGCTTCCGTGTCGATTTCGGCAAACACAATCGCCGCCTTCTTGTCGATGTTCTTGCCGACAACCGGGTGCGCCACGCCGATTTCGCCGAGTTCAACGCCGTCCAGCACGATGGCGTTCAGGTTCTTCGGATGCTCATAGGAGTGGGTCGCTTCCATTGCGTGGAAGGACAAATCCTTGTGCAGAATGTCGCTCACGGCGACGCACAGCATGTCGCGCAGGCGGAAATACAGCGTTTCCACGTTATCGACCTTGCTGAAGAGCG
>ULOT01017484.1_pt1 | contig 12669 bp, 9 predicted proteins | sample 1952811 | NCBI WGS metagenome assembly ULOT01 (sample SAMEA4835609, study PRJEB28245) | human gut metagenome | biome: gut microbiome; material: fecal sample | place: Denmark | collected 2008
GGGCGACGGCTATACCGAAGAGGACATCGCGCGCGTCCACGCACCCATCGGCCTTCCGATTCTGGCCGAGACGCCGGAGGAGATCGCCATCAGCATCGCGGCGGAGATGATCGAGCACCGCGCGCGCCTCGCCGGACAGCGGCACTGAGGGCGCTCACATGCAGATCGCACCGCTTTTGCACATCGGCCGCGGCGTGACGGCCATCATCGGCGGCGGCGGAAAGACGACGCTGATAGAAACGCTCGCCGGGGAGCTTTCGAAAAAGGGTAAGGTCATTATCACGACCACAACGCACATCCGCCGCCCGGAGCAGTATGAAACGCTGCTGGACGCTACCGAGGCCGCCGTTTCGGCGGCATTGGAGCGGTCGGGCATCGTCTGTGTTGCCTCGCAGGCGGAGAGCGGCAAGCTCTGCGCGCCGTGGCTCTCAATGGGCACGCTGGCGCAGCTTGCGGATTTTGTACTTGTCGAGGCGGACGGTGCCAAGCGCCTGCCGCTCAAGGCGCACGCTTCCCATGAGCCGGTGATCCCGGAGGAGGCGCAGCGTGTCATCATGGTCATCGGCATCGACGGCGTCGGCAAAACCATCCGCGAGACCTGCCACCGCAGCGCGCTCTACGCGCAGTTCGCGGGCGTGGATGAGGAGACGGTCGTCACGCCGCAGCTCGCCGCGCGCGTTGTCAACGCCGAGGGTTACGGCGACCGCGTTTATATCAACAAGGTGGAGTCTGCCGCCGATTATGAAGCGGCGCAGGCCATGGCAAATGAATTTTCCTGCCCGGTCATCGCGGGCAGTCTGCATCAGGGGGTATATGTATGCTTGCATTGATTCGCGGCGCGGGAGACATCGCGAGCGGCGCGGCCATGCGCCTTTGGCGCTGCGGGATCGACGTGGTGATGACCGATCTCGCCCGCCCGACGGCCATCCGCCGCACGGTGGCGTTTTCCGATGCCATCGTCCACGGAGAGACAACGGTCGAGGGCCTGCGCGCCGTGCGCGCGGAGAATGCCGCGGAGGCGAAGAAGCTGCTGCGCGAGGGTGTGCTGCCTGTTTTAGCTGACCCTGAGTGCGCCTGCCGCGAGGAGCTCGCGCCCGACGCGCTCGTGGACGCGATTCTTGCCAAGCGCAATCTCGGCACGAAGATCGACGACGCGCCGATCGTCGTGGGTGTCGGCCCCGGCTTCACGGCGGGGGAGGACTGCTACGCGGTCGTCGAGACGATGCGCGGCCACACGCTCGGGCGCGTCATCTACTCCGGCAGCGCGCTGCCGAACACGAACATTCCCGGCCTCATCGGCGGCTTTGCGGGCGAGCGCGTGCTGCGCGCGCCGTGCGACGGCATTTTTACTGCCGTCCACCGCATCGGCGACACGGTCGAGGAGGGCGAGACCATCGGCTTTGTCGAGGGTCAGCCGATGAAGTGCACCATCAGCGGTGTGCTGCGCGGCGTGCTGGACGATGGCGTGCCCGTTAAGAAGGGGATGAAGTCCGGCGATGTCGACCCGCGCTGCAAGCCGGAATACTGCACGACGATCTCGGACAAGGCCCTCGCCGTCGGCGGGGGAGTGGTCGAAGCGGTGCTGTATTTGAGCGCGAAACAACAGGGCAGACGTTGATATGCCCTGCACTGCGCGGGAGATGTCCCATTGGCATGGGACTGCGCGGGGCAAAGGGGGCCTTCTCTCACGTGAGAGAAGGCCCCCTTTGAATCCCCCAAGAGAACGGCAGGGGCGTTTCGATCTCGCCCCTGCACCCCTAACGACCAAAAGGGAGGGGCCTTGCCCCTCCTTTTTGGATTATCCACCCCGCTGTTGCTTCTGACGGCGCGGCATTGCTGCACTCGCCGCTTAGGGGTACTGCTTTTTTAGCCTTTTGCTGGGTCGGCACTGCTGTAGTCATTGCTGATGGGCTCATCGGAAATGATGTCGTGTGAAATGACTTGGTCTTCTGCGTCCAACAGGGCTTTTATCAGGACTTCACGGGCAAGAATGCCTTTACCTTCGTCGTAAAGGTCGATGGCTTCGCTCATACTGCGTACCATCAAATGGTATAGCGTTTTATAAGTCGTCATCTTATCACCTCTACACAATTATAGGTCAATATCACCCTATTATCAATAGGTCAATTTGCCATAATTTTGTTGGGGTGATTAGATGACTCGTATGAAAGAACTGCGCAAAAAGAAAGGCTTCTCACAGGTTAGAATGCAGATGCTGACGGGAATTGACCAGAGCGATTATTCAAAAATCGAGACCGGCAAACGAAATATGAGCTTTGAACAGTGCCGCCGCATCGCCCTTGCCCTGGAAACCAGCATGGACTATCTCGCCGGCTTGACCGACCAGGACACCCCCTATCCCAGAACAAAGTAAAACGACCGCTGACGCGGTCGTTTTTTCTATTAGAAGCGCGGCGAGCGCAGCAATGTCGCTTCGGCACGCACTGCTGAAACGGAATTATCCAAAGTAGACGTAGTTCTTACCGGAAGTGCCATGGGGAGGATAATCCAAAAAGGAGGGGCGAGGCCCCTCCCTTTTGGTCGTTAGGGGGTGCAGGGGGCGAAATCGAAACGCCCCCTGCCTTTCTCTTGGGGGATTCAAAGGGGGAGGTTCTCTTTTGAAAGAGAATCTCCCCCTTTGTCCCGTGCAGCGCCGCTGGCGCTGCCATCCTTATTGATGTTTATAAATCCGCCGATTGTCGAGCGCGAAGACACGCTGGCTGAATTCGCCCGCTTTGAGCGGCGCGAGCACCTCGCGGTAGATCTCCATGCGGCTGTCGATCTGGTCGACGAGCGACAAAAGCTCTGCCTCCGCGCACTGGGGCAGCACCGCCGCGCCGAATTCCGGTTGGCCGTGATGCGAGAGAATCAGGTGCTCCAAAAGCGTCGCCTTTTCCTCGGGCAGGTCGAGCTCGGCGGCAATCGCCGCGACCTCCTGCGCGCCCATGACGAGGTGGCCGAGCAGCTGGCCCTTCGTCGAATAGTCCGTCACAAGGCCAAGCTCGGAGAATGTGAACTCCTGCTCCTTGGCGAAGTCGTGCAGCAGCGTGCCGGTGAGGAGCAGGCTGCGGTTCACAGTGTCCGCGTACTGCGCGGACAGAAAATCGGCAAGGCGCAGCATGTTGAGCGTGTGCATCAGAAGACCGGACAAAAAGCCGTGGTGAACGCTCTTGGCGGCGGGAATGGTGCGGAACGCTGCCTCGTGGCGGCGGAGCATTTCCTCGCACACGGCACGGTAGTCTGCGTCCTCGATGGTCGAAACGAGTGCCTTGACCTCGTCATAGCCGGCCTCGCGGTCGATGGGCGCGACGCTCACGAGCTTCGAGACGTCGACGCAGTCATTGTCTTCGGCGAGGCGCAGCTTGTCGACTGTGAGCTGGGGCATGCCGCGGTAGTCCGATACGCTCCCACGCACCTTGAGCACCTTGCCTACGTCGCGCTCGCCGACAGGGCCGCTGTAATCCCAGACCTTTGCTTCGATCGTGCCGCTCGTGTCGGCGAGCACTGCGCTCAAAAACGGCTTGCCGCTGGCTGTCACCTTGGCAAAGGCGGCCTTGAGCAGATAAAAGCCTTCCACGTCCATACCGCGCTGCATCTGCGCGATGGAAAGACCAACTTCCATGATAAAAACCTCTTTCTGCCCGCGCGCAGCGGACGAATCTTTCTTCTTTCGTTAACGAACAGCATTATAGCATGCCTGCGCGGAAAGTGCACGGAAAATTTAGTGTGCGGCCTTTTCCCTCTGCGCACGCTCGAGCCAGTCCTTTCCCTCGGTGAAGCGCGCGACGAGGAACGTGACCACGTAGTCGCCTGCGGCGTTGATCATCGTCGCGGGCGGGTCGACAAGGTTGCCGATCGTCACGGCGATGGGATAGGCGATGGCCATCTGCGCGGGGAAGAAAAGAGAGCAGATGATGTACTCGCCGATGTAGCCGCCGCCGGGAATACCGCTCATCGCGACCGAGCTGAACACGGCGACAAGCAGGATCTTGACGATGAGCCCCGCGCCCTCAAACGGGATGCCGAACACGCCGAAGAGGAACGCGATCTTCAGCACGCAGCTGAAGCACGAGCCGTCCATGTGCATCGTCGCGCCCAGCGGCAGGACGAGGTCGGAGATGTCACGCGGCACGCCGCTGTCTTCCGCGGCCTCTAAATTTGTCGGGATCGTCGCGACGGACGAGCAGGTGCCGAGCGCCGTGACCGCGGGGCGCAGGATGTGCCGCCGCATGACGCGCATGCCCTCCTTTCCGCCGCCGAGATAGGCGTAGAGCGGAAACGCGACGAGCGCGTAGACAAAGCAGAGCGGATAGTAGACGAGCATCGCGCGGCCATAGGCCGCGGTGATCTGCGCACCGTAGGTCGCGACGAGTGAGGCGAAAAAACCGAAAAACGCGACGGGCGCGTAGTAGGAGATGAGCGAGACGACCTTCAAAAGGCAGTTCGTCATGTCCTGCAGGACTTTTGCCGTCAGGCAGTCCGCGCCGCCGCTCAGATTGACGCCAAAGCCGATGAGAAGCGAAAACACGATGAGCGGCAGCATCGCGCGGCGGGACAGCAGCGCCGCGAAATCCTCGACCGTGAAGAAGTTGACGAGCAGCTGTGCGACGCTCGCCTGTTCATCGACCGTGCCCGCCGCCGCGTCCGCCCACGGCTCGAGGACCGGGGGATAGAGGCGCATCGCAAAGAGCATGATGACTGCGGCGATAAGGCCCGTGACGATGAAGACCAAAAGCGTCGTGCCCATGATCCTCCCCGCGCGCTTCGGGCTTTTCATGCAGGCGATGGAGCTACTCAGCGAGCAGAACACGAGCGGCACGACGATGCAGAACATCAGGTTAATGAAGATCGTGCCGAGCGGGGCGAGACACGTCGCCCCCGGCCACAGCGCGCCCAGCACGCATCCGAGTACGATGGCGAGCAGCATCGCGCTCAGAAAGCCGTAGGTGCGGAAAAAGGAACGAGACATAGAATTCCTCCCTTAAAAATTGCGTTCAACACAATATAGCGGGAGAACTTGGACGATATGCGAACTCAAAAAAGGACACATCCGTACGGATGTGTCCTTTTTTTGAGTTATTCAAGCTCGAATGCGCCGGTGTAGAGTTGGTAATAGGTTCCCTTTTCCGCAATCAGCTTTTCGTGGCTGCCGCGTTCGATGATGCGGCCGTGGTCGAGGACCATGATGACATCGGAATTCTTGACAGTCGACAGGCGGTGCGCGATGACGAACACCGTGCGGCCCTCCATCAGCTTATCCATACCGCGCTGGACGATGGCCTCGGTGCGCGTGTCGATGGACGATGTCGCCTCGTCGAGGATCATGACCGGCGGGTCGGCGACCGCCGCGCGGGCGATGGAGATGAGCTGGCGCTGACCCTGCGAGAGGTTTGCGCCGTTGTTGGCGAGCTCCGTCGCGTAGCCCTGCGGAAGGCGCGTAATGAAATCGTCCGCGCCGGCGAGCTTTGCCGCGGCGATGCACTCTTCATCCGTTGCGTTGAGTTTACCATAACGGATGTTGTCCATCACCGTGCCGGTGAAGAGGTTGACGTCCTGCAAAACGATGCCCAAGCTGCGGCGCAGGTCGGCCTTTTTGATCTTGCTGACGTCGATGCCGTCGTAGAGGATCTGACCGTCGGCAATGTCGTAAAAGCGGTTGATGAGGTTCGTGATGGTCGTCTTGCCTGCGCCCGTCGCGCCGACAAAGGCGACCTTCTGACCGGGCTCCGCGTAGACGGAGACGTCGTGCAAGACCTCTTTGTTCGGCTCGTAGCCGAAGTCCACGTCGATGAGGCGCACGTCGCCGCGCAGCTCGCGGTAAGAGGCCTTGCCGATGTCGTTCGGATTCTTCCACGCCCAGTGGCCGGTGTGATGGTCGCTCTCGGTGATCGTGCCGTCGGGGGCGATGTTCGCGTCGACGAGCGTGACGAAGCCGTCGTCTGTCTCAGCCTTTTCATCGATGAGGGAGAACACGCGCTGCGCGCCTGCGCCCGCCATGACGATGGAATTGATCTGCTGGGAGAGCTGGTTGATGTTGCCCGTGAACTGCTTGGTCATGTTGAGGAACGGGACGAGAATGGAGATATCCAGCGCCTTGCCGGAAAGGCTCAGGTTCGGAACGCCGATAAGCAGCAGCACGCCGCCCACGAGCGCCAGAGCCACATAGAGGAAGTTGCCGATGTTGCCGATGATGGGGCCGAGCACGCTGGCATAGGCGTGGGCGCGGTAGCTGTCTTCAAAGAGGGCGTCGTTGATCTTGTCGAACTCCGCGATGGAGCGCTGCTCGTGGCAGAAGACCTTGACGACCTTCTGGCCGGTCATCGTCTCCTGAATATAGCCCTCGGTTTTGGCGACGGCCTGCTGCTGGCGCAGGAAGAATTTGGCGCTGCCGCCGCCGACACGCTTGGTGACAACGGTCATCAGGATGATGCCGAGTATCGAAATGAGCGTCAGCCAGATGCTGAAATAGAGCATGATGGCGAACACGCCCAGCACGATCGCGCCGGACTGGATGAAGGCGGGGATGGCCTCGGACACGAGCTGGCGCAGCGTGTCGATATCGTTGGTGTAGAAGCTCATGATATCGCCGTGCTGGTGGGTGTCGAAGTAGCGGATGGGAAGATCCTGCATGCCGCCGAACATCTCCTGACGGAGCTTGTCGAGAAAGCCCTGCGTCATATAGGCCATGAGCTGCTTGTAGACCAGGATCGCGATGATCGAGAGCACATAGAGCGAGATGAGCAGCGACAGGATGGGGATGAGCTCTGCTTTGGCGGAGACCCAGTCGCGCGAGACGTACCACTTTTCAATGACCTGAATGACATTCTGCACGAAAAGCGACGGGATCGACGTGACGATGGCCGAGAACAGGATGCACGCGAACGTGACGGGCGCGAGCACAGGATAGTAGGAAAAGAGCTTTTTCACCGTGCGCTTAAGCATGGCGAGGTTCGCCGCACCGTCGTTTGGGCGGCGGGAATTCTTGGGATCACGCTTCATCCTGCTCACCTCCGTTCGTCTGGGATTCGTAGACCTCGCGGTAAATTTCGCTCGAAGCGAGGAGCTGATCGTGCGTGCCCATGTCCGCAATATGGCCATTGTCCATCACGAGAATGAGGTCGGCATCCTGCACGGACGCGACGCGCTGGGCGATGATGATCTTCGTCGTCTCGGGAATATAGGTGCGGAAGCCCTCGCGGATCAGCGCGTCGGTGCGCGTGTCGACCGCGGAAGTCGAGTCGTCGAGGATCAGAATCTTCGGCTTTTTGAGAAGCGCCCGGGCGATGCAGAGACGCTGCTTCTGTCCGCCGGAGACGTTCGAGCCGCCTTGCTCGATATAGGTGTCATACCCGTCGGGGAAGGGGCGGACGAATTCGTCCGCCTGCGCGAGCCTGCACGCCTCGATCATCTCGTCGTCGGTGGCGTTTTCGTTGCCCCAGCGCAGGTTGTCCTTGATCGTGCCGGAAAACAGCACGTTCTTTTGCAGCACGACGCTGACCGCACCGCGCAGGACCTCGAGGTCGTATTCGCGCACATCTCTGCCGCCGACCTTGACGCAGCCCTCGCTCACATCGTAAAGGCGCGGGATGAGCTGCACGAGGGTCGACTTGCTCGAGCCCGTACCGCCGAGGATGCCGACGGTCATGCCCGAGTCGATGTGCAGGTTGATGTCCTGCAGCGCGAATTTCTTCGCCTGTGCGGAGTACTTGAAGCTGACGTTTTCAAAGTCGATGGAGCCGTCCTTTACGTTCAGTGCGGGAGAGGCGGGATCAGTGAGCGCGGGCTCTTCCTCAAGCACCTCGCAGATACGGACGAAGGACTCATACGACATCGTCATCATCACGTAGATCATCGAGATCATCATCAGCGACATTAAGATCTGCATGCCGTAGGTCAGCATGGCCGAGAGCTGGCCAACGTCGATGGTCGTGCCGCCGTTCGTGATGATGATCCGCGAGCCGACGAACAGCACGAAGATCATGTTGAAGTATACGCAGAACTGCATCAGCGGCGCGTTGAGCGCGACAACGCGCTCGGCGAAGGTGAAGTCCTTGGCGATATCGTGCGAGGCCGCGGCGAACTTCTGCTTTTCATACCCTTCGCGGGCAAAGCCCTTGACCACGCGCATCGCGCGCACATTTTCCTCGACCGATTCATTGAGCTTATCGTACTTGCGGAACACCGCGCGGAACGCGGGCATTGCCTTACGTGCGATCAGAAGAAGTCCGATTACCAGCACGGGAATGATAATGAGGAATGTCGTCGCCAGCGCGCCGCCCATGATATAGGCCATGATGACGGCGAAGAGGAACATCAGCGGCGCGCGCACCGCGATGCGGATGCACATCATAAAGGACATCTGCACGTTGTTGATATCGGTCGTCATGCGCGTGACGAGCGAGGCGGAGGAGAATTTGTCGATATTTTCAAACGCGAAGCTCTGCACGCGGGTAAAGACATCGTGGCGGACGTTTTTGGCAAAGCCGGCGCTCGCGCGCGAGCCGTAAAGCCCGCCGAGCGCGCCGCAGCCGAGCGACACGAGCGACATCAGGATGAGCCCAAGGCCCACGCGCACAACGCCGCTGAGCTCCGCGCCGCCCTTGATCTCGTTGACGAGGTTGGCGGTGAAAAACGGGATCAGCACTTCAATCGCGACCTCGCCGACCATGCACAAGAGCGTCAGGATCGTGGGCTTTTTATACTCGCGGATGCAGCCCATGAAGCGATGGATCATATTCATCGGCAGTGGCCTCCTTTCTTAGTTTGTGGGGGACAGTCGGGCAGCTTGCCCTGCTCGATCATGCGCTTGCGTTTGGCCTCAAAGGTGTCGTGGATGGTGCGAAGCGCCGTGCAGAAGGTCTCGCGCTCTTCGCCTTCGAGCTGGTCGAAAAACGCGCGGAACTCCGCCGCATCCTTCTCTAAAAAGCTCGCCACGTATTCGTCGGCCTTCTCAGTCGCCCGCAGGCGGATGACGCGGCGGTCGTCGGGGTCGCTCAGCCGCTCGGCAAAGCCGCCCTCGACCAGCTTGTCGACGAGCTTGCTCATCTGCTGCTTGGGCATGCGGGCAAAATTTGCAAGCTCTGTCATCGTCATCGTGCGGCCGCTGCGGCGCATCGACTGGATGCAGTAGTACATGTCAAGGCTGACGCCGTCGTTCAGCATGCGCTTGAACGGACGGGCAAACCAGTAGTGCCACGCGGGGATCGTGTCGAGCAGCAGCTCCTGGATCTCGTTGGTCTGCATGTGGTTCTCCTTTCTTGAAAATACTTAGATAGTCAACTTGAATTGACTATCACTTTGAATTGACAGTGCTTAGGATACAACAATTAAAAACGAATTGCAAGAGGAAAATGCGCAAAAAGAGCGCAAAAAAACGGCAGCTTTTCACTGCCGCTTTAGGAAAGTATGAATGAGGAATGCCGCGCGATAAGTCTGTAAGAGGTCGGTTTGGCGCCCTCAGCGATAAGTTTGTAATAAGAGGGTGGTTTGGATCCCTCAGGAGGTAAAAAGGGGAACGAGACGATGTTCGTCTTGCCATCTACGGTGCTTTCGACCGTTAGGGTCTGCGCAGCCGCGTCCAGATGGCTGACGGCGCATGCGTCCGCGCTTTCGACGCGGATGGTTTTGTCGCCGTTGCGGCAATAATGCTCCGTGAAGTGCATTTCCTCGCCGCAGGTAAAGGCGGTGTAGCTGACTTCCGTACAGGCGTCCGCCGCAAAAACGGGGACGAGCAGCGCAAGCGAAAGGACCAGTGACAACAACAGGGAAGGGAGCCGTTTCATGGTATCGTCCTCCTATGCTGATTTTTGATCGCTGACGGGAATGCTTACATCAACAGCATGGCATAAAGACAGGAAAATGGCAAGAAAAATTTGAATTCCACAAAAAATCCGGCACTTTGACAAAAATGAAGGCCGAAAATGAGCCAGAATCACGAGCAAGGCCCGCGCCGGAAAAGACGGCGCGGGCCTTCTGTTATTGCTTGAGTTTTACATTGCTTCTGATCGTGCGCTCACTTCTGGGGCGGTTCGTCAGGCGTTGCAGCACGGCGCTGATCTGCCCCTCGGCGGCTTCGACCTCGGCATGGAACGCGCGGGCGGAGACGCGCAGCGCCCCGTGACCGAGGATGATGACCTGCTCGGGGCCGTCGGACGTCGCGACGCGCACGCGCCGCTCGCGGCGCAGCTCGTAGGTCGCGCGCTCGATGTAGGTGTCGGCAGTCTCAGCCTCTTTCGTGTAGACGACCTTGACACCGTGCACCGTCCGCACGCTGCCGGGGTTGCCCTTGACCTTGTAGGCGTCGAACACGACGATGACGCGGCACTTGCGAAAGCCCTGATAGTTGGCGAGAATGTCGATCAGCGCGCCGCGCGCCGCGGCGACATCCTGCGCGGCAAGCCGATGGAGCTCGTCCCACGCGAAGATGATGTTGTAGCCGTCGACGAGCAGATATTCCGTGTCCTCTGAGTGGATCGTGACGTCATAGTGATCGGCGAGCGAGGTGCGTGCGGGCTTTTTGCTCGGTTCGAACGCGCGGCGCTCGACCTTGCCGTATGTGCGCTCGAAAATGTCCTGCAATTCCTTATCCTCGGCATATGCGCCGCCTGCGCCGACGCCGCGTCGGGGGAGCGGCGCGGGCGCTTCTTCGACGGCCTCTTCACCAAGGCGGATGCCGCTGTCGCAGTGAACATGCGCGTGAACTTCATTCCACGGGACCGTGATGCTGCCGCCGTGGTCGCAGAAGACGGAGGACGCGGGATTATCCGTGTCGCGCTCGGCGTCGTAGCCAAGGGACGCGACGATCTCGTCCTGATTTTGGCAGGCCTCATACCCGCGCACGGCACAGGAGAGCTGTCCGCGGCCGCGGGTGTAGGCCGCGACGTCGGCAAAGTAGTCGCGCAGCGTGCGCACCGGCGCATAGCCCGTGAGTACGGCGTTTTCCCCCTCGTTCTGCGGTGGTTCAACGGTGCCGCCCATGTTCTGGAGGTCGGTCATCGCGCGGCCGACGCACTCGGCGGGCACCTCGAGACGGAAGTCGTAATACGGCTCGAGCAGCACATTTTCTGCCTGCATCAAGCCCTGCCGCACGGCACGGTACGTCGCTTGACGGAAGTCGCCGCCCTCGGTGTGCTTCAGATGCGCGCGGCCCGCGACGAGCGTGAACTTCACATCCGTCAACGGTGAGCCGGTCAGCACGCCCGCATGCTCGCGCTCTAAAAGATGGGTGAAAATCAGCCGCTGCCAGTTGAGGTCGAGCGCGTCCGTCGGCACGTTTGACGCAAGCTGGATGCCCGCCCCGCGCGGAAGCGGCTCTATTAGAAGCTGTACTTCCGCATAGTGGCGCAGGGGCTCGAAATGTCCCATGCCGAGGACGGGGGCGGCGATGGTCTCGCGATAGACGATGCTGCCCTCGCCGAAGGTCACGTCGAGGCCGAAGCGGTCGAGGATGCGGCGGCGCAGAATTTCGAGCTGAATTTTGCCCATGAGCTGTACGTGGATCTGCCCGTAGCGCTCGCCCCAGACGATGCGCAGCATGGGGTCCTCTTCTTCAAGCTCGCGGAGCTTTATAAGCGCGCTGTGCGCGTCCGCGCCGTCGGGTAGGATGAGCTGATAGGTCAAAACCGGCTGCAAAAGCGGGGCGGACGCCTCCGCCTCCGCGCCGAGGCCGAGACCAACATAGCTGTGGCTGAGGCCCGTGACGGCGACGACGCTGCCCGCGCCCGCCTCTTCGAGCGCGCGGAATTTGACGCCGGAGTAAAGCCGCAGCTGATCGGCCTTTTCATTATAGTCCTGATTCTGCGCGCGATAGGTGAGAGGTGCCTTCACGCGCAGCGCGCCGCCTGTGACCTTGAGCCACGTGAGCCGCGCGCCCTGCGCGTCGCGCGAGATCTTGAAGACCTTTGCGCCGAATTCCTTCGGATAGACCGGCTCGCGCGTGAAGCACGCGAGCGCGGTGAGAAAGTCCTCCACGCCGTCCAGCTTGAGCGCCGAACCGAAAAAGCAGGGGAAGACCTTGCGGTTTTTGACCATCTCAGCAATCAGAGCGTCGTCGATTTTTCCACGCTCCAAAAGCTGCTCGAGCGCCGCCTCGTCGCAGAGAGCGAGCGCTTCGTCGCGCGTTTCCTGCGATGCGGAGAAATCGACGCATTCCGCGCTCAGTGTCGCCGTGAGCTGGCGCAGAAGCGCGTCCTTGTCCGCGCCCGCCAAGTCCATCTTGTTGATGAAAAGAAACGTCGGCACCTCGTAGCGCGTGAGCAGGCGCCAGAGCGTTCGCGTGTGGCTCTGCACGCCGTCGCTGCCGCTGATGACGAGCACTGCGTAGTCGAGCACCGACAGCGTGCGCTCCATCTCGGCGGAGAAATCGACGTGGCCCGGCGTGTCAAGCAGCGTGAACTCCTTATCGCCCGCAAACAGCATTGCCTGCTTGGAAAAGATCGTGATGCCGCGCTCGCGCTCGAGCGCGTCGGTGTCGAGGAAGGCATCGCCGTGGTCGACGCGGCCGAGCTTCCGCAGTGCGCCGGAGGCGTATAAAAGCCCCTCGGACAGAGTCGTTTTTCCCGAGTCGACGTGGGCGAGAATGCCGAGCGTGACCTTCTGCATGGCGCACCTCCTTTGTGAAAATCTGATTTCAGCCATGAGCAAAACTCCAAAAGAGTAGTAATTGCAATG
>ULOT01050757.1_pt1 | contig 12605 bp, 22 predicted proteins | sample 1952811 | NCBI WGS metagenome assembly ULOT01 (sample SAMEA4835609, study PRJEB28245) | human gut metagenome | biome: gut microbiome; material: fecal sample | place: Denmark | collected 2008
CCGCCGTCCCCGCTCCCAGCGCCGGGAACGCCGCGAGGAGAAGAACAAAAACGGCTGACGACGAAACAGGATGGAGAGAACAATGAAACTAGGGATCCTGGGCACGGGGATGATCGTGCGGGAGTTTCTGCCCTGGCTGGCAGGGCCGGACTGCCCCTTTACGGTGCAGGCGCTCTGCAGCACCCAGCGCAGTGCGCCGGTGGCCGACGAGATGTGCGAACAGTACGGCATTCCCCAGCACACCACGAACTATTTTGAATTATTGCAGTGGGTGGATGTGATCTATCTGGCCGTGCCCAACCTGCAGCATTACCGCTATGCCAAGGTGGCGCTGGAAGCGGGGAAGCATGTCATTGTGGAAAAGCCCATGGCCTGCACCGCTGCCCAGACCGAGGAGCTGGCGGCGCTGGCCCGCCGCAAAAAGGTGTTCCTGTTTGAGGCCATGACCACCCAGTACCTCGAAAACTACAACAAGATCCGGGAGCTGCTGCCCCGCATCGGCAGGGTGAAGCTGGTGCAGTGCAATTTCAGCCAGTATTCCAGCCGCTACGATGCCTTCTGTGCCGGGGAAACGCCGGTCTCCTTTGACCCGGAGTGTGCGGGCGGTGCCCTGATGGATCTGAATGTCTACAACATCAGCTATATCGTGGGCCTGTTCGGTGAGCCGAATCAGGTGCACTACCTGGCCAACATGGAGCGCGGCATCGACACCAGCGGTATCCTGACCATGGAGTACAACAGCTTCAAGGCAGTCAGCATGGCCGCCAAGGACTGCGGTGCGCCTGCCCGGTATGTCATCCAGGGCACAAAGGGCTATATCCTGCAGAAATCCACGGCCAACTGGTGCGGCGGCGTGACCTTCCACCCCAATCAGGGCAAGGAAGAACACTTCAACCTGAACGGCGGCAGACCCCGGCAGGCGGCAGAGTTCCACGCCTTTGCCAGGGCCATCGAGGGCGGTGACCAGGAGCTGTGCAGCCGGATGCTGGATACCTCCGTGGCCGTCAGCCGTGTGCTGACCGTGGCCCGGCGGAGCGCCGACATCAAATTTCCCTGTGATAAATAAGGTGGGCTTGCCCGCTTATTTATAGATTCCCTGACAGAAAAAACCAGATTTGCGCCGTATCCGACGTATAGGGCGGAACGGCAGCAGGAGGAAAACTGAATTATGAAAAACAACGATCTTCGCACTCTCACCCGACTGGCACTGCTGGTCGCCATCGAGCTTGTAATGAAGGCCATTGGCCTGGGCAGTGTGCCCATGGGCCCGCTTTACATGAGCTTCCTGACCCTGCCCATTGCGGTGGGTGCCATCACCATGGGCCCCGTGGCCGGTGCTGTGCTGGGCGGCGTGTTCGGCGCGGTGAGCTTCTATGATGCCATTACCGGCGCTTCCGCCATGACCGGCGCTCTGTTCCAGGTCAGCCCTGTCAACACCTTTATCCTCTGCGTGGGCATGCGTGTGCTGATGGGCATGTGTGTGGGCCTGATCTTCAACGGCCTGAGCAAGCTGGATAAGAGCCGCACCTGGAGCTATATCGTCAGCGCTATGTGTGCTCCGGCCCTGAACACCCTGTTCTTCATGGGCTATATCGTGCTGGCGTTCTACAACTGCGACTATGTCCAGAACCTGGTGTCCGTTAAGGGCGCTGCCAACCCCCTGATGTTCGTTGTGCTGCTGGTTGGTGTCCAGGGCGTGGCTGAGTTCCTCGTCTCCGGCATCCTGGGCGGCATCGTGGCCCGCGCCGTGCACAAGTTCCTGAAGTAAGACCCCGCGTTCCGCGTCAGGGAAGAGCGTATGGGTTTGTAACATTGTAAAACAAAAGACCAGAACTGAACTGCCACTTGGCAGAACAGCTCTGGTCTTTTTCTGTGCGGTGAAAAACAGAAACACAGCCTTTACAGAGGCAGCTTGCCGCCGACCTTGTTGACGACATAGTAGGCGGCCTCTTCCTCAGGCTTGACGTAGATCTTGCAGGACTGCACGCCCACTTTGTGGGTCAGGCGGTAATCGGCCTTGGCGCGGTCCACAAGATCGGTGATGTTATACTGCTTGCCGGCAAATTCAACGTAGATCTCAGGGGAAAGCGGGGGACGGCCCTTGTGGGCGGTCTTTTCCGTTTTGGGGGCTTTCTCCGTTTTGACAGCGGACTTTGCGGTCTTGCGTGCGGGCTTTGCCTCGGCTGCGGGAGCTTCTGCAGCGGCAGGAACGACAGGCTTTTTCACTGACATGGATTCTACCTTCTTTCTCATATCGTTTTGCGTGTGGGAATAATACCGGAATGCACCAGTAGAAAAACTTTGCTTCAAACAGCAGCATATAACTATATAATAGTTTTTTGCGGTGCATTTGTAAAGAGGTTTTGTGAAAAAAGGTTCGTTTGGCAGACATTACTATTAGGTTACACAAGGTCAATCGACCGAGTGTGACCTAATTTTTTTGTCCGTTTGGAGGTGAGGACATGGCCGACTATGCTTTTAGAACCATCGGGGACCGCCTGGAAATTCAAAGGCTATGGGAACAGGGATACTCCCCGAAAGAGATCGCCGGGACCGTCGGGAAGTCCCTGGACGTGGTTTATACGGAACTTTCCCGGGGCCGGGACGGGACGCGCCTGCCGGACCAGCGCCTGCGGTACAGCGCGGAACTTGCCCAGCGGAAGGTGCAGCAGTCCCTGGAGCGGCGGGGCAGAAAAGCCGGAAAGCCCACCGACGGCAAGGCGGGGAGCCAGTAAGGACGCCAGAAAGGAGAACCGCATGGGACAAGAAGAACCCAAAGGGCGCAGGGCTTTTCGGAAGATCCTGGAGGATCGAAACGAAAAAATGAGGCGACTTTTGATGAAGATGGAGGCAGAGGACGCCAAAAGAGAGGCCAAGGACGCCGCGAGGGAGCAGAGGGCGATCAGGGAGGCCGTGGAGGAGGCCAAGACGTTCCGGGAGTACCTGGAGGCGGAGGGCATTTCATACACCACCCTGCTGCACCTGATAGCGTTACAGGAGGACATGAGCAGTCTTGCCCACAATATCCTCCTGGGCTATGAACACGGGGAGGGCTGGCCAAGTGGGACCTGACGAAAAGAACACCGGCCCGCTGGCGGTTTACATGGACGGCCAGCCGGTGGGGATCGCATACGGCGAGATCCAGGAGATCTCCCTGGTGGCGGAAGAACCCGCGGAGGCCATGCCGCCGGCCGTGATCTCCGGCGGGTCCATGACCATCACACTGGAGCAAGCCAGCGAGGCCGTGAAGTCACTGACGGGGGCATGGGACGCGGTATGTACGGCCATAGAGCGGGCCGGAAAGGCGCTGGCCAGGGTATGGCAGGCCGCCAGGGTGGCGCTGGAGTTCCAGGAGGCCATGCGGTGGGCCTCTGTCTACAACCGCCCCCTGGCCTATCGCTACCGGCACACCAAGAAAAAGCGGACCCGGAAGAAGTACGCCAAGCGGATCCTGACCTGGTATCGGGAGGAGGTCCTGTAAATGTTGAGGCTGACGGCGAACAAAACCAAACTTTACACACTGGTGGCGGATTATGTGGACAACCTGCCGCCCATGAGAAAAGCCACGTTTACAAAGTACCCGCGCACCCCTGACTATGCCCTGGAGTGGGCCACGGAGCGGGAGAAGGGCCGCGCCTTTCTCTCTGCCTGCATGGGCCGCCCCCTCCTGAAAATCGACATTGACGAAAAAGAAACCGGGCGGCTGGTATGGGGCGCGTACAAGTACATAGACCTGCAGGGCCTCCGGGAGCGGGGCATGGTGGAGGAGTACGTCACGGCGGCGGAGCGCCGGCGGATAGAAAGGGGGGCCGAAAATGGCGGACTTTCTCCCGCTACCTGATAAGGAATACCAGGTGATTTATGCGGATCCCCCGTGGGAGTACCGGCAGCACGGGACCACGGCCAAGAGCCGAGGGAACGCCGCCAAGCACTACCAGACCATGACCACCGAGGATATATGCAAATTGCCAGTGCGGAAAATCTGCGGGGGGGGGGCAGTCTGTTTCATGTGGGCAACTTTCCCAAACATCGCGGAGGCGATCAAGGTCCTGGAGGCGTGGGGGTTCGTCTACAAAACCGCTGCTTTCGTGTGGATCAAAAAGAACCGGAAGAACGGCGGAAACTTTTGGGGCATGGGCGCCTACACAAGGGCAAACGCGGAGGTTTGCCTGCTGGGGGTGTCCCAGGGGCTCAAGGCCCGGGAGCGGGTCCGCAGTCACCGGGTCCACCAGGTGATCGAGGCCCCTTTTGAGGGGCACAGCAAGAAACCAGACGAAACGCGCCGGCGGATCGTGGAACTGCTGGGGGACGTTCCCCGGCTGGAACTGTTCGCCCGGGACCGCGCCCCAGGGTGGGACGCATGGGGGAACGAGGTTCCGCCGGCGGAATAGGAGGAACCAATGAACGAACGGAGGCGGCGCCCGGCCCGGCTGGAAATCGGCCAGGAAGTGGTGCGGACGCCGGAAACCATCTTCGAGGAGACGCACGGAAAGGCCATCCGGCGGCCCATGCGGGGCCGTGTGGAGTATATCCACCCACGGGGGCGGTTCCATATCGTGGCTTTCGAGGTGCGCGGGAAAACCATCAAAGAAACCTTTCAAGGTGTGGAGGTATAGACCATGGACAGAAAAGCGGAGTTTTTGAAGATCTGGACCGAGCGGGTCCGGCGGGAATATGCGGACGACCTCCTGGCGTGGCTGGAGCGGGAAACGGACTTTTTCGAGGCCCCCGCCTCCACAAGGCACCACGGGGCGCACCCTGGCGGCCTGCTGGACCATTCCCTGAACGTGTACCACCGCCTGCGGGCCATCGTGTGCGTGGAAACCTATGGGACCACCACCTCCGACCTGCTGGCGGAGGACGTGGAGGAAACGGTGGCCGTCCTGGCCCTGCTGCACGACGTGTGCAAGGTGAACTGCTACCACACCGAAACCCGCCGGCGAAAGAACCCGGAAACCGGATACTGGGAGGACTACCAAACGTATGCGTTCCGGGACCCCCTTCCCCTGGGCCACGGAGAGAAAAGCCTGTACCTGATCCAGCGTCACATGGACCTGGAGCCGGAGGAGGCCCTGGCCATCCGGTGGCACATGGGGGCCTATGACAACGCGGCAAAGGGTGACGGCCGCGCCCTTTCGGCGGCCATGGCCGCCTCCCCGTGGGTGTGGCGCCTCCAGCAGGCGGATATGTGCGCGGCCTGGGTAGATGAACGGGAGGCGGCGGAGGAATGAAAAAGACCCTTTGCAAGCCGTGCGCGGTTGAGATCGCCGACCGCAGGGATCGGGAGGTCAAGCAACTGCCCGGACGGTCCGAGAAAATCACCTGCGACAAGTGCGGCCGCCGGCGGTATGGCCTGCCCTATGAGGTTAAGCGAGTATTTTTCACGGGAGGGGCCAGGAAATGAGCCAACGAAAAGCGAAAGAATACCGCCAGGCCATGGAGCAGTACAGGGGCGTGGTGGTGGACGTGGACGACCTGAAACGCCGGATCGGGGCCATGGAGGCCCGCCACCGCCGGGAGGACCGCGACAAGGTGGAGGAAATCCGCCGGCGCCAGGAGGCGATCAGGGAGCGGGCTGACCTGGAGCAGGCCAAGGCCATGGAAAGGGCGGAGGCTGCACGGAGGGCGGAGCGGCGGCGCAAGAGCGAACAGCGCCGGCGGGCAGTTCGCCGGCGGCGGATCCCCGCCGTGGCCTGCCTGGGCGCCGTCCTCCTGGCCATGGTGTGGGCCATCGCTATGGCCTGCGCGGCGGCCGGAGAGGAGAAAACAGCCCTGCCCACGCCCGTGGCGCTGGCGCCGGTGTCCACCGTGACACCGGAGGCGGGAGAGGACCCGCTGGAGGTGGAGAAGATCGAGGCCGCCCTGCTGGAACAGGGGTATTTTTCAGACGCCATTCCCATGCCCTATGACCTGCAGGACACCATGAGGACGGCCTGCGAGGAATACGGGTGCCCCTACCCCCTGGCGCTGGCCGTGGCGGAGGTGGAAAGCAACTTCGACATGGAGGCCGTGGGCGCCGTGGGTGAGGTGGGGGCCATGCAGTTAAATCCGGGGCCGGAGAATACATACTGGATCAACCTGCAGGCGGAAACCAACCAGGACCCAACCACGCCGGCCGGGAATATCGTCTGCGGGGTGTACCTGCTGGGGACCCACCTGATCAACTATGAGGACACAGAAAAGGCCCTTATGGCCTACAACATGGGGCCGGCCGGGGCGCTCCAGGCGTGGGAGGCTGGGATCACCTCCACGGAGTACACCGAAAAGGTCATGGAGGCCGTGGACCGCTGGGAGGCCGTGCTGGGTTGAAACCCTTCAATTTCAATGAGGGGAGCCGGGAGAACATAAGGAGGTCCGCCGAGGAGCGGGCCAGGTTCCACCGCTGGCAGGTCCCGGGACGCTCCAAGGTGGTCCACCCGGCCCATGGGTCCGTTGTGGTTCCCCACGCCTCCAACCTGGCCGCGATCCTGAACGCGGCGGAGGTGTGGCGGTGCGACTGGGCGACAATCCTGGACGCAGAGGTGTGGGCCGCCGATCCGGCGGAGCCGGTGGCCAAAATGCCTATACATATTAAATAAAGGAGGACAGGCTGGTGATCATCGAGGAAAAGGGCCTGGTAAAGGCCATAAAAGCAGCATACCGACATAGCGGGTACACCGTCCTGAACCAGGGCGGGGAGGTCACGATCTACACGGAAGGGTGGTTCGTGCGGTGCCTGTGGACCAAACTTCCACGCAAGGCGCTGGCCATCATCGTGGAACACATGGGCATGATCCCGGACGACGGCGAGGCCATGGCCATCGAGAAGGACGACCAACCCCAGGCCGTCATGGCCGGGATCGTGAGCGACGACGTGGCCGGGTGGATGGGCGGAGAGGCGGCCAGCATGGCCTCCTATGTCCCCGTCACCTTCCGGGGGTATCAGTTATTCCAGGAGGTGAACGGCCGCCAGGCGTATGGTGTGGACCCCACCGCCCTGGCCATCGTGGAGCGGGCCACGGCGGAAATGGGGACGGCCGCCATTTCTGGAGGCCGGGCGCTGACCTGGAGCCACGATGGGGAAACCGTCATGCTGGGCGCAATCAGAAAAACCACCTGGGCGTGGGACTGGGAGCGGACCGTGTGGGAGGCCATGGAAAGCGTGGACCTGCACAAGAAGGAGGGCTGACCGTGACGGAGTTCGAGAGGATCACCGCCTCCCACGCCATCCTGGGGGCGTTCCTGGGGTCCCTCCCTTGCCTGGAGGGTCCATGGGACGACGCCTTTCACCGGGAGTTTTGCGACAAGTGCGAGGAGGAGAACTGCGACGCCTGCCCACATAAGGCGGAGCGAAACAGCCCAACATGGTGGCTGGGGCTGATCCACACAGGATCCGGGCCGGTGAGGACCGAGAGCCGGAACCCATACCTGCAGCAGGCCGCCAACCTCCGCCTGGAGGCCATGCACCAGCGGGACCGTTTCGGACGCGACCTGCTGGCCCAGGAACTGGAGAGCGCGGCGGCCACCATTGAGGAACTGGCGGCAGAAATGGAGGCGCGGACCAATGGAGAACCGGGCCTTTAATATGGATTGCATGGAGGCCATGCGGTCCATGCCGGATCAATGTTTCGACCTGGCCGTGGTGGATCCACCATACGGGATCAAGATAAGCAACAACATGGGGCGGCGGAAGGGTGAGCGGCCGAGCGAATACAAAAAAGTGAACTGGGACGACGCCCCGCCGCCGCCGGAATACTTCACGGAACTGGTGCGGGTATCAAAAAACCAGATCATTTTCGGGGCCAACCATTTTGTGAGCCTGATCCCGGCGGCGGATAGTTCGTGCTGGATCTGCTGGGACAAGGGGTTTTCCAGTGAAGTGTCCTTTGCCTCCTTTGAACTGGCCTGGACCAGTTTTGACAGACCGAGCAAGCGCGTGGCGCTATCCTCCGCCCAGGCCGGAAGGATACACCCAACGCAAAAGCCGGTGGCGCTGTATGCCTGGATTTTTCAACACTACGCAAAGCCCGGGGACCGGATCCTGGACACACACCTGGGGAGCGGGTCAAGCCGGATCGCCGCGTGGGACGCCGGCCTGGACTTCACAGGGTACGAGATCGACCCGGAGTATTTCGAGGCCCAGGAAAAGCGGTTCCAGCAACACACCGCGCAAATGTCCCTGTTCGGCGGGGGGGGGTATCTGATCACAATATACATTTTTAGGAAAATGAAAGCCACCTGCGCCTGGTGCTGACAACACGGCGCAGGTGGCGATATAAGCGACGGCGAAACCGTCCCGGATACCTATATTATATCAGTTCCCCGGGAGGTTCGCAACGGATAATTTTTCGGCGGGGCCACGGCCCCGTAAGCGCCGGTAAGAGGCATTAGTAAAGTGACCAGCACCCGTAAAGGAGGGGGCACCATGCCATACGTACACAGGGTGGTGCAGGCTGGCCGGACCGTCGAACACAGGAAAATGCAATCCTTCCGGGTTCACACCAAGGGGGTCAAGCGCGGACCCAATAAGGGGACCACCACGGAGAGGCAGGCCCGGATCAACGAGCGGGTGGCGGAGGAACACCTGCGCTGGGATCTGAATGGGAACTTTGACCACCGGGATCTCCACGCCGTCCTCCACTACTACGACAAGGACACGACCTTTGAGGAAATCCTGGCCCACAAGGCCGCTTTCCTGGCCAACCTTCGGAAAGCCTGCCGAAAGCGCGGGATCAAGTACAAGGCCGTGGTGGTGATCGAAACCAAGCGCATGACCAACCCACACATACACGTGGTGATCAGCCGGATGGACCCGGAGATCATCACCGAGGCGTGGGAGAACGTCCCCAGGGGCGGCGGGGGTATCAGTTTTAAGCCCCTGGACCGCCGGGGGAACCATGCGAAACTGGCGGCCTACCTGATGAAGGAGAGCCGGTCCACCATGGAAAAGTACCGGGAGATCGGGAAACGGGGCAAGCGATACAGCAAAACCCAAAACATGGCCAAGCCGGTGATCACCTACAAGGTGGTGCCCGCCTCCTCCTGGAGGAAGGAGCCAAAGGCGCGGAAAGGCGCGGTCCTGTATAAGTTCGACGACGGGGCAACCTGCAAGAGCGGGTGGCACGAAATGACGGGCTACCCATACCAGGAATATTTCGAGGTTTTCAACGAATAGGAGGACAAGCCGATGAAAATTTACATAGCGGGCAAGATCGCCGGGGATCGGCGGTATCGGGCCAAGTTCAGGGAGGCCGCCAAGGCCATGTTGTCCTGAACCCGGCCACGCTGCCGGACGGCCTGACCGACGGGGACTATATGCGGATCTGCATGGCCATGGTGGACGCGGCGGACCTGGCCGTGTTCCTGCCGGACTACCAGGAGAGCCGGGGCGCCATGGTGGAATGGGCGTACTGCCAGAGGATCGGCAAGGACTGCGCCATGTACCTGGACATGAAGAAGGGGGAATAAGCCATGAAATACTACGAGGGGTGCGAGGAGATCACCAGAGAGAAAACGCGGGACTTCCAGGCAAAAATGAAACTGGGGTATGACTTCAAAAAGGCATACGCGGCCAGACGGGCGTGGGAGTTCTACAACCACCCGGAAGTGGCGGGGCGCTGCTACGTGGCCGTGGGCGGTCTGGACAGTATCACCCTTTTCCTGTTCCTTCGCTCCATCGGGATCGACGTGCCGGCCACGTCCGTGTCCATGCTGGAGGATAGGAGTATTCAGAGGGTCCACAAGGCCCTGGGAGTGAAGGGGCTGCTGCCGGTGGTCAACCAGAAAACCAAACGGCCGTACAACAAAGTGGAGGTGATCCGGGAATATGGGTTCCCGGTCCTGTCCAAGGAAATCGCCGGGAAAATCTACACGCTGCAGCACCCGACGGAGAAAAACGCCACTGTGCGCCATGCCATTATGACAGGGGAAACCGGAGCCTATGGAGGATACCGGAAGGGCACCCGCATGAAAATGGCCCAAAAGTGGCTGGAGATCTTCGGAGGCCCGGAAAACGAGCGGGAGGGCACAGACTATAAAACGGCCCCCTTCCAGGTGTCGGAGTTGTGCTGCTATTACCTGAAAGAAAAGCCGTGCGACGACTACGCAAAAGAAAGCGGACGTTTCCCGTACATGGGCCTTATGGCCTCCGAGGGCGGCCGGCGTCAAAAGGCCCTTATGCTGAACGGGTGTAATTATATCAGCAAGACCACCAAGCGCAGCGCCCCCTTTGCCATATTCACCAGGCAGGACCTCTTGACCATGACCCTGGAAATGGAGGCATGGTATCAAGAACACTGGGAGGAGTTCGACGGGAACGGCGAACATCTGGAAACCATCGTCCCGGAGATTTACGGGAAAATCGTCCGGGATCCGCTGAACATGACCCAGGAGGAGATCGAGGAGTATAAAGCAGAACACGGCGGAACGGAGCCGGAGGGGCAACTGCGGACCACAAAAGCGCAACGGACCGGCTGCTCCATGTGCGGGTTCGGGATCCACATAGAGAAAAGGCCAAACCGATTTGACCAACTGCGGCACCGGAACCCGAGAGAGTGGGAAATGTGGATGAAACACATCTGCCAGGACGAAACCGGGGAATGGTACGGCTGGGGCCGCGTTTTGGACTATATCGGGATCGGGTGGGAAGATGATCTCTTTGACCGAGAGGACCAGAAACCGCTTTGCGAGGAGTGCGTGGAGCGACTGAAAAAGGACTTTACCCTGGAGGGGCCGGAGGAGGCACCGCACAAGGGAACGTGCTGGGCCTGCAGAAGAAAGCGGAAGGTGGTCAACCGTTTTGCCGTTGAGGAGGTGCAGGGATGAACGTATATGCGGACCATGCGGCCACAACCCCCATGCGGGCGTGTGCCAAAGAGGCCATGCTGGAGGCCCTGGAGGACTTCGGGAACCCGTCCAGCATACATTCTGCCGGGAGGCTGGCGGCCGTGAGGCTGGAAAGCGCCAGGAAGGAAGTGGCGGAACTGCTGAACTGCCGCCCCTCTGAAATCTATTTCACCTCCGGCGGAACGGAGGCGGACAACTGGGCAATCCGGGCGGCAAGGTACGGGGACGGCCACGTGGTGGCCTCTGCCTTTGAACACCACGCCATAATCCACGCCCTGGAGGCCATGGCGCGGGAAAAAGAAAGGCACGTGGAACTGGTCAAACCGGAGCGGGACGGGATCGTGGATCCAGAGAGGGTCCGCCGGAATGTGAGCCAGTACACAAACCTGGTCACGGTCATGGCAGCAAACAACGAGGTGGGGACCATCCAGCCTGTTGAGGAGATCGGGAGGGAGATCCGAAAGGGCGGAAACAAAAGAACGATTTTCCACACGGACGCAGTGCAGGCGGTGGGCCATATCCCGGTGGACGTTCAGAAAATGGGCGTGGATATGCTTTCTCTGTCCGCCCACAAGTTTGGAGGCCCCAAGGGGGTGGGCGTCTTGTATTGCAGAAACGGGATCATTCTGGACCCGCTCCTGTTCGGCGGAGGGCAAGAGCGAGGAAACCGACCGGGAACAGAGAACACGCCGGGGATCGTTGCCATGGCGGTGGCCATGCGTGAGGCTTGCGAAAACATGGAGAGCGCAGCGGCCAAGACAAGGGAACTGCGGGACCGCCTGATCCGGCGCATTAAGGAGATCCCGGACAGTTACATACACGGGAGCCTGGAAAAGCGCCTGCCAGGGAATGTAAACTGCTCATTCGCCGGCGTCGAGGGTGAGGCCGTGGTGATCATGCTGGATCTGGCCGGTGTGTGCGCGTCGTCTGGTTCCGCCTGCACATCGGGGACCGGGGAACCGAGCCACGTACTGACCGCCATGGGACTGTCCAGGAAGGACGCCTATGGGGCCATACGGATCACGCTGGCGGAAACGAATACCGAGGCGGAAGTGGACTATATAGGCGACCAACTGGCGGAAATCGTCCGAAAATTGAGGGGGTAACATCGTGGGCGTTATCGGGATCGGAGTAGGCACCGCCAAAATGGGGCGGATCTGCCGGGACAAGGATGGGAACATCACGGAGCAATCGACGGCCAGGTGGGACGTGGACCCCGACGGCGGATCGGTGGCAATCTGGCCAATGGACCCGGAGAAGATGGAACCGAGCGGGCCGGCGGAGGTGTACGGGGACTGGGACGCGGCCGCATACCTCCGCCGGGTGGTGGAACTGATCCACCCAAACCGGCAGATCAACATACCAAACCTGGAGGCCATGATCAGGGCCGCAGCAAAGGACGGGGTGGACATTTGCACCTACTGCCCGGACTATAACTGCCGGGGCTGTATCGTGAATGAGTGGAAGGAGGATCCAGACGATGAATGACCAGGTTATTTTGAGCGTGACAAAGAGAGGCGGCGGCCTGGAAGTGACCACCAGAGGAACGGGGCACGACCAACTGGCGGCCATCGAGGCGGTTGCGGCCTCCGCGTGGCGGGTTATGACCGCCAACCGGAACGTGCCGCCGGACGCGGCAACCGGCGTGATCCTGCTTTCAGTGCAGCGCGGGATCCAGACTGCTGCAGGCAAAAGCGGGCACATGAACATGGAGGAGATCGGGCTGGACCGGAGCGGGAAGTGAGGCGGAACCATGAGAGAGAAAAAGAACCTGCGGCGGG
>ULOT01072128.1_pt1 | contig 12440 bp, 9 predicted proteins | sample 1952811 | NCBI WGS metagenome assembly ULOT01 (sample SAMEA4835609, study PRJEB28245) | human gut metagenome | biome: gut microbiome; material: fecal sample | place: Denmark | collected 2008
GGAACGGAGCCGAAGATCAAATACTACTTTGGCGTAAAGGGAACCTCCCTTGCGGATGCGGATGCAAAGCTTGCGGCATTGAAGGAAGATCTGTTGAAATAAGAAGCGGGAGATGGTATGGGAGCAATTCATTATTACGAAAAAGAACGGGTTTTTAAACTGGATACACCACATACCAGTTATCTGATCGGTATCGTGGATGAAGAAAAGTTTTTGGGACATATCTATTACGGCGCGAAGATCACGGACTATGATGTCCGCGCGCTGATGCGCACCGGGGAGGCGCCGTTTGTCCCTTCACAGAACAACCGCGACCGGAGCTCTTTTCTGGATACATTTCCGATGGAGTATCCGGGGCACGGCGTCGGCGATTACAGGGAGAGCGCGATTGCCGTATCGGACAAAAACGGCAATACGGCGGTGCAGCCGCTTTACAGGGAGCATAAGATCTACGCGGGCAAACCGGGGCTTCCGGGACTTCCTGCCACCTTCGGCAGCGAAGAAGAGTGTGAGACGCTTGAGATTGTGCTGGCGGACGAGGTGCTGGACCTTACGGTCACATTGTACTACACGGCATTTTATGACGTGGATGTCATTGCGCGGAGCGTGCGCGTGACGAACCATGCCAAAGAGCCGGTGTATCTTACGAAGGTATTTTCGGCGGCGCTGGATCTTGACGCGGAGGATTACCGGATGCTGACGCTGCACGGTTCCTGGGGGAGAGAGCGACAGATCGAATCCCGCCAGATCGGCTACGGAAAACAGTCTGTTGGCTCCTGCCGCGGTGAATCTTCCCATCAGGAGCACCCGTTCGTAGCGCTGGTGTCCGCAAATGCCGGTCAGGAGCAGGGGCGCGTGTACGGATTCCATTTTGTGTATTCCGGCAATTTCCTGGCGCAGGTGGAGAAGAACCAGTTTGATTCCCTGCGCGTGGTGATGGGAATTCATCCGCAGGATTTTAAGTGGGAATTAAAGCAGGGCGAGACATTTACGGCGCCGGAGGTTGTGCTGACCTATTCGGATGCCGGACTTGGCAGGATGACGAGAACGCTGCACGATCTCTACCGGAAGCATCTGATCCGCAGCCCGTATAAGGACAGGGAGCGCCCGGTGCTCATCAACAACTGGGAGGCAACCTATTTTGACTTTGACACGGAAAAGCTGCTTGCGATCGCGAGAGAGGCGAAGAAATCCGGAATCGAGATGTTAGTCATGGACGACGGATGGTTCGGCCACCGCAACGATGACAACACAAGTCTCGGCGACTGGCAGGTAAACGAGCAGAAGATCACGGGCGGATTAAAACGGCTGGTCGATCAGGTGAATGAGATCGGATTAAAGTTCGGCATCTGGTTTGAGCCGGAGATGATCTCGCCGGATTCGGAGCTGTACCGGACGCATCCGGACTGGGCGATTGCCCTTCCGGGGAGAACGCCGTGCCGGTCGAGAAATCAGTATGTGCTTGATCTCTCCAGAAAAGAAGTGCGGGATTATGCGTATGAGTGTGTGGCATCCATTTTGCGCAGCGCGAACATCGCTTATGTCAAGTGGGATATGAACCGGCAGCTGACCGATCTGGGAAGCGGTGTGCTTCCGGTGGAAAAGCAGGGAGAATTGCTGCACCGCTATGTACTGGGCGTCTATGAATTACAGGAGCGTCTGATCACCGAATTTCCGCAGCTGCTTCTCGAGAACTGCTCCGGCGGCGGGGCGAGATTTGATCCGGGAATGTTGTATTACAGTCCGCAGATCTGGTGTTCCGACGACACGGATGCCATAGAGCGCTTAAAGATTCAGGAGGGAACGGCGCTGCTGTATCCGCTCTCCGCGATCGGTGCGCATGTATCCGACTGCCCGAACCACACGGTGGGACGCGTAACTCCGTTTGAGACCAGAGGAAATGTGGCGCTGGCGGGTACGTTCGGCTACGAGCTGGATGTGACAAAGCTTCCGGAGGAAGACCGGGCGAAAATTCCGGGGCAGGTGGCGCTGTACCATAAATATCATGCGCTGATACGAAGCGGCGACTATTACCGGATCGCTTCCTATTCGCAGAATGATTCGTTTGACTGTTATGAGGTGGTGGCAAAGGATCAGTCGGAGGCGCTAATCACCTTTGTTCAGGTGCTTGGCAGACCGAATGTGCACAGCAGACGGATCCGGATACCGGGACTTGATGAGAAGAAAAAATATCGTGTTGAGACAACGGGGGAAGTGTACTGCGGAGATACCCTTGTGCATGCGGGACTGAATGTTCCGGCGATGTGGGGAGATTTCCAGTCGGCACTGATACACTTATCCGAGGTGCCTGATGAACAGTAGTTGGAGGATGGAAAAATGGCAAAAGCGGTAAAGCTGGCAGATATTGCGGGACAGCTTGGTGTGAGTACGGTTACCGTATCGAAGGCGCTGTCCGGACAGAAAGGCGTCAGTGAGGAACTGCGGGAGAAGATAAAAACGCTTGCCGATGAGATGGGATACAAACAGCCGTCCGCCAGGCGGCGCGAACACGCGGTAAAAAGTTATAATATCGGTGTGCTGATTGCCGAGCACTGGCTGGATAAGTATGATTCCTTCTATCTGCAGATGTATCAGCAGGTGGCGACGCGCGCGGTGGCGAAGGAATGTTTTACGCTGATGGAAGTGGTCAGCGCACAGATGGAGACTGCCTGCGAGATGCCGAAGCTTGTGCAGGAGCAGAAGGCGGACGGTCTGATTATCATCGGACGCCTGACGGGAGAATATCTGAAGTTTTTGAATGAAAAAGCAAAAATTCCGCTTCTGTATATGGATTTCTGTGACGAGAAGACAGATACGGATGCGGTGATTTCGGACAGCTATTACGGTGCTTACCGCATGACGAATTATCTGTTCGACATGGGACACAGGGAGATTGCCTATGTGGGAACCCTGCTTGCGACGGGATCCATCACGGACCGCTATCTGGGGTATACGAAATCCCTGATGGAGCACGGCGTTGCGGTGAGGGGGGACTGGACGATCGCAGACCGCGACATCCATACGGGCAAGATTGATATGGACCGGCTGTTGCAGCTGCCAAAGGAGATGCCGACGGCTTTTGTATGTAACTGTGATCTGACGGCGAGCTTTCTGATCCGCAGGCTGCATGAGCACGGATACCGTGTGCCGGAGGATATATCGGTTGTGGGATATGACAATTATCTTTTCCCGGGACTCTGTGATGTGGCGATCACCACTTATGAGGTGGATATGAAGGAGATGGCGAGACAGACGGTTCACACGCTGATCAGGAAAATGGCAGGCGAACCGTACCGCCAGGGAATCTGTATCGTCGAGGGACATATGGTCACAAAGGACAGCGTAAAAGCCAGAAAAAATATGGGTTAGTGCAGGGAAGACTGCCGGAATTGCAGAGGTGTGATTCCGGCATCTTTTTTGAACAGATTGATAAAATGTGTCGTGTTTTCAATCCCTACGGCGGCGCTGACCTCACGGATGGTGAGGGTTGTCGTGCGCAGCAGCGTGCGTGCGGCTTTCAGCCGGACCCGGTTCAGATACTGGATTGGCGGAACACCGATGCAGTCTGAAAAATCATGGCAGAGCCGGTAGCGGCTGACTCCGAGAGAACTCTCGAGCGCGGCGAGAGAGTGGGAATGTGCGTAATCGGTGTCGAAAATCTCTTTCATGTGTGCCACATGCGCGGGAAGGGAAGGCGTCGATGCGGCACGGCGGGAAGCGGCGAGGGAGGACAGGACAAGCGAGAGCATGGCGGTCAGATGAAGCGAGGAAACTGGTTCATCGGAGAGCAGCTCGCGGGAAAGGTAGGGCAGAATACGCCATACGATGTCATCCGCCTCGGTCCGGTTCGTATGAAAAATGCGGTCGTCCGCACACAAAAACGGAAGATATTCCGAAAAATACTCTGTGGACAGATAAAAACAGTGGTAGCAGAAAGGGGTATGCGTCGTGGAAAACCGGTATGCGGTCTGATCCGGAAGAAGCATGAGATCCCCCGGTGCAAGCTGGCAGGATTCCGGCTCCTGCACAGCGTCGCCGGCAGTCGTTAAAGTGCCGCTTCCGGATTCGACATAGAGAAAGAGGAGGTACGGCAGCGCATCCTGCGTCAGACGGACGGGGGACGCGTAGCTGATGCGCCCTCCTGCAGGGACAAAACGGTTGTGTACAGCCGATGTGTCCTCGCGGAAAACGAAAGCCGGGTCGTCTGAAAGATCGGAAAAACGGATGCCGTTTCCGGCTGCTCCGGAGAAATGATAAGCCTGATTCAGGCGTGCCTTGATCGTGATGGGTTCCATAAGAATCGGTCCTTTCTGCATAACTATCCTATATTATAGCGGAACTATTTTACAATACAATAGGCCTCTTGAATTTCAGGCTAAAAAACAATAAAAATTAAGTAATTAAAATTAAAATAAGAGGAAAAAGAAAGGAAAAGAAGAGACTAAAAATATGAAAAATGACTAAAAAGTGGATATAAAATTTGTATAACATGTGGAAAATGCAGAAAAACGCAAGAAAATAATATATTATGCAATAATATATGATGACTAAAAATAGAAAAAATATATAATTAAATTAAGCTACAAAACGAGCTATAAAAAAGGAGGATTTTTATTATGAAGTTGAAAAAAGTTCTGGCAGTCAGCCTGGCAGCAGCAATGACTTTGAGCATGGCAGCATGCGGCGGCAGTTCATCTGACAGCAGCGCAGCATCTGATGATGCGACAACAGGAAGTGTGGCAGCAACCACAACTGAGAGTGGGGATGCAGCAGAGACCACAGATGGTGCTCTGAATTATGCAAGCATCAAATTGGGCGAGGATTACACCGACATCACGACAACCATCCATGTATTCAACCAGAGAACCGATATGTCCGAGGACAGCTATCCGGGAAAGAACTGGGAAGCTTACATTGCTGATTTCAATGAGATGTACCCGAACATCACCGTAGAGGTTGAAACGGATACCAATTATTCCGACGATTCCCTGCTTCGTTTACAGAGCGGTGACTGGGGCGACATCATGATGATCCCGGCAGTTGACAAGGCAGACTTAAGTGAGTATTTCCTGCCGTACGGTACACTCGATGAGATGGAAGGACAGATCAAGTTCGCAAATACCTGGGATTACGACGGACTGGTATACGGTGTTCCTTCTACCGGCAATGCACAGGGTATTGTATACAACAAGAGAGTCTTCACAGAGGCCGGCGTTGCAGAGACACCGAAGACACCGGATGAGTTCATCGCGGCACTGCAGGCAATCAAGGATTACGATTCTTCCATCATTCCGCTCTACACGAACTATGCAGACGGATGGCCGATGGAGCAGTGGGACGGACAGATCGCAGGTACGACAACCGGTGATTCTACCTATATGAACCAGAAGCTTCTTCACACAAAGGATCCGTTCCAGGATTATGGCGATAACACACATCCGTATGCACTGTACAAGGTACTCTACGATGCAGTGGCAGACGGACTGACAGAGGATGACTTCACCACAACGTCCTGGGAAGATTCCAAGGGCATGATCAACAGAGGCGAGATCGCGACCATGGTACTTGGCTCCTGGGCATATTCCCAGATGGTAGACGCTGATTCTCATGGCGAGGATATCGGCTACATGCCATTCCCGATCACGATCGACGGCAAGCAGTATGCTTCCGCAGGCGCTGACTACAGCTTCGGTATCAATGCGGCATCGGATGCAGATCATCAGGCAGCAGCAATGGTATTCGTAAAATGGATGACAGAAGAGTCCGGTTTTGCATATAACGAGGGCGGTATCCCGATCGCTGCAGACGACAACGATTATCCGGATGCATACGCAGAGTTCGGTGATGTGACATTTGTATCCGACGAGTCCGCATTAGAGGGCGAGGAAGATTTACTCAATGCATTGAACGCTGATTCCGGATTGAACATCAATGCAGGCGGAAAAGAGAAGGTTCAGGAGATCATTGAGCATGCTTCTAACGGTGATATGTCCTATGATGACATCATGGCTGAGTGGAATGAGAAGTGGACACAGGCACAGGAAGACAATGGCGTGACGGCAGAATAAATAAGACATCATGCACAGACGGGACCGGAATGAGAGATCTGTTTCCGGTCCCGTTATTTTAAAAACAGGGTGAAAAAGATGGAGGTTGGATATGGCGGCGACATCAGTAAAGAAAGTAGAAAATAAAACAGCCAGGCGTGGATTCCTGAAGTGGGCAAAAAGCAGGAAGGGGCAGCAGACACTGATTATACTGGCATTTACCATAATTCCGCTTGTGCTGTTGGCAGCATTTACCTATGTGCCATTTGCTGAAATGGTGAAGTTCAGTTTTTACAAAATGAAATATTCCACGCCGGTAGATAAACGGGTATTTGTGGGTTGGAAGAATTATATCGAGGTATTCCGCAACAAGGATATTTTCGCATCCCTATGGTTAAGCCTCTACTACATGGTAGGTTCGGTGGTACAGCTTGCGCTTGCGCTGTTCCTTGCAACGATTTTGAGCTTTAAGACAAGGGGAGGCAATCTCTTTAAGGGACTGATGTTTTTCCCGTATCTGATCAGCGGTATTGCGATCGGATTTATCTTTAAATATTTTTACACAAGAGGATTTGTATTCGATTCCATCCTTGGATGGTTTGGATTTGAACTGGATAGTCTTCCGTACTGGCTGCGCGATCAGAAGATCAACAACTGGTCACTGGTTGCAACTTCTGTCTGGAGATATTTCGGCAACAACATGGTGCTTTTTATCGGAGCGATTATGTCTGTAGATTCCGAGATGTACGAGGCGGCGGAGCTGGACGGTGCAAATAAATTTCAGCAGTTTGTACATATCATACTGCCGAGCATCAAGACGATTGTGACGCTGAATGTGATTTTATCCATCACAGGAGCACTGAGCGCATTCGAGCAGCCGTTCGTAATTACCGGAGGTTCCAACGGAACGGCAACGTATTTTATCAACATGAACAATATTGCACATACCAGCCAGAAGGTCGGACTCGCGTCGGCGATGGCGGTTGTGTTACTTCTTATCATTTTCGCATGTACGATCTTACAGAAACTGTTCTTTAAATATGTATACCGCAATGCGGATCAGGACGATGAAGTCATGACCAGGGAAGAGAGAAAGCGGTTGAAACAGTTTCACAAAGAACAGAGAGCGGCGAAAAAAGCAGCAAAGGGGGCGATGTAAATGAAAAAGCGCAGAAAACAGTATTCGGCAGGAGCCATTATCTGGATCATTTTTAAATATGTATCGCTTGTGTTTTTTTCCTTTGTCGCCGTGATTCCCATTATTTCCTGCGTCATCACTGCATTCAAGACGGAGGAAGAGTATAAGACGACGAATGTTATGACACTGCCGCAGAACTGGTTCAATTTTGACAACTTTGTGGAAGCGTTCCAGCGTGCGAACATGGGAAGGGCATTCGTGAATTCCGTGATCGTTATGGTCTGTGTCCTGATCGGAGCCATCATCATCGGTACACAGCTTGCGTATGTGTTAAACCGTTTCCAGTTCCCGGGCAACGGGCTGATCCGCAACCTGTTTTTATTCGCGGCACTGCTTCCGGGTGTTGCCATGCAGGTAACGGTCTACCAGATCATGCATGATCTTGGCTTTATCAATCATCTGTACGGCTACATCATCATGATGATGGGAACGGATGTCATCTCCATCTACATCTTTATCCAGTACATGGAAAATATTCCGGTGTCGCTGGATGAGTCGGCAATCATCGACGGAGCGTCCTACTGGAAGATCTACTGGAAGATCATGCTTCCGCTGCTAAAGCCGGCAATTGTGACCGCCTGCATCTTAAAGGGCGTGGGCGTGTACAACGAATACTATTCGGCAAACCTGTATCTGACCAAGGAAAACTTAAAGACGATGGCGATCTCCCTCTATACCTTTACCGGACCGCTTGGAAGCCAGTACAACCTGATCTGTGCAGGTGTTATCATTTCCCTGCTGCCGGCACTCATCGTGTTTATCGTATTCCAGAAGCAGATCTACAGCGGCATTACGGCAGGCGCAGTCAAGGGCTGATTACAGGAAAAGAGGAACAGCGATGGAAACATTAGAAAGCATGCGAGGAGAAGTTAAAACGGAACTTCTCACACATATCATTCCCTTCTGGCGTGCACTGCGTGACGACACTTACGGCGGCTATTACGGCTGGCTGTCTTATGATCTTGCACTGGATCAGAAAGCGGAAAAAGGATGCATTTTAAACAGCCGCATCACATGGTTTTTCTCCAATGCCTACACGGCATATCGAAAGGGACTTTTTACGGAGGAAGACTGTAGAAGCGCAGGCTATACCGGAGAGGCGCTCTTGGAGGAAGCAAAACACGGCTACGTCTTTTTGAAAGAGCACTGCATCGACCGGGAGTACGGCGGCATCTACTGGTCATTAAACTATGACGGGACACCGCTTGATACGACAAAGCACACCTACAACCAGGCGTTTTGCATCTATGCATTGTCCTCCTACTATGAGGCGTCGCACGACGAGGAAGCGCTTGCACTGGCGAAGCAGCTCTTTTCCCTGATCGAAGAGAAGTGTACGGATGAGGTCGGATACCTGGAGGCTTTTACCAGAGAGTTCCAGCCGGAATCCAACGAGAAGCTGTCGGAGAACGGCGTGCTTGCAGATAAGACGATGAACACCCTGCTTCATGTTTTTGAGGCGTACACGGAGCTGTACCGTGTGTCGCGGGATGAGACCGTGGGGGAGCGCCTCCGTTGGATCATGGATGTGTTTGCAGAGAAAGTATACAATCCGGCGAAGCGGAGACAGGAAGTGTTTTTCGATGCCGGGTATCACACAATCTTAGATCTGCATTCCTACGGGCATGACATTGAGACAGCGTGGCTTTTGGACCGCGGCGTCAAGGTGCTGGGCGATGAGGCGTATGAGGCGAAAATTGTTCCGATCACACAGGCGCTTGCGGCACATATTTATGAGACGGCGTTTGACGGACACTCCCTGGCAAATGAGTGTGACAGGGGCGTAGTCAATACACACCGTGTATGGTGGGTGCAGGCGGAGACAGTAGTCGGATTTTTAAATGCCTGTGAACAGATGCCGGATCATTCGGAGTACCGGGATGCGGCGTTGGCGGAGTGGCAGTTCATCAAAGAACACGTCATTGATCCTCGCAGGGGAAGCGAGTGGTACTGGGAAGTGTATGAGGACGGAAGCCCGATTTTAGACCGGCCGATCGTGGAGCCGTGGAAATGTCCGTATCACAACGGGCGCATGTGTATCGAGGTACTGGGACGCATCAAGGAAAATTGAGGAGAATTGGTTATGCTGCATGAGAGATATTATATAGAAAAAGAAAAGCAGGAAAAACTGCTTGCACGGAAAAACGAGAAATCGGATTTTTACAACGGCGTATTTGACCGTTACGAGTATCCGGTTCTCACAAGAGAGCATATTCCGCTGACCTGGCGGTACGATTTAAACCCGGACACCAATCCGTACTTTATGGAGCGTCTCGGCATCAACGCCGTGATGAACTCCGGAGCGATCGAGCTGAACGGGAAATATTATCTGGTGGCGCGCATCGAGGGGAATGACAGAAAGTCTTTCTTCGGCGTGGCGGAGAGCGACAACGGAATCGACGGTTTCCGTTTCTGGGATTACCCGATTCTTCTGCCGGATACCTGCCCTGAGGAGACGAATGTCTACGATATGCGCTTAACGAAGCATGAGGACGGTTATATCTACGGCGTGTTCTGCTCCGAGTCAAAGGATACGAGTGTGAGCGATCTCTCGGCGGCAGTGGCGGCAGCCGGAATCGTCCGCACGAAGGATTTAAAGACCTGGGAGCGCCTGCCGAACCTCGTCACGCTGCGTTCCCCGCAGCAGAGAAACGTGGTGCTGCATCCGGAATTCGTCGACGGCAAATATGCGTTTTACACGAGACCGATGGATGATTTTATCGAGACGGGAAGCGGCGGAGGCATCGGATTCGGTCTCTGCGAGGACATCACACACGCTGTGATCGATGAGGAAAAAATGACGAGTCTGCGCAAGTATCACACGATCACGGAGGCGAAGAACGGAGCCGGTGCGACGCCGATCAAGACGGAAAAGGGATGGATTCATATCGCTCACGGTGTGCGCAACACGGCAGCGGGACTGCGTTATGTTATCTATGCGTTTGCAACGGACTTAAAAGATCCGTCGAAAGTGATTGCCGAGCCGTCCGGGCTTCTGATCGGACCGAGAGGAGAGGAGCGCGTCGGGGATGTCAGCAATGTGGTATTCACCAACGGAGCGGTCGTCAATGAGAAAAACGAGGTGTTTATTTACTACGCATCCTCGGATACACGGATGCATGTGGCGACCACGACGGTGGAGAAGCTGGTGGACTATGTATTCCATACGCCGTCCGATCCGGGAAAATCGGTGGAGTGTGTGGCACAGCGGTGCGGTCTCATCGAGAAGAATCTTGCATTTTTAAAAGCGAATGAATAAATACGGTCATCATAGAAAAATGAGCCGCGGCGGCGGCAGAAAGAGGTAGAAGTTATGAGCAAATATAAAATGATCAGCCCCAAAGTACCGAATGTGCCATGGCAGGAGCGCCCGGCGGAGTTAAACGGAGCACCGGTATGGAGATACAAGGAGAACCCGATCATCGGCAGAAATCCGGTGAAGGGCGTGGCGAGAATCTTCAACAGTGCGGTAATGCCGTACGGGGATGAGTTCATCGGCGTCTTCCGCGGAGAACAGACGAACGGAATTCCGTATATCTATCTGGGAAGAAGCAAGGATGCCATCCACTGGAATTTTGAGGAAAACAAGATTAACTTTGTGGACGAGAACGGTGAGTCCTTCATGCCGGTCTACGCTTATGATCCGAGACTTGTGAAGGTGGAGGATACCTATTATATTATCTGGTGTCAGGATTTCTACGGCGCAGCGATCGGTATGGCGAAGACAACGGATTTTAAGACATTTACCAGAATCGAGAATCCGTTCCTGCCGTTTAACCGGAATGCGGTGCTGTTCCCGCGCAAGATCGGCGGCAATTTCATGCTGCTCTCGAGACCGTCCGACAGCGGCCACACACCGTTCGGCGATATTTTTATCAGTGAGAGTCCGGATCTCACCTACTGGGGAAAACACCGTCATGTGATGGGCAAGGGTTCCGAGTGGTGGGAGTCCTTAAAGATCGGCGGCGGTGCAGCTCCGATCGAGACATCCGAGGGATGGCTTCTGTTCTACCACGGTGTGAGCGGCACCTGCAACGGATATGTGTACTCGATCGGCGGTGCGATCTTAGACATCGACAATCCTTCCATCGTGAAGTACCGCTGTGAGACGTTTCTTCTGACTCCGGAAGAGTGGTATGAGGAGCGCGGATTCGTGCCGAACGTATGCTTCCCGTGTGCAACAATCCATGATTCGGAGAGCGGAAAGATTGCAATCTATTACGGAGCGGCAGACAGCTATGTGGGACTGGCGTTCACGGAACTGGATGACATCATCGATTACATCAAGGAACACAGTGTGGTGACGACAACCGATACCGAGATCGGAAAAAGATAACAGAGAACTGGAAAATGCAGGGCTGCGGCAGCCGGAAAGAGAAGGACGCATTGTGTGCGTAACACCTCGGGGCTTTCGCAGCCCTGCTGCGTATCCGGCGGGAAGCCGGAAGGCAGAGGGGGAAAAGAAATGACAGCAAAAAAAATGGTCAGGAATATCGAGCCGGACGATCCGATGTTACAGTACAGCGGAAGAATCGATGACGACGATCCGAAGGCGCCGGTGCTTATCTATGCGGCAAGCTGGGTGAAAATGATTTTTACCGGAACATCGGTGGCAGTCACGCTTGCCAACCATCATGCGTACTGGACAAATGAGATGGGCTATCTCTTAGACGGGGTGCAGGGGCGCATCCGCCTTTTGAATGACGGAAAAAAGAAAACCTATGAGATTGCGGAGCAGTTGCCGGATGCGCGGCATGAACTGATGCTGTTCAAGCGCATGGATGCCTGCCATACGGTGACGTTCTACGGATTTACCGTGGATGACGGCGCAGATCTCCTGCCGCCGGAGCCAAAGCCTGCCCGCCGGATGGAAGTGTTTGGTGACAGTGTCTCGTGCGGCGAGGTGTCGGAGGCGGTCGACTATGTCGGAAAAGAGGATCCGGTGCACGACGGACAGTATTCCAACAGCTGGTATTCCTATGCCTGGATGACAGCGCGAAAGCTTGGGGCAGAACTTCACGATACCTCACAGGGCGGCATTGCGCTGCTTGACGGGACGGGATGGTTCGGTGCGCCGGCATACTACGGTGTGGAGTCCTGTTACGACAAGCTAGAGTATAATCCGGATCTTGGAGAGGTAAAGAAATGGGATTTTTCACGCTATACGCCGCAGGTGGTTGTGGTTGCCATCGGGC
>ULOT01027324.1_pt1 | contig 12424 bp, 9 predicted proteins | sample 1952811 | NCBI WGS metagenome assembly ULOT01 (sample SAMEA4835609, study PRJEB28245) | human gut metagenome | biome: gut microbiome; material: fecal sample | place: Denmark | collected 2008
GGTAGAGCCATCGAACATGTTTCCGTTTGAAGACCAGCAGCACAACCTCATTGCCATTGTGAGAAACAGCTGAGTGGAGCGAAGTGAAACCCTGCTGCTTCTCTCTGTGGCAATGGACTGGAGTTTCCATTCGTAGCCCAAACCAATCAGCCGAGCTTAGCTTGGTGTCGCAGACATTGAGCAAACCGGATGGCATATCCTCCCCAAAAGGTCGTCACTTCCGGCATCGCATGCAATACGATTAGTCGGAAGTGGCGGCCAACATCTGTGCCATCAGTAAAAAATCTTGTTTTTATATATAAATCAGCGATAATGACAAGATAAATGGTTCTATATGCTGTTATAATAGCAATATTATCATTATATTTGCATTTAAAGTAAAAAGAATAATTAGAATGAGCGATATAAATCAAATAAAGATAGCACTAGTAAAAGCTAAAAAGACAAACAAATGGCTTGCGGAACAGTTGAACGTTAATCCAACAACTGTTTCTAAATGGTGTACAAATACATCACAGCCAAGTCTATATACATTAAAAAGGATTTCAGAGTTACTTAATGCGTCAGTAACAGAATTAGTTGTTTCTGAATAACCGAATAAGTTTATGGCAAAGAAAAGCAATTTTAAGTTCATAGACTTATTTGCTGGCTTGGGAGGTTTTCATCTAGCACTGTCTAAACTTGGAGGTGAATGCGTTTTTGCCAGTGAATTAAAAGATGATTTGCGTAGTTTATATAAAATAAATTATCATCTTAATGAAGATATAGCTGGTGACATTACACAGGTGGATTATACCACCATTCCCCAACATGATGTACTATGTGCAGGTTTCCCATGTCAGCCATTCAGTCAAGCAGGAAAACGTGAAGGCTTCAATGACAAAGAGCGAGGAAATTTGTTCAATGAGATTTGTGCAATTATAGAAGCACAAGGTGATAATCGCCCACGATACTTACTTCTTGAAAATGTGGCCAATTTAAAGGGACATGATAAAGGTAAGACTTGGGAAAGAATTGAAAGTAATTTGAACGATTTAGGATATGAAGTAGACGAAAAGATATTGTCTCCCCACCAATTTGGAATTGCCCAGCATCGCAAGCGTATTTACATCGTAGGCATTCGCAAAGATCAAGGAGGTTTGGAAGGATTCCATTTCCCTGAGCCTATGCCGTCAACTACATGCGATATTAGCTCTATAGTCGATGAAAATGATACGGATATCCAACCTCTTCGTCTAGAATCCTTGTCTCAACTAAAAGTATGGCAAGAGTTTGTGGATAAATGCCTGAAATACAATGGATCTGTTCCACGATTTCCAATATGGGCCATGGAATTCGGAGCTGACTACCCATATATAGAGAAAGCCCCAGCCTTTCTTGACAGAAACGAACTGGTGGGACATAAAGGTAAACTTGGGAAAAGAATCGATGGAGCAACATTCCAAGATTGTCTGGCCCAATTGCCAATATATGCTCAAACAGCAAGGTCTAAAGTGTTTCCTGATTGGAAAATCAAATATATAACACAAAACCGAAAATTTTATCAAGACAACAAAGAGTGGCTCGATAAATGGATAAGAAAGATAGCAAAATACGAAAACAGTCATATGAAACTGGAATGGAATTGTGGAAACGAAAAGGTTGATAATATAAAGAATACCATAGTACAGTTCAGAGCATCAGGAATAAGAGTGAAGTTGCCTACTTTTTCTCCTGCTCTTAATTTATGTGGGACACAAATTCCCATATTGCCATGGATAAAACTTCCTAAAAAATATGTTCCAGTATATCCACCTCATGAATTAAAGCGATATAGATTGACAGAAGAAGATGTAAAATATGGCAGATATTTATCTGTTCATGAAGCTGCAGCACTCCAGGGCATGGAGACTCTTAATTTTGACACATTGTCTAGAAGTAGATCATATGAAGCTTTAGGCAATGCTGTTAATACTCAAGTTGTTGAATTAATAGCTAAAAATCTCATAAAGATATAGAAGTATGCCAAGTGTTAGTATAGCAATACAACCTGATGTTTTCGATAGATTTTCAGACCTGAATTTCAAACCTTCACAAGCCTTAGCTGAGTTTGTGGACAATGCTATTCAGTCTTATTTGGACTTCAAAAATAATATGACGTTTAATACTAACGGCTACAAGTTAGTAATCGATATCGACATTGAATGGGGTAAGTCTTCTAACCATAAAACTTATGCAAAGAAGATAACCATCCGTGACAATGCCGCAGGTATTGCCATGGAAAAATTTAAAAACGCATTTGAGACCGGAAAAAGACCGGCATTCAATACCGGTCTTAACGAATATGGCATGGGAATGAAGACTGCTGCTTACTGGTTAAGCAAGAAATGGACTATTATATCTAAATCTTTTTCTGAAAGCATCGAAAGGACCTTGGATTTTGACGTGGATGATATTGTAAAGAATAGCAGAACAACCTTGGATTTTCAAGAGAAGCAAGTTCACGACAACATTCATTATACGATTGTATCACTAGAGGAACTTCATCAAAAGAACAATTTCACCATTAGAATGTTGCCTGCTATTAAGCAAGAACTGGCTAGTATCTATCGGGCGTTTTTGCGCAGGAACGAAATTCAAATCAATGTAAATCAAGAGGCTCTAGAATTTAAAGATCCCGAACTTTTAAATGCTCCATATTATGCAAATCCAAACGGGCAATCTGTAGAATGGAAGGTTCAAATTAGTAAGACACTTTTCGGAAAGGAAATTAATGGCTTTATCGGCATTCTCAAAAATATGTCTGAAAAGCAAAGCGGATTAGTAATCATGCGCAGAGGCAGGGTTATTGTGGGTGAATCAAAAGATCATTTGTATCATCCTGAAATCTTGTTTGGCTCATACAAGAATGGTTTTGTCTACAAAAGGCTCTATGGTGAAATAGAAATCAAAGGTTTTAGTGCATCATTCAACAAAAATGGCTTTTCCAATATGGACGACTTGGAGTCCATGCTGGACTTACTTAAGGAAAGATTGAAAGTTGACAATTATAGCCTAATCAAACAAGCAGATAAACTTAGGGTCAACAACTCACAAGGATCAACACAAAAAGTATCCATTCGTTGGAATTTCAATAACGGTGTCCCCACACAAGTGGATACTGTGAAGTTTAATAGCATCATTATCAAGCCGACTAATCCTAATAAAGAAGGTTTTGTGTTTAAAGGCTGGTTACCCGAAGTACAATCAACAGCTGTTGCAGATGCTGAATATACCGCTCAATGGGAAAAAAAATCAGAGACGAACCCGCCTGTGGCACCATCTGCACAAACCTATGAGGTATGTTGGGTATTGAACAATGGCATGCAGGATGTTATTGAAACTTACAATAGTGGTGAGAATTTAAATATTCTTGACCAACCTCACAAAGTAGGATATAAATTCGTAAATTGGACACCAACTCCTATAAACATAGTCAACAACAATGCAACATATACAGCTAAATGGGAAAAGATTGAAACCTCACCAAATACAAATGTAATCGCTGAGAGAATATTTTCTTTTGAAGGAAACAGTTACAAAATGCAATTGGTTCAATCCAATCCTAGCGCACCGCTGTTATCCATCAATATGGAAAAATTTGCAACAGAAGAAATCGTTGTCGGACTATTAAATATTAATTCTCTTCCTATTTCCAACAAGATTGCAATAAGTGAGGATGTAAAAAATATACTATTGTCCATAGCAATCGGTATGTTTGAAACCCAAATGAAAGGCGAAGACACTTGTGACGCATTAATGAAAAACATTAAGTAATCGATTATGGCAGAACAGATTATCATCAAGAAACCTTCTTCTATATTATCGAATGATATAGAACCATTGCAAACCGTTTTCTGCGGTACGCACATTCAAGAATTTCTGGATTACCAAAAGAATCATTCTGGGCTGAACGACGAAGGACTTATAAACCTTCGTAATTCGGCATGTGACATTCTTTCCTATTGTAATCCACATGACGCTGTTAAAAACCCACCTGCCACACACTTAGTGGTAGGGTATGTTCAAAGTGGTAAAACAATGTCATTTACATCTGTCATAAAACTGGCATTAGACAACAAATATAAGGTAATTATCGTTCTGGCTGGAATAACTACAAGTTTGCTCCGTCAAACTGACGACCGCCTTGGTGATGATTTGGCTTGCGGCTTAGACAAGAATTACAGATTTTTTAAACTGCACAAGAATCCTGATGCCAGCAAGGCTTCAGAAATCGCTCGCAACTTAAAATTGAAAAAATCCATTGTTGTTATTAATGTTCTAAAACATGCTGGACGCATTAGCAATGTAACAGATATTTTTCTGAATAAAGAAATTCAGGATCTATTGAAAAATGAAACTGTATTGATTATTGACGACGAGGCCGACCAAGCGTCTCTGAACAATTTTGGGAGAGTTAATTCCAAAAAAGAAAATAGTGACGAAAAAAAAATGTCGAGTACCTATGAAGCTATTTTCGACTTGAGAAATGTTTTACCCGGTAACTCCTATATTCAATATACGGCTACTCCACAGGCAAATATTCTAATTGATACAATGGATATGCTTTCTCCCAAAACACATACTCTCCTAAAACCAGGTAAAGGTTATTGTGGGGGCAAATTGTTCTTTGGCGTTGGGGAAGAAGGAAAGAGATTTAACGGTAATCTAGTTTTACAAATACCTGAAGATGAGGTATTCAATGCAAAACGAAACCCACTGCAAGAGATTCCTGATTCTCTCGAATATGCGCTTATGCTCCATATATGGGCAGTCATAATCAATACAAGAGTTTTGGAAAATACGTTTCAATTGTCTATGATGGTACATACCGATATCACCTTAGATTGGAACGCGCAATTTTATAAATGGATTAATGACGCTCTAACAGAATGGACCAAGGTTTTTGAATCGCCCGACTATAACGTTAAACGTTATAGATTAGAGGCTAGATTTAAAAAAGCATTCGATGAAGCCGTTAAGTTTTATCCGACAGAGTCGTTTAATTACCAATGTCTTAAGGAAGAATACATTCTTGAAATCCTGTGCGACACCCATGTCTATTTGATTACGGGTGAAACAAATGATATGGAAGAACTGGATTGGAAACAGTTTTCTTCCAACATCTTGGTTGGTGCCCAAATGCTGAACCGCGGCTTTACTGTTCAGAATCTAGCCACTACTTATATGCCTAGATATACACTGGGTACTACCAACGCCGATACAATTGAACAAAGATGCCGCTTTTTTGGTTACAAAGAAAAATACATCCAATCATGCCGTGTTTTTTTACCTCAGGTCTCTATAGACAATTATAAGCATTATATTGAAAGCGAAGAGGAATTGCGGAACATCATGAAAACCACGAAGTCGCTTGAAGCATGTGGACATAAAATTCTCTCATACCCAAAGCTAAAGCCAACACGATCTAATATACTGCCAATCAGCGTTGTAACTTCAAGCCTTACGGGTATGAAGGAGTTTACTCCATATAATAACATATCCATGATGGAGTACAACAGAGTATTGATTGATGCGTTCTTAGCAGAATTTTCTGAAATTACTCACCCCTTTGAACGGAATCAATACAAGTACTCAAACTATGACAAGAATAGTGATCGGGTTCACACATCCTTCAGAATAAAAGTAGAAGTAGCCATTAATCTACTGAAAAAGATACAATTGGGGAGCCCCAAGGATGTAAGAAGCAAAGGAGATACAATTAGATACCTTACGTATCTTCATGAAAGCAACTTAATTAGCAATGTGGAAGTAGTTAATATGTCTGAGGGTAAGTATAAAAGACGTTCCTTAGATATTCAGAATAGCCGGCTGATTAGTTCGAATGGAAACGAGTCTCATGTATTCAACGGACCGAGTAATTCAACCGATAAAAATCACTACCTCGGAGATAGATGCATGTATGTTGAAGACACACTAACCATTCAACTTCATCATTTGGCAATCGATAATATACCGGGTGTAAAAACGGTAGGTTTTGCCATATACTACCCGGAAGCATTTTCAGTTAAATACGTTCAAAGTTGATAAGATATGCATATAGAATGTTTGCTTAAAACTTTCAATGAATCCATGCGTTCATTTGATGAAAGCGAAAAATATAACGTGCTTTCCATTGAAGGAATGAAGCATAAAATAGGAAAATCCAACGAAGGTTTTCCTAAGGTCTTTGTAATTACTACGCCGAGCAAAACACCTCTTCATAATATGAATGGCGAGTTGTTCTCCGTAGAATATAGCATTAGCTGCACACTGATAGATGACAATCATGAAACAACCGATGCCATATACTCAATTATTACATTGAGAAGTACAGACGAAAATCTAAAGAAAATATTTTTTGATGTGTTCTTCATGATGCTGCTTTCTATGCCGGAAACTCCTTCGGATTATGAACTGGCAATGAAAATCGAAGGTCTGCTCGCAATTTTTGCCTCTTTACGTCGAAAACCTATCCACAAAATCCAAGGATTGTGGGCTGAATTACTGGTTATCGAACGTAGTCAAAACCCTGAAATCGTAGCAAAGGCATGGCATGGTTCACCGGCTTCTAAATACGATTTTACAATGGGAGTAGATAAAGTAGAAGTTAAAAGCACATCATCAGAGGAAAGGATTCACAAATTTTCGTTGGATCAATTAAATCCCAATAAATCCTCACGGCTTTTAATAGCTTCTGTGATTGTTAGAGAATCGGCCAAGGATGACAACGGCCTCTCTGTGGATAATCTTTATAAAAAAATTTGCCAACGTATCTCTGATATAGATGTCCGTATGCATATATATACGGTGATAACTAACACTCTAGGTGATGAATACGAAAAGGCAAATACAGTTTATTTTGATTACAGCGCAGCTAAAGATTCTTTAAGTTATTATGACTACCAAGATATACCAAGGATTGAGAAAAAATATGTGCCTATGAATGTTAGTGGGGTAAAGTTCGACTCAAACCTTAGCCATATTCCAGACATAACTACCAAAGGATATATTTATGAAAACAACTCATTATTAGGTTCATTGTAATGGTAAAGAAAGATCGTCGGGAAATATTTGAATTGTTTGTCGAAGCCTTTAAAGGCAAAGACTTCAAAGTTGTTTCTGGGCTTAACCCTTGCTGCGTAGAGTATGCAGGGGTTCACATAAATGTGTATATAAAAAACTTAACGCCAGCACAATTGTCTAATAATAATCCTGACGTGTGGCGTTGTCAACTTCCAGCACGACCCATTTTTGCTGATTTTAAAATCTCTAAAAATCTGTTTCTGTTTTTGGGCTATGATGCAACCAATGATGTATATTCCACTTGGAATCCTTTTTGGGTTAAACAAAGGCTAAATATTGGAACTAATATTTCGATGTATTCAAGGTATTCTATTCAAAAAAAGGCTGCCGAAGCATTAAAAATAATCCAATATGATTTGAATCACAATGGAATAGTTGTGGTAATACCTCGTTTGCTGTTGACATATTACATTGATAATCTTTCTAATTACTTTGATCATGATACCAAATATGTGGCAATAGGGTCTAGCCTTCGCAGAAAACAAGGGCATTTAAACTATGCTGCAGAAGAAATATATGCCATATTCACGAATAGAAGAAATGAAGATTTCTTCAGGGAATATCTAAGTCACTTGGAATTGGAACAAAATACGAAAGATAAATATTTATCATTTATAAAGTGGACTTTTAAACAAAACCTCTTTGTAAAGCATAAAGAGATATTTATAAAGTACGACAAATTATCAGAGTATGGGATAGCTATCGATGAATTTTGTAAGACAAAAGAACTTACCCTTGTGAAGGGCAAGTTCGAGAATGAATATTGTGACTACATAAACGCTAGTTTAAAATGCTACTTAAATTCTCTTATGGAAGCCATTGAGAAAAAGAACGGTAATATAAAACAAAAGGTTCAAAGTCTTACCAATTTATGTACTCCTGAAACATTAAAGATAATGGCAGATTTAATGTGCAAAGAAGAACCACAAGAATTAGAGGCTATGAATGTATTGTATAATGCAGTGGGAGATATATATAATCAATCAATGTCCCTAAATGACTGGATAAAACTTCTAAGGAGTACAGATTGGACAAAAATTCAATAAGAATGAAAAACCTCTGGAATTACTAGTATAAACCAAACCATGTAAAACTTTTATTTATGGCAGCTACAAGATATTATTATTCAGATACAATCTCAGATTTTCTAGAAAGAAATACAGATGAGATTGTTGGTAAACTCACCTTGTCTTCTCAGCATGATATTAATGATGAGACTTCACAATCGTGGGTGGAAGAGATTATGACATTGAGGGGCGCTCTTGCTCCTTATGCTGGCCATGGCAGCGTTTATTTTGAGTATAACATACCTCGTATGGGGCGTCGAGCCGATGTAGTAGCTATCATCGAAGGTGTCGTTTTTGTACTGGAATACAAGACAGCTGAACAGAAATTTCAGCGTGAGGCTATGATACAGGTTTGGGATTATGCTCTTGATTTAAAGAATTTTCAGGAGGGAAGCCTTCATCGCGTACTTGTTCCCATTCTTGTAGCTCCAAGAGAAAAAGACAGGCACTGCAAGTTGGACCTGGTGCATTATGAAGATAATGTATATGAACCGCTTATGGTCAATGAAAAACTCTTGGGCGCTGCGCTTGCTAAGGTGCTGGGAAATCTTCCACATAAAATTCAAAGTGCCATTGATGATGATATTTGGGCAAAGAGTGGCTATGAGCCAACGCCAACTATTATTGAAGCTGCTATCGCTCTTTATGAAGAGAATACAGTGGAAGACATCACAAAACATGGTGGGGACATAGATAAGGCTGCTCTTGAACTGAATCGAATTATTCAATACTGTCGTGATAATAAACGAAAGGCGATATGCTTTATCACTGGTGTACCAGGAGCAGGAAAGACCTTAATAGGTTTAAATACCGCTATCGACCAGTTTAACAAAGGCGAAAAAGCTGTTTATTTATCAGGTAACTTTCCACTAGTAGAGGTGCTTCAAGAGGCTTTGACGCGCGACTATGTACGCAGAGACAAGGTGAAGGCAAAACAGGAAAACCGAAAGGCTTGTACCAAGGAAGAAGCTAAAAGTAAGGTGAAAGCATTTATACAGATGATTCATCATTACCGAGACCTTTATCTTGAAGGTACACAAGTAGAAAATGGTAATATTGTTCCTATTCCGAGTTATTTCCAAAGTCATACAGATAAGGCTTACATCCCTGCTGAGCATGTGGCCATATTTGATGAAGCACAACGCGCATGGACTCGTGAAGAACTGCAGAGATTTATGCGTGAAAAAAAAGGAATTAAGGATTTTCCTTACAGTGAGCCGGAATATCTGATTTCATGCATGGATCGCCAAATAGATTGGGGCGTGGTAGTATGTTTGGTGGGAAACGGACAAAGCATCAATAAGGGGGAAGCCGGACTGACAGAATGGATTGAAAGTATTCATCGCAGTTATAAAGATTGGGATGTGTATATGTCGGATTACCTGATGGAATCGGGCGACGTTACGCAAGAACAAATGAGGCTAATTCATTCGCAACTAAAATCGAGCACTGATCTGCACTTGAAGATGTCGATGCGTTCGTTCCGTTCAGAAAAGGTTAGTATATTTGTCAATCAACTACTTGCTCTTCAAAAGGAAGAAGCAACTGCTACCCTACTGGAATTAGAAAACTATCCGATTGTAATGACGCGTTCGCTCGACATAGCCAAACAGTGGTTGCGTAATCACAATCGTGGCAGTGAACGCATGGGACTACTGGCAAGCAGCAAGGCAGAACGACTCAAAGCCATCTCTATCAATGTGCGCTATCAACCTAATTTTGTTCATTGGTTCCTAGAAGATGATAGTGACATTCGTTCTAGTAATGCACTGGAGGATACACTTACTGAATTTAAAGTTCAAGGACTAGAAATTGACTGGGCATGTGTGGCATGGGATGCTGACCTTCGTCTAAGCAAAGATGGAAAAAAATGGTCGCACCACCAACTGCGCAGTGGCACACAATGGCAGAATATCAATAAGTCTATCAACCAAGAATACCAAATCAATGCTTACCGAGTTCTGCTTACGCGTGCGCGACAAGGTATGGTGATTGTTGTTCCAAACGGTGATCATGGAGTTCCTCCAGATGAAACTCGCAAGCCAGAATGGTATGATAGTATTTATAATTATCTAAAGGAAATCGGAATTCCAGAAATTTAGGCTTATGGATGTGGTATCATTTTTTGCAGGATGCGGAGGCTTGGATTTAGGCTTCGAACAGGCTGGTTTCCGTGTAGTATGGGCCAATGAGTTTGACCCAACTGTGCGGGCCACTTATGAACAGAACCATCCTCATACTCAACTTTTGCTTAAAGATATCAATAATCTGCATCCTGATGATATACCTGATTGTGATGGTTTTATCGGTGGCCCTCCATGTCAGTCATGGAGTATAGCTGGTCATCAAAAAGGTTTAGAAGATAAACGAGGATTGTTGTTTAATACTTACATTGAATTGATTAGAATCAAACGCCCCAAATTTTTCTTGATTGAAAATGTGCAAGGGTTACTAGATGAAATATTCCGGCCTATCTTCCAAAGTTTCCTCAACAAACTAACAGAAACAGGCTATAAGGTGAAGTGGAGGTTATTGGATGCAGCTAATTTCGGAGTGCCTCAAAATCGAGAAAGGGTTTTCATTATCGGTTTTAGAAACGATATCGATGTGAACTACGAGTTTCCGGTAGCCACTTACGCTACTCCTATTTCATTGCTACGCGCCATCGGAGATATAAAAGAGAGTCCAGTAGCCTATCAAAGCAAAGAACTGATCCAGCCCAATCCTTATCGTGCTAATCATGATGTGTTAATTTCAGATTTTACCACATTCTACAATAGAGGAAATAGACGTCGAGGCTGGCAACAACCCTCATTTACAATTCATGCAACCGCGGATAATATCCCACTCCATCCCTCTTCGCCCAAAATGATGTTTTTCGGGCATGAAAGTTGGGAGTTTCAAAAAGATAGAATGGATGAATATCGACGTTTGAGCGTCAGAGAATGCGCAAGAATCCAGACTTTTCCAGATAGTTTTACTTTCGAAGGAAAAGACATAAAGGCCCAATATAAAATGATTGGCAATGCAGTGCCTCCCCGTTTAGCCAAAGTTCTAGCGCAGTCCATATTAGCCGCACTTAATAATATTAAGATTGATCCTATTAAACAGTCTAATAGAATAACTTTGGAAGAATATGTTCTTGTTGGCTACTTTAAAGATACATGGCAACATGACTGTATCATTAAAAACAAATTGTACTATATTCGTTCTGATGGAAGACCAGGTTCTATGTTTAAAGAATCTTGCGACATGATGCCAAAATTCCTATTGATGCATCACAAAGAACAAACGGAAGTCTATGAATTAGAAAAGGAAGAACCAGCATTGGCAGACAAAAGTTACCTCCATTCACTTGGATTTGAATGCATGGGCAATACTTATCTAGTATTCCGCATTAAAGATACAAAACCAATCAATATGGGTAAGTTAGCATACAATCCCTATAACTATACCCCGTACTTTACGAAATTGAAAGACTTAATATCTGAATGACAACCTTGATGCCCATTGATACTACCCATATGTGTTCCCACCTTCAAAAGAAACTGTTCCAGCCGGAAGGTGCATATTATCCGATATGGAAAGCCATACAGGAGGATGAAGAAATCACTGCTGTGGCACGCAGTCGCCAACTCCATATCTACCGTAACGGGAAGAAAGTCCTGATTCTGGCAGGTAAGGCGCAGCCTAAAATTGTCAGAGAGGACAAGTTCAACGAGCTGATTAAATGATAGTCCATCACGCTATCTCTGATGTGTGGATGGTATAATAGTAAAACGGAGCAGACTGTAACAGCTTGCTCCGTTTTTACATGTTTTCACTTTGCCTTTGGAAGCCGTATTTTCTTGTTTTTCTCCTCCCAGGCATCCACATAGTCGTTCAGTGCTTCGGAGATAACGTCCTTCAAAAGGATGCCCTCCACGAGGGAAATGTACTTCACCTTGCGGAGTAAATCCGGATTCACGATGAAAGTGGCTCGGCTTTCCTGGGGTTTCTTGGCACTTTTGGCTGGCTCGCCTTTCTTTGGGCGACCCACATTCTCCCTGCGTTTGGCTTCCAGTTTGGACTTCATTTGTTCGGTAGCAGCCGTTTCGGTTGCTTCTTTCTTAGCAGATGCTTTTGCAGGTGCTGCCTTCGGACTTTCCTGCTTATCATCTTGAACTGCTGGCTGTTCAGTTTGTACTGCGGTTTGTTCAACAGCCTGTTCCTTAGGCTGTTCCTTTGCCAGTTCTGATTGATTGGCTTCACCC
>ULOT01040834.1_pt1 | contig 12392 bp, 8 predicted proteins | sample 1952811 | NCBI WGS metagenome assembly ULOT01 (sample SAMEA4835609, study PRJEB28245) | human gut metagenome | biome: gut microbiome; material: fecal sample | place: Denmark | collected 2008
TACTGGGCCAAAAGAACCCATCATAGCGATCGTTGCAAGCAGCATAGCATCAAATGTGACATTTCCTGCCTGATATAAATGATACATTAAAAAGAACATTCCAAACGAACAGCAAAGGATCACAAAGTCTGTGACAGCTCTTTGCATAGCTTCCATGCGATTCAGGTCTTTTTGCATTTTTCCTAATTCAATGGATTTTTCACTTATTTGTGCTTTTCTCTTTTTACCTTGTCCATACTGAATCGTTTCGTCTATTCCACGGAGAGATTCTAAGACAAAACTGTTCAGGTTTCCGAATCCGCTTCGGAATTCCATTCCTTTTTGTCCGCCTTTTTTTCCATTTCTTAATGGGATCACGCAGCCTACCAGAAGATAAGAACAGACTGCAAAGATTCCTGCATAGACATGAAATCTTCCGATAAATACAACCATGATCAATGAAGTTAAAATTGCGATCATGATTGGAGAGATCGTGTGTGCATAGAATACTTCTAATAATTCAATATCGGTTGTGATGATTGAAATCAGATTCCCCTTTTCCCTGCCGTCTAATTTAGCTGGGCAAAGCTTCCGAAGTACCGCAAATACCTGATGTCTGATGATCGCTAACAGTTTAAATGCAATAAAATGGTTACAATACTGTTCTGCATAATGGAGGATTCCACGCATCACTGCAAGAACCACCAAAATAATCAGATATTTCGTCACACGCTGCCCTTTCATAGCAAGAAGTACACCATATCCGGCTGTGATCGTCAGGAAAATGGCACACAGATACCCTAAGGTTCCAAGAAGCACTGCCGCTGTCATAATGTGTGCCAGTGGTTTTACAAGACCGATCATTTTCCCCATAATCTTTATGGAACTTCTTCTTTGTTTTGTTGTATTTTCCATCTTACACCACCTTCTTCTTTAAAGACTCATTCCATGACATATTTGCAGCATAAGATTCCAGTTCCTTCTGCTTATCAAATAAATGCTGGTATGCACCTTTTTTACGCATTAAATGTTCGTGTGTTCCCTCTTCTGCAACAATTCCGTCTTTCATCATATAAATGCAGTCAGAATCTACAACATTGGATAATCTGTGGGAAATAAACAAGATCATCTTTGTCTTTGATAATTCCCGAATGACATTCATGATCATTTCTTCACTTTCCATATCAATATTGGATGTCGCTTCGTCAAATATGTAGATCGGTGTATCAAACAGCAGCGCTCTTGCAAGTGCCAGACGCTGTCTCTGACCACCTGAGAAGTTTTCCCCACGTTCTGACAAGACAGTCTGTAATCCATCCTGTTCTTTTAAAAATGCCAGAAGATTTACTTTCTCTAACACTTCTTCCATCTCTTCTTTGCTTGCATCTGGTTTTGCCATACGGAGATTTTCTTTGACTGTTCCTGCAAATAAATAACTGTTATGTGTGATCTTCGTCATATGGGACATCAATTCATTTTCCATAATATCGGAGATATCCACACCACCTATCTTGACACTTCCAGTATATCCACGATTTCTCGCTGTTAAGATCCCTGCCAGTGTACTTTTTCCACAGCCAGATTCACCAACAAAGGAAATAAAGCTGTTTGCAGGGAAGTTCATTGTGATTCCTTTTAAGATTTCACGATCTTTTTCATAAGCAAAATGAACATCATCAAGTGAAATCTCTAACTCTCCCTGTGGAAACTTGGATTCTCCGCTCTCTCCTTCTTCCAGATCAAGCAGTCCAAAAATCTTATCACTCGCTGCCATACCATTCATCGCAATGTGGAAAAATGATCCTAACAATCTTAACGGAATAAAAAATTCTGAAGCCAACAATAAAATGATCAATGCTCCGCCAATCGTGATATTTCCAGCAATATACTGATGAATCGCTGTGATCATTCCGACAGCAGCGCCACCGTAGGCTATGATATCCATGACGCTGGTTGAATTTAACTGCATTGTCAAAACTTTCATCGTGATCTTACGAAAATTCTGCGCTTCCTCATCCATCTCAACCGCTTTCATTTCATCCGCCTGATAGATCTTTAATGTTGTCATTCCCTGAAGATTCTCAAGAAAACTGTCTCCTAGTGTTGTGTATAGTCCCCAGTATTTATTCAATAATTTCTTTGCGAGTTTCTGCACCGCAACGATTGAAATCGGAATCAATGGAACGCAGATCAGCAGTACCGCACTTGCCTTTAAACTGATAAAGGATAAAATGATAAATAATGTTACTGGTGCTAAGATGCTGTAAAACAACTGCGGAAGATATTTCCCAAAATAAATTTCAAGCTGCTCCACACCTTCGGTACTCATCTGTACGACTTCTGATGTTGAAACATGTTCCCGATAAGAAGCCCCTAAACATAACAATTTCTCATAGATCTTTTCTCGTAAAATTCTTTTCACATCAACACTTGCTGCAAATGACGCCCTTGTTGCCATCTGATCACATAAGAAACGGATCGCTACTGCAACCACCAAAACCATAAATGTTGTAAGGATCACCTGATCACTCATCTGGTGCATCAAAATACAGTCCACCATTCTTCCAATGGAAAAGATCGCTGCGATCTGCCCTAATAATGCGATCCACTGCCACAGAACCATCTGTACAATATATTTTTTTGTATGGGAAAGTAATTTTACCAATCTTGTTTTAATCATATATTATTTCCTTTGCTTTCTCTTCTTTGACAGTTTCTACTTTCAGTCCGAAATATAAGAAATGAAAAATCCATACGATTACAATAACAACACGACCGATCGGTACGTTGTTCATCATGATAAAACCGATTGCCATTAAGATCGTTACCATCGCAATGATGGATCTCTTTGTTTTCTTCGTCATTGCTTTCTCTTTTGCAAAGCTTTCCAAGTGTTTCTTGTAAAGACTTGTCCCTAAAAACCAATCGTGAAGTCTTTTTGAGCCCTTTGCAAAGCAAAACACTGTTGCCATGTAAAATGGAACCGTCGGCAGGATTGGAAGTACAACCCCTATCGTCCCAAGCACCAGACATAAGATTCCAAATGCCATCCACACATATCGGATCAGATTTTTTCTCATATTTTTCATCTCCTTTTTTATTAATATTCTATACTGTCAGAACAAATTTCTGTCCATCGATATCTGCTACATTTAAATGAACATCGTAAAGTTCACTGATACTTTCGGTTGTGATCACATCCTTTGGATCTCCCTGTACCAACACTTTTCCGTCTTTTAATCCAATGACTTCATCAGAAAAATGAATGGCCTGATTGATCTCATGAAGTACCATCACGATCGTAATTCCGTATTCCCTGTTTAATTTCTTGACTAGTCGCAGAATATCCAACTGATAACGGATATCCAGATACGTCGTTGGCTCATCAAGGAATAAGATCTTCGTGTTCTGTGCCAGTGCCATTGCGATAAAGACTCGCTGTCTCTGGCCACCAGAAAGCTGACTTAACTCGCGGTTCCTGAATTCCTCAAGTCCTGTCACTTCGATCGCATGATCGATCAGTTTCTCATCTTCCTCACTTTTGCCGCCCATTAATTTCATATAAGGGGTACGACCATAAGAGATCAGTCGTTCCACGGTGATATCATCGGCCGCCTGATTATACTGATGAACAATCGATACTTTTCTTGCAAATTCATTTAACTTTAAATTCTTGATATTCTTTCCATGCAGAAAAACTTTTCCACGGTTTGGATTCAGATTCTTTGTCATTAGAGAAAACAGTGTTGATTTTCCACATCCATTGGCTCCCATGATCGTTGTGATCTTACCTTCTTTGATCATTAAGGAAATATCTTTTAGAATCTGATTGCTTCCATATGCAAAGGATAAGTCCCTGACTTCCATCGCTGGCTTCTCTTCTTGTAATCTTGCAAGGAGTTCTTCTTTATTTGCCATATCTTCCAGACCTCCTTAATAGTAAGATAAAGAACGGACCACCGACAACACTCATGATCACGGCAGCACTGACTTCATTTGGTGCTGCGATCGTACGTCCGATCGTGTCTGCCAGCAAAAATGTAAATGCCCCAAAAAATGCGGAAAACGGGATCAGCATCTTATGGTTGCTTCCGACTAAAATTCTTCCGATATGTGGAACGATCAATCCAAGGAAACTGATCGCACCTGCAACGGCTGTGGAAATACTTGCAAGTAAGACTGCAACAAGTGAGATCACGATTCTTGTGACATTGACATTCACTCCCAAGCTTCTTGCGGTTTTATCTTCCAGAGATAACAGATTACATTCCTGTGTAAATAACATTGCAAGGAATAATCCTGCAACCACATATGGAAGCAATGTTGTGACATCATCCCATGTCTTCTGTGTGATATTCGCCTCAACGATTGCTGCCACACCAGTTCTGTCCCCGCCGGACATAGAATTTAAGGCACTGGATAACCCAGTAAATAAGCTGTTTACTGCCACACCAGTTAAGATAATTCTCATCGGACTTAAGCCACCCTTCCATGACAAACAATACACCATGAAAAATGCGACCACACCACCTGCAAATGCTGCGATCGGTGTGAAGAAATATAGTGTTGGTGCAAATGCCGTAATAATGACAGCGATAAAACTTGCCCCGCTTGAGATACCGATAATTCCCGGATCTGCCAGTGGATTTTTCAATACCGCCTGGAATAACACACCAGAAACCGCAATGGCCGCTCCTGCTAACATTGAAATGATGATTCGTGGAAAACGCAGATCATAGATCGTTGCCACGTCTTTGTTATATTTGACAAACAGACCAGAAAGGAGCTCCCCAAATCCAACTTTCAGACTTCCGATATTAATAGAGGCAAAGAATAAAAGAATTAACAATATAATGACAACCCCAAAGGAAATCCATGCTCGCATCATTTTATTTTCCTGCCTCTCCTGATCGGCATTTCTCGAACTAACTGCTTCAAGGTCTGCTTTTTTTACCTTCTTGAAAAACATTTATTCTTTCACCTCCTGTGTTCCTTTTGTATTCTGATAAAAATCTTTTTCTAATTCACTTAATGCTTTCTTATATTTGAAGTTTGCACTCATTCCAAAGTATTCATATGTCAGGTCATAAACCCGTTTGTTCTTCACAGCTTCAAAATGTTTCCAGATATCGTTAGTTTCAAAGTCTTCGTTAAACATTTTTGTCACCTGATCTGGAAGTGCATGTGCCGCACGGACAATGATATCTGGTTCTTTCTTCTTCATATCCTCGGTATTGACGGTTAAAAACTCCTGATCCGTATTCTGGTAAACATTTTCACCACCAGCAAGTTTGACCAGACTTCCAACATAGGAATTCTCTGTCGCAATGACATAACTTCCTGGAAGTCCCATCAGTACGAGAACTTTGGGATGTTTTTTATTTTTATTTCGTTTTGTATAACTTTTATAAAATGTTGTAAACTCTTTGGTCATCTTCTCGGCTTCCTGCTGCTTCCCAAAGATTTCCCCTAATTCCTGAACCGAACGGTACATTCCCTGCACACTTCTTAGATTTAAGAATGCATACTCCGTATTCTTCAGTTCTTCAAACTTTGGTTTTAAGTCAGTTTCCAGAGAAGAAGGAGCTAAGATCCAATCAGGATTTAAAGAAGATACGATTTCCATATCGGGACTCATGGCAAGTCCGACTTTCTTTACCTTTTTGTATCTTGATGGAATTTTGGAAACACTGCTCTTTGGTACACCGACAAGATCAAGATCCAGCTTGTCACAAATATCTGCAACAGCCGGAGATGTTGCGACGATCCTTGGATTGCCTGACAATGCTTTGACTTTCGCCTTTGCATTTAACACTGCCTGTTTTTCCTTTGGATCTGTGATCTCAAGCATAGTTTCCACGCTCTCTCCCTGACTGCTCTTTTTGCTATCTTTTGGATGCTGGTTTACACAACCTGTCAGAAAACAAGAGGAAATTGCAAGCAACAGGATCAAAAAAATGCTCGGATATTTTCTTAATTTAGTTTTCATCGTTGTAAATCTCATCATATTCATCCTGATCACCACCCCATTTATCCCAGTTTTTGCGGTAATAGTAAACGATCGTCGCTGCCACTCCAAGTAAGACCAATCCTGAAAATGTCATAGAAACCGTTAAGATCAAAATCCATGTTCCCACAGACTTTTCAGAAGATGTTTTCTTCTTTGTGGTCGTCTTCGGTGCCGTAGATAAACTCAATCCCTGGGCGTTGCTTAAGGAATCGTCACTGCTTTGTGTGTCTGCTCCTTGGGATGCGGTTGTTGTCTGCTGACTGGCTGTATTATTTGTGTCAGCTGTTGTCTGTGTCTGGTTATTGTCTGATGTCTGCGTATCAGAAGATGATGTTGTAACCATCAACGCTTTCATGCCTACGGAATTTCCTGTAGTGTAATTACCTAGATAGAAATAAAAAATGACGTTTCTTCCCATTGGTTTTACGTACATGGAACAGCGGATGATGCTGTCTTGGGATGAAAGTTTGATCCTTAAATCTTTTGTTGTTCCATTATTATCTTTTCCTATCGCTGTCTGTGTTACAGATTGTGTTTGAAATCCTGATGCTCCTCGTTTCTGCACGGAAAAACTCAGATCAGATGTATAATCTACAAGGCTTATACGAAATGTCAGATAATAATCTCCAGCGTCTGTTACCTCTAATAATCCTTTGGATGATATTGCTCCTTCGACCATTCCCTGCCCAGTTGCTTTCGATGAACTTCCTCCAGAATCTTCTACTTTTCCAGTCACGGGATGCTGATATGTTCTTGCAATCTGACAACTGTAGACATTTCCTGATGCTGCTTTTACATCTTTTGAAAGACCCCCAAAAGACAAGAGCGCCACTAGAATCAATATCCAGTTTTTTAATTGAACAATATGTTTTTTCATTTTTATAATCCCCTGCTCTTCACTTTATAAACTATACCTAGAATAGAAAGTAATACACTCATGATCGATGGTACTATGATCGGTGTTTCTTCCTCATCTTCCTGTAATGTCTGACTTCCACTGTTTGTTGATGTTGAAACCTGATCAGTATTAAGACTTCTTTCTTCCACAGCTGATTGTCCCTGTACATTGGATTGTGTTGTCTCTGGTAATTTTGAACTTTGAATCGTAACTTTCTCATGACTTCCTGCTGAAGAAGTATTTGAAGAATTTGTTGTCATTGTAGTACTGCTTTTTCCTGTATTTTTATCATTTGATACAAATTCCTTTGAATTTTTTACTGCCTTTACAGAATTAAGATCTAATTTCAGATATACCGCCTGTGTACCACTTCCCGGACTGATCGCATCCATGATCGGAACAAACACCTGTAATGGCACATATCCGTCATTTTTTGCTTTTGATATCAATGGAAATGTTACCTGGTCTGGGTAATCACTTCCATAAGAATCTCTGACTTTCTTTCCTTTTGTGTCTTTTTGATAAGAATCCACGGTTACATTTTTTAACGAACCTATTGGTACCTTATATTGATCGATCTTATAAGTATTCGTAAAGTATTTGATCTTACTTAAATAGCCGTAACTTGAACTAATATTCAATCCTTTAAAATCAAGAGTTATATCATATTTTCCATTTTTGACTATGAGTTTTATCTTATGATTGATTGCTTCATTTGCCATGGACTCTGTCTTCTTGTCTGTCTTTAACATCTTGCCAGAAATACTGTAAATCCCATCTTCTAATTTCTTTATATTTAGCTTTGATTTCTTTGTTGTAGTTTTCTTAACTTGACTTTTCTTTGCTGTAGTTGTTGTTTGTTTGTCTTGCTGTGTTGTAACAGATGACTCAATTTTCGTCTCGTCACTTACCTTCTTTAATGTACTCCAGTCAAATTGAAATCTTGCATATTGAAGACCGCTTCCTTTACTGATTGCTTCCATAACAGGTACATAAACCTGAACCCACATTTCTTCCTGCTGATAATTTACTGGAAAATTCATGTAATGTGGATACAGTTTCCCTTTTACCTTAGAATCTGTCCCTGTCTTAGGATCATTATAGCTGTCATATGTATTTTCAAAATATGATTCTATATTTATTGGGATTGGTGTTTCATTTTCTGGTGCCTCAATCTTTCCAGATGTTGTCTTCCAGTTTGGAAAATAAGACATCTGAGCAAGATATCCTGTAAAATCAAGCTTTCCTAATTTTGTACTCAGTGCCTTGCATTCTGCTCTTACTGTATACGTTCCATTTTTTACGATCACTTGTATTGGCTGAACAATCCCTGCATTTCCCATAGAAGCCTGATCTGATGAGGCACTTCTTAAGAAACTTTGCATGGTATAAGTTCCATCTTCTAATGTATTTTTTTCATCCGCTGCTGCCTTATGATCTACAAATGCAGCACCAGCCAGACAGCATAATATAACGGAAATGACACAGCTGATAAAACGAAAATATTGTGCTTTTTTCATGATTTTTTTCTACTCTTTTATGGGGACTATAAAGCCCCTGTAGGTTTACAGCGGCTTTATCATTTGTTTCCTGTTACTTTTTAATTTTTACAGAAACTGCTTTTGAATATTTACTGTATGTTACTTTCTTTCCTGCTTTTTTAATTGCACGGACTTTATAATAATATGTCTTTTTCTTTTTCAGTTTCTTATTTTTAAATTTGGTTGTCGAAGCTTTTGTGATCGTCTTAACTGCTTTGTATTTACCATTCTTCTTTGTCGCACGATATACAACATATCCTGTTGCCCCTTTGACTTTCTTCCATGTTACTGTTACCGTTTTCTTGGAAGAATTCTTAACTTTCAGACCTGTGACTGCTGCTAACTTTACAGTCGTTGTCGTCTGTGTTGCAGTTGGCTTCTGGACTGTTGCAGCTGGCTTCTGAACTGTTGTTGATGGTTTTTGTTCCTCTTTCTTTGGTGCTTCTTCTGTTACATCTCCACTGCTAAAATCTTTATCATCCGCTGTTGTTTTAACGGCTGATGTAAAATCTAAGGAAAGATTCATTTTCTGAGTTCCCATTCCTGATGCAATGCTGTCCATAATTGGTATAAATACCTGCATTGGTGCGATTCCTGTTTCTACAGCTTCATCTGTCAATGGGAATGTTACAAGATCAGGATAATTGCTTCCAAATTCATCGGATACAATATTACCATTCGTGTTTTTCTGAACCTGATCAACTGTAACGTCTTTTTCTGTTCCATTTTCAATGTACTGGATCTTGTTTAAGTATCCATGGAATGTCTGTCCACCGAATGGAATATTCATTGCCTTTAAGTTTAATGTGACATAATATTTTCCATCTTTTACTGTTAACTTTACTTTATGTGCGATCGCATCATTTGCCATTGATAGATGTTTTCCATTTGTTTTTAACATCTTTGCATCTACTTTGTAGATTCCATCAGAAAGTACTTCTTTGTCTTTCTTTTCTTTTAATGTATCCCAATATAACGTGATCTGAGCATCTGTATCAAACTTTCCATGATCAAATGTAATTCCACCATGTTCACCACTTAAATTGCTCATTGCTGGTACATACATTTTAAAGTTTGCTTTATAAGTTAATTCTGGTTTATCACCTGTTAATGGCATATTTACAGTTGTTACACTCTCTCCATCTTTTGTTTCTTCGGATCCTTCTTTTGTCAGATCTGATCCATTATAATACCCATTAAAAGCTAATACATCCATTGCTTCTTTTGTAACCACTGGATATGATAATGTCATCTTTCCATTTTTATCAACCTTTAATGTTGCTGTTACTTTATTCTCAGAATTTGCTGCAGACAAGCTATGTTCTACTGTACTTGTCATGTTTTTCATCTGAATCCCATAAGTACCTTCTTCCACTGTTTCTGGTGCTGGTGCAAGAACTTCCTCTTTTGATGTTAATCCTAGAGATTCCATAACTGCATTTTTAATCGCGGAAGCACTTGTCGTTGCTCCAGACACTGTATCGACTTTGTCAAAGGAATTCTGATCTGTGATATCTAGACCTTGTATCTGGTCTTTGATTTTATTGATCGCTTTTGGAAGGTAGATATTTTTATTTTCTTCAGCATATTTTCCTTCGAAATTTTCTCCTTTAATCTGAAGATCTGTCACTTTTCCATCTTTGTATGTAACAGTTGTTTTAATATCGTATCCACCGAACTGTGCAATATGAATCGTATTTTCTTTTGTTCCAAATGCATTAGACACTGCTGCCTTTACAATTGCTGGATATGCTACATATATGGGTGTCGCTGTTCCAGCCATTGCAACAGCTAACAATAATGGCATGATTTTTTTCTTTATATGATATTTAGTTTTTCTCATAATCTCTCCTTCTCTTAATTTATAGGCATTATCGGTTAGTTTTAATTAACTCACTTCTTTTTTATCATGCATCAATATTCTCCGTCAACGAAAACAAGTTTTTCAAAATCGTTCATATCTGATATTTTAAATTTAAAATTTCTTTAAAAAAACACGTGTTTCTGCCATTTATCAATAAAACACAAGGTGTTGCAGGCGTGCAACCCCTTGTGTTTTATTGATAATTCTTCTCATTTATTTTTTGATCAATATGCTTTTCTTTGAGGAGAATGCACCATATACTTTCTTACCTTTAACTGTACGATAAGCACGAACTTTGTAGTAATATTTTTTATTTTTCTTTAACTTTGTATTTGTGTAACTTACTTTTTTATTACCTTTTACTACCTTAACAAGCTTATATTTTCCGTTTTTCTTTGTTGCTCGATAAACTTGATATCCATCTGCATTCTTTACTTTCTTCCATGTAATACGCACCTTACGTTTTTTCAGATTTTGCAGATTGATCTTTGACACTTTCTTAAGAATATCTTTCACTGTTGTCATTGATAATTTTTGTGTCGTTGTTGTATCCGATGGCTTTTGTTCAGTTGTTGCACTTGATGGTTTCTGTTCGGCTGTTGTATTTGATGGTTTTTTATCATCGTTTTTAGATACTGCTAATTCGTTTGAATATACAGTAAAACGGTATTGTTTTGTTCCATTTAATGTCGCATTTAAGACTTTCTTTATTCTGTATGTTCCCAGATTTGATACACTAAAGTTCCCTTTTAATTCTTCTGCCTGATCAGTTTCTGTATCTTCTTTAACTGTCTCCCATGTACCATCTGCATTCTTTTTCTGAACTTCTGTAATAATATCCCAGTCATATTTTTCATCCATAACTTCTGCGATATTTTTATCTTTCCATCCGTTCTGCTCCAGCATATCTTTATAATCTTCAACCGTTTCTATTTCTCTGGCTTCGTCACTTGCTGTCTTATCAAACCAGAATGCAAGATCTAATACACTTAAATCCTGGCTCCAACTAATCTTCTGACCGTTATCTTCCTTTAGTTCCAGATTCATCGCGTTCTTCTGTGGATAAAATTTATTGATCGCTGTGTCTGATTTTTTCATCACTGCCGGATCCACAACTTTGATATTATTTAACGTAAGATCAAGCTTGTGAAGTACTCCATCATAATCGTTTTCAAATGTTTCAGGAAATGCCTTCTCTGTAATATTAGAGATCTGATTATCATGGAAATCTACAGAATATAGTTTTTTATTCTTTGCAAATGTTCCATCTGGCACTTGAGCAATATAGTTCTTGTAGAAATTAACCTCCTCAAGATTTGACATCTTTGTAAAATCAATATTCGAAATGTCTTCTAATGCATTATTGAATGCACTGATCTTTCGTAATTTCTTTGTTGCTGCATTGATACAGTTTGGAAGTTTTACAAACTCGTTATTGGATAATTCAATAAAATTAATCGTATCTCCAGCATCATCTAAGAGATGATCTGGTAATGCATTTAATTCATTTCCTGAAATGGATAGCTGCTTTAGACTTGTATCTCCATCCAGTGCCCCCGCCTCTACAGACGTGATACTATTATTATCCAGTTCAAGATATACTAATTTATCCAATCCTGACAGTGTATCTTTCTTAATCTCCGTCAGATTATTTGCTCTTATATTGATCCAATTCAATTTTTTTGTATTTTTAAACGCATTTTCTGGAAGAGCTTTTATATGATTTGAATTCAAATCTACATACTCAAGATTTGTCATATTATCAAAAAATCCCTCTGGAATTTCTGTGATCTTATTTCCTGAAAGATCCAATTCTTTAATCTTATCTGATAAACCTTTTAACAGATCGATATTACTCAAATTCTTGTTTGATAAATCCAGACTTCCTTCGTCTCCATTAAATGCTGCTAATTCTCCCTGGGTAATTTCTCCATCATTGTTCGTATCAGCTCCTGCTTCGATCAATGCATCAACCAGGGTCTGGTTCGCATCTTTTTTATCATATCCTTTCCATCCTTTTTCCAAAGATGTGAATGTGATATCCGCTTTCATATATTTGTCATAGTTACCTTTATCAGATTCAGATCCCATAACGGATAC
>ULOT01067099.1_pt1 | contig 12218 bp, 10 predicted proteins | sample 1952811 | NCBI WGS metagenome assembly ULOT01 (sample SAMEA4835609, study PRJEB28245) | human gut metagenome | biome: gut microbiome; material: fecal sample | place: Denmark | collected 2008
TTATTTTTTATCATATACTGAAAGACTACAGTTGGCCAACTACAAATTTAAATTTACATATGTTCACGAAAATAATCATGAAAATACTGCATAACCTTCACCAACAGATCCTGTTCCTGCTCATTAAGCGTATCAAGCAGTCCCTGGATCATACGTTTATGAAATTCTCTGTGATGACTGTATGCTTTCCTCCCCTTCTCAGAAAGAGATATATAAACAACTCTGCGATCTTTCTCTCCGCGTTTGCGATTTACATATCCTTTCTTCAAGAGGTTATTGATAGCGGTTGTAAGTGTACCAACCGTAATGTTTAAATCTCCTGCAATCGTTGACATATTCTTCGGTTTCTTGATCCCGATCGCATCAATAATATGCAGATCTTTGTTCGAAATATCCTTAAACTCATCTGTGATCACGGCTTTCTCTTCTTCATATGAAATTCCGTGGAATAAGTCTACCACCATATTATTTAAACGATCTTTATCCAATCAATTTACCTCCTAAACAACGATTTAAGAGTATTATACCTTTAATTATTGGAATTTTCCACTTCTAAATTGTGTGCTTCTCCAATAACTTTTGCTAAAGCTTCTTTTGCCTGTGTAGGAAGTGCATTGTATCCACCATCTTCTACGTCTTTTTCGAAGACAAAGTTTAGTCTGTCTGTCATTCTTGCTTTTAATGTTTCCACATAATTCATATCATTGAAATCTGAAACATATCCTTCCATCTCAAGCACTTCGATATCTGTAAATGGTCCCCACTGTTTGAATTCTCCAGTTCCTTCTACAACCTGCTCAATTGCGGAAATTGTTGTTGCAGGTTTGATATCTTTACCCATGAAGTCTCCTGTATTAATGATATAGCAGTCTACATTTCTTTCTTTTACAAGTTTTCTAAACTTCTTGTAGTCATTTACAAGAGGGTATGTTCTAAATGGGTTTGCATATGGTTCCACAACCAAACGGTTTGGATCTACTCCAGGTGCCAGACGTTCCGCACTGCTTCGTTTTGTTGCAAGTGTTGCTCCCATAACAGATGCTAAAGAAGCTCCTTTGATCTTAACAATTGGTGGGATTGTTGGGTCTTTCATGATCCAGAAGATTGCATTTACTGGATCATTGATCTTATCTACACGGTTTGGTGACCATAATTTCGACTTGATTGCACGACCATTTCCGTTACGGATATCTTCTGTGACAAGAACGACTTTTCCTTCGCTATCTCTTGTTGCAGAGCAATTCTGTGCTGTTAATAAGTATTTATTATCTGGGCATCCTGTTGGATAGTCCGCTGTTTTATCAAAATATGTTGGTTCCATTGCAATAGATGCACCTGTTTCTGTATTGATGATAAATGCATCATCATGCAGAACCTGAATCTCTTCGTATTTATTATTATGTGTTGCATGTGTTAATGTGGATTTTCCTGATCCTGATAATCCGAAGAAAGATGCTACGAATTTCTCTCCATTATCTAATCTGAATTCTTTCTGTCCACCATGGCAGGAAGCATATCCGTTACGATTTGCGATCGCCCATGCAATTGTTAATGTACCTTTCTTATGTTCCCCAAAGTATTTCATACCAAGAAGTGCAGCACAGTTTGTGTCTGTATTAAAATATGTTAATCCTAATGGATGTTCTTCATGTGTCCACTGTGGATCTGAGAAAATATAGATATCTGTCTCATCTGCAACTGGCTGTGAATTCTTATACATTTCATTGTATTCAGGATTCATATACTGGAAATTTAACATCCAGGAATATAAAATATTTTCTTCACCTTCTGGAATTAAAAGATGTGCTTTTACCATAAATTCAGGATCTAATCCGATATATACCTGTGCATGGTACATTGTTGTCCATCTTGTATCATAGATCGCATCCATTAATTTTAAATCCAGATCATTTATATCGACACCAGGTTCACTGGAAATTCTTCTTGCGGCTGCACAGCGTCCAGTCACTGATCCATCATTAAATAATAGAACTTTGGACCCCTCATCTAAACCAATCGCTTCTGGTTTATATACTGGCATATCTGTAACGATCGTTCCAGGCGAATTCTTTGCTAATTCATAAGCCTGTTTTAAATCTTTTACTTCTACAACGTTATTTCCATAGAATGCTGCTTCAATAATGGATCTTGTTTTTGAAAATCCAGGCTTTCCTTTTCCGATTTCTTCATGTGTGTAATAAGCTTTTGTTGACATAAGTTACTCCTCCATTCATAGGTTGCTTTCGATGCGTCTTCTCAAAATGTCAAAACTACATGGGCCTGCATCTAAAATCTCTGTGTGGTACGCTTTTAAGCTGTATTTATTCCCTGCCATTTTCTTATAATCAGTCAAAAGCTCATGAAACTCCTGATAACCGATATAATAAGATAAATAATTTGCAGGATTCTCGATAATCATCTGAAATAATTCATCTGCCTGAGAATCATCCATTCCAAATGATCTTAAATACGCCCTGACATCTTTCTTCTTCCATCCTTCATAATGAACTCCAAGATCAACTCTTGAACAAAGTGCCAGATTGTACTCGTACATCTCCATATTCATCTGTTGATAAATATCGCCATATCCTTCAGCATCCATCATACTGTAACTAAAAACTTCTACATACGTTGCATATCCTTCTGAATATCCAGGATAATCAAGCAGATAGCGCACTGGATCATCGTTCCTTGCCGCATAATATACATTCTGGTATAAATGTCCTGGGTATCCTTCATGTGCCAAAGTTGGATATAACTCTGCAGTCTGTGCCTTATTAATGTAAATTACATTCTCCTTGTAAGAATCAATCTCTGGTACCATATAGAACGCAGGACTGGTATATTCTTCCATGGTTTTGTGCACATATTTTATTTTACAGCTAACTTTTGGTGCCTTTGGATAATATTTTACCATCTTTTGCCTTAGTTTGTTAAGTATATTTTGTGGATTTTGCACAATTTTTATATTTTTTTTATGATTTCTATATTCATTTATGCTATTTGGATACTTTTTTTGCAATTTTATAAGTTTTCGAAGGCATTTTTCAATGGATCGATCACTGATTTCGATCATTTCTTCCATCGTTTTATCTGATCCTGTTTTCTGTGCAACCAATACTTTATAATATTCTTTTCCATTTTTATAATAATACAGACCATTTTCATTTTTCCCATTTCCATTTAATGCCTGCAAATGGGAATATAATTTTTCATAAGCAGGCAGCACCTTTGTACCGATCAATTTCTTATTTTCTCTGCAGTATTTCTTTTTCTTAGCTGCATTAATTCCTTTAATATCTGCAATTCTTAAATTAAATGTTGCAACCAACATATTGTTTTCTTTTTGCTTTATGACATTCTGAATCTGCTGCAATACTTCTTTTAAAGACTGATCAGATAGGAATAAATTTCTCTTTACCTGTTCCTTGCTGTATTCGATCAGTGAATCAAAATATCCATCCAGTCCCTTCAATAATTGAAAATAGCTTTTGATATCTTTCTCATTTTTCAGACGATATTCACTTAGTGTCAGAAGAATCTGTGCCTGCTGCCCAGATGTTTTCCCAAGGATTCTTTCATAATACGGATACATCGAAAGATTTTTCTGTCTTCTTAAATAATCCATCAAAACCATATATGTATTTTGCTGTTTTTTCGTCAATTCCTTTTGTTTAAATTTTTTTAACTTCTCAATTTCTTTTGAAATTTTAATTTTTTCATTCAAGACACTTCCCTGATTCATGGATGGATAAAGATTTTTTGGTTGTTCTAATCTATATTTTTCTGGATTTTCTAAAAAGAAATGCATCGTGATCTCATTTGTTGATATATTTTCTTTAAAAAACGCATCCGTATACTGATCAAATACTTTTTTTGTTGTATTCTTTTTTTGATCTTTCCATTCTTGGATCAGACTATATCCTCCTAGAAATATCAGACAAATTCCAATCATGATCAACTTTATTCTGATCTTTTTCAATCTCCCTGCAAATTCCATTTCTACCTCCAAATAAACACTTGTTAATATCTTATTTTTTAAAGAAAAAAAATAGACTATCCGCACAAGATGTACTATAATTATAAGGATAGAAACAGAAAATCGGAGGATCATTATGAGTAAGAAACCATATTATATTACGACTGCAATTACTTATACTTCCGGAAAACCTCATATTGGTAACACATATGAGATCATCCTGGCAGACAGTATTGCTCGATATAAAAGAATGGAAGGCTATGACGTATTTTTCCAGACAGGAACTGACGAACATGGCCAGAAAGTAGAATTAAAAGCAGAAGAAAAAGGGGTAACACCAAAAGAATTCGTTGATGATGTTGCCGGAGAAATCAAGAGAATCTGGGATCTTATGAACACTTCTTATGACCGTTTTATCAGAACAACTGATGAAGATCACGAGAAACAGGTTCAGAAGATTTTTAAGAAATTATATGAACAGGGAGATATCTACAAAGGTGAATACGAAGGTTTATACTGTACACCTTGTGAATCTTTCTTCACAGAGAGCCAGTTAGTAGATGGTAAATGTCCTGACTGCGGACGTCCAGTACAACCTGCAAAAGAAGAAGCTTATTTCTTAAAATTAAGCAAATATGCAGACCGTCTGATTGAACACATCAATACACATCCTGAATTTATTCAGCCAGAATCCCGTAAGAATGAGATGATGAACAACTTCCTTCTTCCTGGTCTTCAGGATCTGTGTGTTTCAAGAACATCTTTTTCATGGGGAATCCCAGTTGACTTTGATGAAGGACACATCGTTTATGTATGGTTAGATGCATTGACAAACTATATCACAGGTATCGGTTATGACTGTGATGGAAACAGTTCAGACAAGTTTAACAAGTTCTGGCCTGCAGATCTTCACCTGATCGGTAAAGATATCATCCGTTTTCATACAATTTACTGGCCAATCATCCTGATGGCACTAGATCTTCCACTTCCTAAACAGGTATTTGGACATCCTTGGCTGCTTCAGGGCGATGGTAAGATGAGTAAATCCAAAGGTAACGTTTTATACGCAGATGATCTGGTTGACTTCTTCGGAGTTGACGCAGTGCGTTATTTCGTTCTTCATGAAATGCCTTTCGAACGTGATGGTGTGATCTCATGGGAATTGATGATCGAGCGTATGAACTCTGACCTTGCAAATATTCTTGGTAACCTTGTAAACCGTACGATTTCTATGTCCAACAAATATTTTGGAGGAATCGTAGAAGACAAGGGTGTTGTAGGAGATTATGATGATGATCTGAAAGCCGTTGTGACAGGTACAAGAGATAAAGTTGCTGAGAAGATGGCTGACCTTCGTGTTGCAGATTCAATGACTGAGATCTTTAACTTATTCCGTCGCTGCAACCGTTATATTGATGAGACTATGCCTTGGGTATTAGCAAAAGACGAAGCTTCAAAAGACCGTCTGGCTACTGTTTTATACAACCTTGTTGAAGGAATCACAATTGGTGCATCTTTATTATCACCATATATGCCTGAGACATCTGAGAAAATCTTTGCTCAGTTAAATACATCTATGGTTGAATTTGATAACCTTGCAACATTTGGAAACTACAAGAGTGGTACAAAAGTAACTGAAAAACCTCAGATCTTATTTGCAAGATTAGATGAGAAAGAAGTTATGGAAAAAGCCAAAGTCTTAATGGAGAAACAGGCTGCTTCTGTCAAAGCTGCAAACGCTGCTGTAGAAGAAGATACTGTCATCGACATTGAACCAAAAGATGAGATCACTTTTGATGATTTCACTAAGATGCAGTTCCAGGTTGGCGAGATCATTGCCTGTGAAGAAGTGAAGAAATCCAAGAAACTTCTTTGCTCTCAGGTTAAGATTGGAAGCCAGGTAAAACAGATTGTTTCTGGTATCAAAGCTTATTATAAACCAGAAGATATGGTCGGTAAGAAAGTTATGGTACTTGTGAACTTAAAACCAGCCAAATTAGCAGGAGTTCTCTCTGAAGGAATGTTACTTTGTGCTGAAAATGATAAGGGTGAATTAGCTCTTGTAACACCAGATAAAGATATGCCAGCAGGTGCTGAAATCTGTTAATTATACTTATTTATTCTCTAGTTTATAAGTAAACAAATGAATTGACAACCAGATTTTGGTATGCTATGGTTTAAGATATAAAATGATTGTAAGACATTAAGGAGGTTTACACATGAAAAGTACAGGCATTGTAAGAAGGCTTGACGAACTTGGAAGAATTACTTTACCGATCGAATTACGTCGTAACTTTGATGTGAACGAACGCGATCCTCTTGAAATATTTGTAGATGACGATAAGATTATTTTAAAGAAATATAATCCTGCAGATATTTTTACTGGAGAAGATATGGATGATCTGATTGACTACAAAGGAAAGAAAGTCTCAAGAAAATCTATCATTGAATTAGCTAAACTTGCTGGATTCGAAATTACTGAAGCGTAATTTTTTGAATCATTTCAATAAAGACAAACAAAAGGTATGGGAATTGATATTATTTTCCCATACCTTTTTTGTTGATATATTTTTATTCCTCTTCCAACAACTGCTGATAAATCTCTCTCTTACCAACACCTCGATCTTTGGCTACCAGTTTCATCGCTTCTTTCTTTGAATATCCCTGATCCATATAACGGTTCATATGCTCTGACAATGGAATCTTTAGAAATTCTTCCTGACTCTGTTCTTTTAATTCTTGAAATGATTTTCCTTCTATGATCATTACACATTCGCCTTTTGGCGGATTTTCTCTATGATAGGCAAGGATTTCCCCAAGCGTTGATTTAAAAACGCTCTCATGCTTCTTTGTGAGTTCTCTGCATAATGTCATGGATCTGTCTCCGAGCACTTCATGTAGTTCTTCCAAAGTCCTTACTAAACGATGTGGTGCTTCATAAATGATAATAGATCTTGTCTCATTTTCCAGAGAATCAAGAATCTGTTTTCTTTCTTTTTTATCTGATGGAAGAAATGCTTCAAAACAAAATCTTCTTGTTGGCTGCCCAGAGATGATCAGTGCATTGATCAACGCACATGCTCCCGGTAATGCAGTAACTGTGATTCCTGCTTCATGGCACTGTCTTACCAATTCTTCTCCTGGATCTGAAATTCCCGGTGTCCCAGCATCTGTAATGAGTGCGATATCTTTTCCTTCCTGCAACTGCTTTACAAGAACTTTTGCTTTCTCCACACGATTATACTCATGATAGCTTGTCATCTTTGTCTTAATTTCAAAATGATTTAATAATTTGATACTGTGCCTTGTGTCTTCCGCTGCGATCAGATCAACTTCTTTTAATGTGTTTATCACACGAAAAGTAATGTCTTCCAGATTACCAATCGGTGTCGCACACAAATATAATGTTCCACTCATGCTTATTCCTCCGGATTCATTCCATAAATCTTATAAATTTCTTCTGTGTATTTTCCTTCTTTTTGATAAACGATCAATGGAGGCTCAACTGTCATTCTTGACTTTCCGCCTTTTACTGCTTCTAATAAAAATATATTCGGTTCTTTATCAATGTATGGATGCACAAAACGGATTCTTTTTGGCTCTAATCCATCCTTAGACAGCTGGCATAAAATCTCTGACAATCTGAATGTTCTGTGTACCAGAAACAGCTTTCCTTTATTCTTTAAAAGCTTTTTAGCTGCTGCCGTGATATCCGCAAATGTACAAAGTATCTCATGTCTTGCGATTGCTTTCGTCTCCGACGGATTCTTAAGTCCATGCTGTCCGATCATATATGGTGGATTTGATGTGATCGTGTCAAAACTATCATGCGAAAAAATCGCAGAAGCCTCTTTGATATCACCCTCTACGATCTCTATCTTATCTTCTAAATGATTTAATTTGACACTTCTTGCCGCCATCTCCGCCATCTCTGACTGTATTTCAAGCCCTGTAAGATGAACAGCCTTCGTCTTTGCCTCCATCAAAATTGGGAGGATTCCAGTCCCCGTACCGAGGTCTAGAACTCTCCCACCATTCTTAACTTGTGCAAAATCTGATAAAAGAACCGCATCCATTCCAAAACAAAATCCCTGTTCTTTCTGGATGATCTGATAACCATTGATCCCAAGATCATCAATTCTTTCTCTTTCCATGTCCTTTATTACATCCTTGATTCTTATTATTGCATCCTTTGCTACACCCCTGACATCCTTGTGGCTTTTTCTTTCTCATCAGAAGATCATCAATCTTATATTCCTGGATTTCTTTATCTCCATTCTCATCTTCCACGATCAGTTTTACCTTCTGTCGAAGTACATCTACTCTCTGAACTTCTCCAACTACGCCATCTTTTGTCTTTAATTTCTCACCAACATTTGGAAGCTTACTATTTAAATACTCATATGTTTCCTGTTCATTCTTAAGACAACACATCAATCTTCCGCAGACTCCTGAAATCTTTGTCGGATTCAGTGACAGATTCTGCTCTTTGGCCATCTTGATAGAAACAGGTGCAAACTCAGATAAAAATGTATTACAGCATAATTTTCTTCCACAGATTCCCATACCACCAAGCATCTTGGCTTCATCTCTGACGCCGATCTGTCGTAATTCAATTCTTGTCCTGAACACTGCTGCCAGATCCTTTACAAGTTCACGAAAATCAACTCGTCCATCTGCCGTAAAGTAAAATAATACTTTATTATTATCAAATGTATATTCTGTTGATACAAGCTTCATATCAAGCTCATGCTCCTTGATCTTATCAAGGCAGATCTTATATGCTTCTTTTTCTTTCTCTCTATTCTTCGCTGCCCTTTCTTCATCTTCTTTGGTTGCGATTCTTAAAACAGGTTTTAATTCATCTCCGATGCATTTTTCCTTTACCTGTCTTCTCTCAGAAACGACTGATCCAAATTCAATTCCTCTGGCAGTTTCCACGATCACGTGGTCTCCTGACTTTACCTGAAATTCCTTTGGATTAAAGAAATATATCTTTCCTGCAGTACGAAATCGCACTCCAATTACTTCTACCATACTTTACCATTCTCCTTTATCGTCACAAGCAGCATTTCGATTGCCACTTCAAAATTAACATTCGCGATCAGTCGCCTTCTAGCCTTTTCTACTTCATCAAGAATATGACTGATTCCCTCAAATGAAATATAAATCTCCTGATCTTTTAGCTGACGGTATTTATCTTTAAATACAAGTTGATTTAAAGACCCTGTTGTCTTAAGAATCAGCATATCTCGATACCATACCATAATGATATCAAGGAAATCATAAATCTCATTCTTATATTTTGTCAGACTCTTCGCATACGATACAACTTCATAAATCTCCATACTCTTCATATGAGTGATCACGTTCATTGTATCATTCAGCATATCTTTAAATTCTTCTGTATCCAGTACATGCAATGCACGTCCAATATTCCCAAGTGAAAATGCTGCTGCAAATGCGATATCTGCATGACTTGCCCCTGTATTGGCTTTTAGATAATCTTCAATTTCGCTTTCTCTGACACTTCCTAATGTCATGGACACACATCTTGAGAGGATCGTATCTAACAATCTATCCTTATTGTTTGTTAATAGAAGGATCACTGCATATGCAGGTGGTTCTTCTAATGTCTTTAATAAGGCATTCTGCGCTCCTGCATTCATTCTATCCGCATCATCAATGATATAAATCTTATAATCTCCGCTATACGGTTTAATATCGATCGTCTCATTGATCCCTTTTCGAATATCATCAACTCTGATTTCATACTTTTCATGAGTAATATAAATGACATCTGGATGATTTAATGAATCCACCTGCTTACATGCTGCACATTCTCCACATCCATCTTTGTGTTCGCACAGAAGTGCCTTCGCAACTGCCTTTGCGATCATCATCTTTCCGCTTCCATCTTCGCCACTTAATAAATAGGCATGGGAAACTTTTCCCGTCTTGATTGCTTCTTCAAAATGAGAAATTATTTTTTTATGTCCTATAATTGCATCAAAACTCTTCATACTACATCACCCTTTACCATGAAATTTTTTGTTGACCTGTGAAATGATCTTCTGATGAATCTCTTCGATCGTCAGACTTCCGTCAACAGTATAGATTCTATCTGGATGCAGGCTCGCAAGTTGTCTGTATCCTTCAACAACCTTCTTATGAAAATCAATTGTCTCGCTTTCCATTCGGTCCAGCTCTGCCTGTTTTTTCTTTCTTGAAATACCAGCTTCTGCATCCAGATCGATCATAATCGTCAGATCTGGCATCGTATCTCCGATTGCAAATTGATTTACTTTGTAAACAAGATCAATTCCCATTCCTCTGGCAATTCCCTGATAGACTGCAGATGATTCCACAAATCGATCACAGATTACGATCTTTCCATCTTCTAATGCCGGACGAATGACTTCTTCGATCAATTGAGCTCTGGCAGCTGCGTAAAGCAGTAATTCCGTCATATGTCCCATCTCAGTAAATTCTTTGTTAAGGATCACATTTCTTACAGCCTCACTGATCGGTGTTCCGCCAGGTTCTCTACATACTATTATATCATAACCTTTGTCAGATAAGTAGTCTCTTAGTAATTCTATTTGTGTTGTTTTTCCAGCTCCATCTGGTCCTTCAACGGTCAAAAATAATCCCATATTTATATCCTCTCATCTATTTATTATATATATTTTATGATCATCCAGTCCTATCACTTTCATATTATATTGCTCATACTGTCTGATCTTATCGATCACATACTTATCGATCACTTCTCCAGGCACAACAAGTGGAATTCCTGGTGGATACAAAAAAATAAATTCCGCTGCAATCTCATCTTTTGCATCATCATAATCAATCTGTATTCGATCTTTTGTTGCAGCTTCTTCTGGTTTTAACATCTTTTTATTTTGATGAAAATCATTTTCCAAAAATAAATACTCTGTATTCTTTTTTGTGATCTCACTGTCGATCTCTTTTAATGCCTGATACAATCTATCGTACCCTTCTTGTGTATCGCACACACTTGTCATTGCGATCACATAATAAAGTTCTGACATTTCCATCTCTAAATGATAGTTGTCTCTTAAAATCTCAAATAGTTCTTCTCCAGATATTGTCGTGTCTTTTACCGAAAACACAAGTTTTCCAATATCATCCGTTGGTACCAGTTTGATATATTTTAATTCTTCTAGTTTTTCACGTAGTATCCACAATTTCTCGTAGTATTGTTGAAAATATCCACGATTTTCATTACATATGTGGATACATTGTTCAATTGATGCTATCAACACATAGGATGGGCTGCTGCTCTGAAATATTGACAATTTCTTTTGCATCATTTCTCTTGTGACACAATCTGTGCACAAATGAAGTAATCCCGTTTGCGTAAATGCGGGCAATGTCTTGTGCAGACTTTGTATCACAATGTCTGCTCCGCTATTTGCTGCACTCTCTGGAAATGCCTCATGATAAATAAAATGAGCCCCATGAGCTTCATCTACGATCAATGGTATATTATTTCGATGCAGAACATCTGATATTCCTTCGATATCTGATACTCTTCCTTCATATGTTGGTGAAACAAGGACCATTGCCTTAATTGAAGTTTCTTTTGTTATGATATTTTCTATCTGTTCCTTCGTAATGCCTTTACAGATTCCATATTCATCAATCTCTGGATAAATATAGATTGGATCAAGTCCCAACAATTCTATCGCGTGATAGACTGACTTATGACAGTTTCTCGCAACCAGTATCTTATCTCCAATATTACACAATGCAGCTATTGCAGCTAAATTCCCCGCAGTACTGCTGTTTACCAGTAGATAACTCTCTTTTGTTCCATAAATCTGTTTTAAATCGTCCATCAATTCTCGAATCATTTCTTCTGGATGGTGAAGATCATCAAATCCTGTGATCTCTGTAATATCAATTTGGGAAATCGCATCTAATAATGGATCGATCTTTAAATTTCTTTTATGTCCTGGCATGTGAAAAGGATAATCTTCTTTGTATTGTAGTTGTTTCAACTTATTATAAATTGATGTCATTTTTTATCCCTTTGTAAACATATTTTTTCATTTTTATTATATCATACTTAATTCCTATTGAATAGGAATTAAAAAAAAGAGTCAACTTTCGGTTTTTTCATTCTTTCTGAAAGTTAACTCTTTGAATTTCTTTATAAAATAAAAAAGATGCCCAGAGCCGGAATCGAACCAGCGACACGAGGATTTTC
>ULOT01016269.1_pt1 | contig 12199 bp, 20 predicted proteins | sample 1952811 | NCBI WGS metagenome assembly ULOT01 (sample SAMEA4835609, study PRJEB28245) | human gut metagenome | biome: gut microbiome; material: fecal sample | place: Denmark | collected 2008
GTATCCGCCGATAGCTCGGTAGCGGCAGACAGGTCCTCTGTCTCATAATCTCCCGTAAATCCGGAATTGCGCAACAGATTGACACTTCCGACAGCCGCATTGTCTATCGCATCCTTGGCCTCTTGGGCAAGATCTGCGGCCGCCTGTATCTCATCCGGCAAGCCTTCCATGTTACGCCATCCGGTAGACCCCTGCTCGATATGGAACATACCCTTGATATCAACACCTTTATCCTGAGTGTATTCCATGTAAGTGGTCCGGTCCTTGTCGCCAATATACGTATCTCCGTACACCTTCATCCGGGCCTTGCCGGTAGATTTGTCAAAATCAAAAGAAATAACGTCTTTCCCGGTCAAGGTAAAATCATTAATACCCTGATACATGATGATGGACGGAGAAACTTCGTTCACCGAAGAGAGAATTATCGCCGCCTGTCTGGTGATATCAGTCTTATGGCCCAATCCCACGATATCATCACCTGCCACCGGAACATCGTTCTCGACATTAGGATCACACACGGTCTTGGACAGGTCTATATAATTCTCACCTACTGCTGTGACCAACCGCCAGTAATAGCGGTTGCCGACATGATGCGAAATGCCTGTCTTGATATTGCACTCCTGTGCGATGGCGAGAGATCCCGGAGTAAACTGGTTCTCTATCTCAATTCCGTCTTCCTCTTCCTTGAAATAACAACGGTAGACATCATCCAACTCATCCACACGGTTGCATTTCATGCCTGCATGGGAAATCACCTGCTCGCCACCTACATACGTCTTCTTCTTTACTTCAAGCTCGTCAAAAACGGCTTTGACCTTGACATACAGATAATCAACAACAGCCTGTGACATACCGTTCTCAAGTACAGTGATTCCACTACCGTTCTTACCAATCAAAAGACCTTTTAAAAAAGTGATCAGCTCATTGGCGATATCTTCTTTATCTTTACGAAGGAAGTATTTGGAAAGTTCCTCTATATTTGCACTTCCCGATATGGCAACAACCCGGTCTTTATTGGTCCTTATGTAAATAGAAGGATTCTTATCATCATTATGTATGTATATCTCACCCTCATTCAACCCTTCCAATCGCTTTTCAAATGATGGGGATATTTCCGGTATAATCGGATTTCCTTCTGCATCCGTTTCCGAACCGTACCACAATATCTTTATAGGATGATTTCTAGCCATGATTACACATAATTTTCATTAACAAAAGCAGCTTGCGCCTTCTTGTATTTTAACACATCGTCCTCTTCAGGATTAGTTAGCAAAAATGCTATACCTGAAGAAGAAGTTGCGATCTCAGTTTTGCCTCCGATCCCGGCAATATCGTTTTCTCTAGGGCGTAAAGTCACTTTATATATAAACATCTGTTTTTTACCTATTGTATCAAGCTTTTCCGGGACAGAATCCCCTTCCCGTACATACAAATTACCGTCTATGTTGACGTGAGAAAGGCAAAGTAACTTATTTATGAACTCCGCTATATAATACGGAACACCACGACTTGTCCCAAATACAAAATCAAATGTCTTATAAGGAAGAGAATACATTTCTATTATCTCCTGCTTCTGGTTCACGAACTGTTCGTTCTCAACTTTTAAATCCACCCCATCCGGTTTGAATCCTCCTATTATTCTGAACTGAAACATCTGCTGAACATCATCAATCCAGAATATATTATCAAATGCAGAATTATTATCCTTATGGGAATATTCAATCAATATAGAATCACCTATATTCTCACACACACAGAATTCCTCACATTCCTTATCGCCTATAGTTACTGTATATATCCCCTCCGAAGGAGATAATGAGGCATAATACATCTTATTGCGGTATCTTGTCATAGTCTGAACGGAACATCACATTATTTTTGATAAAATCCAAAAAAGCAGATATCCTAGCGTCTGCTCCCATATTTTTATGTATGATTCTGACATCATATCTATCCCTTAAGCCCCGTGCTATAGGAAAATAATTTTTTTCACTTTCAAACAAGATCTCCGCAGGAGATATCCCTTCTAAAAATGACAGAAGAACATTTTCATCAAATGAACTTATATATGTCACATTATCGATATATATTCGCTCATTTACATAACATGAAACCATAATAAACTTTCCGGCATATTCGGGAAGAACATATACAAGTCTTGTCCCCTGAATATTTTTAGATATATCATAATATCTCATATCTTTATTTTCCTGCTTAATTTTACTTCGTTTTCTTTTTAAGGAGAAACGAGTATATTCATCCTTAAACACCCATACGGTAATATAACGTAAGCAGTCGCAAATGTGCCCGTACTTCTCATAAGACTGCCCCGTAACCTTATCCTTAACTCTCGTCTTCAACATTCCACCGTTAACATCCTTCTTGGCATTATTATAATCAACAACTGAATTCTTACATCCGTCATCTACTGAAAAACACATTCCGGAACCACCATCAAGCATGTAATTGACAAACTCACCAGACATGGGCACGGACGGATTAGAATATGGTATCCTTTCTTCGACATGGTAAGTACCTTCCAGCCCTTCTACGAACTTGTCAAGGAATGACCTCTTTTCATCATCTATAGTATTCCCATTCCTTGTTGAAGCGTCACCATATAAATACAGCATATCATTGTATCTGATTGACCGCAGATAATCAACAGCCATCCGAGATGCATGCGTTACTGTGTTAAAGGGATCACCGGCACATATCTCATTAAACTGCCTTATATGACTTCCGTCCACTTGATAAAAACAAATCGAAATATAGGGAAGAACATTGTTATCAATAGAAATATGCACAGGAAGTCCCTTGATATATCGTGTTGTTTTAATATGCCTATTAGAATCGAAAGCATATAGAAACTCACCCCCCGTCTTAATACTACCCCATTCACCCAGCGCATATACCCGGTAATAGTTGTAATCATGTTCCTTGTACCATTGATAATTGGATATTGTCTGCCTGTCATAATATCCATATTTACCGTCCGGAGAACCAACCACCCAAAAATTATTTTTATAAGACGAATGCAGTTCTATTGTATCCGATGGGTACTTTTCCAGCTTTCCTGTACGTTCATTGGCGATCATTCTAGGTTTGCAACCCCGTTTCCCTAATATTGTGCTGTATGCCTTTGGCAAAGAACTTTTAGTAAGAGGATTTTTCACTTCGCCATATAGTTCATTTGGAAGATCGTCCCATTCATAAGTATCAAGAATTTTCGTTTTAATCCATGAATCCTCAGATACAGGATTAAAATTGCATATTATCTGCAACCCTTCCTTACCTCTAAGACGGAAACGTATCTGAGTAAAATCTTCATATTCGAACTCGGTTGCTTCTTCCATCACTATCCAACGATATCCAGTGATAGACTTTATTTTTTCAGGATCATCAAGCCCTGTAAAGTCAATTTTACAACCATTTACACAAGTTATATTATTTTCCTTAGGCACAAAGAACTGACTCAGTTGAAGAGCCTTTAGTTGGGTCTTAAACTCTTCATACACTGTATTCCTCAGACTAGCTCCCACTTTTCTTACAACAAGAGCCGAACCTTCGCAAGAAAATACAGACAACAACACAGCCTGTGTCGTAGATACAGATTTTCCCGATGAAGAACCACCTCTGTTTATAATGTACCTGATATTCTTGTCATGCATAGCCTTACGGATATGCCAAAACAGAGGATTGAACAACTTATGTGAGAATACCATCTCTATCATCACTCGTCCCCAATTATCATGCGCACATTAGTACTGACATCACTTTTTACCGGAGCATCCCATCCAAGCATCTTGCTTATCTGTGTAATGGCGGCTATCTTGCTGTATAGCCGTATCTCCACTCCATATTGAGTGTTCTTAATTGACTGTATGCATAGACGGACGGATTTCGGAATATTCTCAACAGACTTTACCATATATGTATCTTTACCAGAGGACAGCAGATCTATCGGATCAACATTCACCACGCTTGCAAGAAAGCGAAGCACATCATCCTTCTTCATATCAAACCTCTCGCAAGCCTCAACCTGAAGCTCATTCAACCGGGAGGCCACATCTGAATTTTTAAGAAGGTCAAACGCACGTTTGCGCACAGTTCCGTCCTTCCAATTCACACTGCACGGATAAGCTTTCCGATACGCCTCTGATGCGTTACCCGTTTCTATATAATAGTGGCAAAATTTTTCTCTATTTATTACAAGTTTCTTTTTCATAAAAGTCTTTTCGTCCGAAGAACGTACCGCGCTCCTTTACACGGGATCATTACAATTCAAAGTTACAGAAAATATGAATAAAACAAAAAACATACCATTTAATTCATGTACCCTAAAAGTACCCTAAATTCATTGCTAAAATTCAAGTTTAAGCTCATTCACAGGATTAACTTTCTTTTTTCCACTTTTCGCTTTCCGATATACATCGTCAATCAATGATTTAAGCTCGTTGATGTAGCTTTCAAGGAATGTTGCAGGCATCCCTTTCTCTTTTTAAAACCTGCCATTCCTATCTACCATTCTCTTTTCAGCATCAGTGGCTTGTCTTTTGGGAAATTTCCCATGCCACTTCCCCGGTATCATACGCGGATTTTCCCCTTTACTGTCAAATATCAATCTCCCACACTCCGAGCACAACGGTTTTCCTTCAAACTCCTTTATGCTTGCATCATACTCTATGGGAAAGATTTTATGTACAACAGGCCAATAATCCGATGTGGCTGTATTCTCAACACAACCACATTTGCTACAAATAAACAGTGGCATAATCAATATCTTTTTCCGTTCAACATAGGTCTTAATTCATTGTATCGCATCTTCTGCTCAATGAACCACTCAATATCTATACAGTTGAAGCGACAATAGACAAATATTTGCTCTATAACGTTGTATATCCTTATGTCCAACGGAGAACATTCATCTAACAACTCTTGACATAAGAAATAGGCAAATTCGGGAATAGGCTCTTTGAAATCCTCTTCATCCCATCCCGGTGCATCTATACTATCCAATGTAGGAAGATAAATTTGTTTCAGTCCGACAAGATCAAGGCAACGAATCACAGTGTCACTTAATTCATCTTCGTATGAATCTTTGATATATTTTTCAAAACAATACTTGAAATTGACATCATCGTGCGGTTCTTCATCCTCATAAGAAGACTTGAAAGATTCTCTGTCGGCATGTTTCCCTTTTCTATCTGCTTCCACAGCTTCCATAAGCTCGGAAATGACAAGACAAAGAAGATGTTCATTACTCACTCCTTATCATGGAAACCGTGCTCACAGGCTGTCTTATAAGCCCTATCACGAAGGGCGTTCAAATTAATATTATCCATAATCATATCAGTTTTAATGCTTCCTGTAATCCGGTTTCAAGTGCTTCTTCATAAGTGTCCCATTCACCACCATCATTAGGTCCTTCATAAACAGAACTAGTTATATGAGTTCCATTGTCAGCTTTAGAGATTTCGTATCCATAGCCACAAGCACAGTTATATACACATATATGAATATTTTTGATTTCACGTAACCACTTTTGGGCGACGGATTGCGGAGGAACAGATAGGTATTTATAACAATGATTCAAAGTGGAAACATCTATGAGATATTTTCTTTCATTGAATCCTTTCTCTTTCAGCAGTTTCGCTGTTTCTAATGTTACAAATTCTTCGGTCATGGTTATTCTCCTTTCTTTTGTTGCTTATTACATTCTTCACAATGTAATTTATAAGCATGGGCAAACATCTTTAACGTAACAGGATCAAAGTGAAAATCTGCCTGTTTCCCTTCTATGACAACTGAAACACATAATTGACCATTGCAAAAATCAATATATGCATCACCACCTCCATCCCCTCTAATGGAAAAGGTTTGTGTCTGTACACTATCCATTATCTACCTCCTTTAGTCTTTTAATTAGGGCATCAGCGCAATTAAGTGAATATTTAGCGACTACCTCAGAATTAACACCATTATCGTTTGCTATAACAACTTTAATAATGTCTTTTGCCAATTCGTATCTACGCTGTTCCCAGTCGATAGCTGAATTTCCAAGATTTAAAAAGTCAAGTTCACATTCTCTGAATACCATATTATCACATACATATATGTTATCTCCACTATGTAACGCATTGGTATTTGTTTTCGGAATTACATCCACCAAAACCCCTGTTGATTTTACTCTTGCTTTCATATTTAATATTCTGATTTAATAATAGTACCAAATGAACGATACCTACGCCAAACCATATTTCCACGCTGGATGGTAATAATCCAATCACAAGCCTTAAAAACTTGTCCTACATTATATAAAAATGGTCGTTTTTGTATTTTTCTTTTTATTCTTGCTTTCATATTTAATCGAAATACATTACTTTCTTACCTATACATACTTTGAACCTTGAAAAACATTCGCTATGTTGTGTGATATTGTTAGGATTATATTTGTTAACAAAACATCCAGTACGTTTATGGTATCTGACACAAGCATTTTCAGGAGATTTAGCCAATATCTCTTTTTCATCTCTAAAATCAAAAAACAAATTATCTCTGTATGATACCTTATACCACTTAACTTGGTTTCTTATCTTTTTAAAATACTTTGCTTTCATTATTCCTCCTTTGTTTTAATATCCGTTACTTTGCCACGATTGACAAAAAAGAAACATGCCATCACATCACACAGGTATGATCCATGCTTCATCTCACACTCTTCGCATTCTTTACACAATGAACATTCACTGCAATCGAAATTTAGACTAGACGCATCAATCAGTTCAATCATTTCATGCAGCACTCCGTCTATTATTATTCCGCTATTTATTTCCATACCGTTCATTCATTAGAAGTTACACCCAAGCACAATACTTTGCAAGAAACGCCTATATCGTCAAATTCCAGAGTTAAATACTCTGTATCATAAGGGTAAGGGTATCTGCAATTTTTCAATTCTTCATCCGTCAATTTGCGTCTAATACGCATCTCTATTTCGTAATCATCGGAAAGATTCTCAATTATTTTTCTAAGTTGTCCTACGTTCTTTATTTCCATATTGTCTAATTAATTTAATTGATTGATTCGCTTTGTTGATTTGTTTACTCTGCCATAGTGTCTAACGCAAATAGCATTTGCCTTCATCGAGCGTCCTAATCCGTATAAATACTCCATGCGTACATTTGTATGGATATTCTTCATTACCTTTTTCTTGTCTTAATTTCATATCTCAGTCTCCTTTCTGTTTAATCCGTTCAAGTACATCCCTGTTGGCTTCTAATATTTCATCGAAAGACGGGATGGGCATATAAGCGACAACATTATAAGTATATCCAGTTCCATATATGAGCCAAGATTTATTATTCTTATTATATTGAGCTACGTATACCACTCTATTGTCAAGAACGACTAAATATTCTTTGTTTTCCTCCGGCAACCGTTCTTTCACACTTATCCACGGAGATTGCTTGGACTGCCAGTCTGCACCCTTCTTAAACATATTCAGCATTGCTTGCCTTTGATAGACTAATTCACCTTCAATTACTATTGCATAGCTTGATATAAGCTCTTGCTTTGCTGCTTCTTCCAATGTCTTCATTGTATCTTATTTTAATTTTTCCTCAAACTCGGCAATGATACAGTCTGCATCACCGCCATGTATCCAATTCTCCAAAACAGAGGACAGAGTTTCAATGGCCTTCCGTTTCATTTCTTCCTGTGCCATTGCAACGGCTTTAAAAGCATTTTCTTTTGCGATAACCGGGAAGTTGGGATTGACTACCACAAAACTCTCACTTTCAATATATTCTTTTGACTTGCTCATATCTAATCAAGTTTTGAATTATTTTTTTATAACTACCGCCATTGTACTAACAGTCGTTCCACTCTCTTTAAACTCGCCAGCGCTGATTTCAAACACTTCTCCATGTACTTCTTTCAGCCAGTTGCGAAAATCAATACACCTCTTTTCCGAAGCGAATCTCCAGTGTTGGCTGGTTATTGCTGCAAGCGTGCCGCCTTCTTCCAAGCGTTCATACATAAGCCTGACATGCTCTATATCCTGATTACCGGAAAACGGAGGATTTGCAATTATCTTAGTATAACTACCTACACTGTCTTTGGTAAAGTCTTCATCAAGCAATATTACGTTGCTAAGGGTATGAAGAAATTCTCTGTTTTCCGGCATCAGCTCATAACATTCAACCATTACAGAAGGACAAGCCCGGTGGATTGCTTTTACAAGCGCGCCACGCCCGGCACTCGGCTCCAGTACCGTATCATCCTCATGTATCCCTCCGGCAAGCATAACCAGCCAGTCGGCAACATCGGACGGAGTTTCAAAAAACTGGTAATCCCGCTGTAGGTTGCACCGTTTACCCTCTTTCAAAACGGAAAACACACGTTCCGGATTAAACGGGAATGTGAAACCTTGTACCTTCCCACCTTGCCATGAGCCGCCGGCTTCTTCTATCCACTTCTTTGCTTCAGCATAGGATTTTTTGTTGAATTGAACTTGGGGAAGTTTGAGAACACCATCCTCAAGAGTACAATGTTTCAATATCTCTTCCACGCTCCATTTCTTACCTTCATCAGCCTGTTTTTTCTTTTCGTCCGTTGAAGCGTCCGGCGCTAAAAGTGAAGATATTTTTTGAACAACCGTATTACTTGCATCCACGAAGGCATTGACACAGGATAGCGCTTCCATGAGAAATTTTGTATCAACATGTCCGGTCTCGTCATAGATGTCTATCCCTTCGGTCATGGATGACAGTTCATTGAGCTGCGCTACACTACCATGTAACGTTTCGATTAAAATCTTTTTTTTGTTCGTCATAACTTTTCTGTAAATAAATTCTTGTTGTGTCTATGCTCCCATGACCTAAAAGGTCAGCCAGTTGAATAACATCTTTGTTTTTTTTCAGGAACATTTTAGCAAAGAAATGCCGGAAGGCGTGCGCGTGCATCTTCCTTGGATCAATGCCGCAATGTTTTCCCCATGCTTTCAAGTGCTGGGAAAAGCCACGCTGTGTGATTGGGCCGAATCTCCCTACCGCAAAAATCCCGGTTTTACCATGTTCTTTAGCATAAGCCTTTGCTTCTTGCTGTAGCTGTTTTTGAAAGAAAAATCGACGGTACTTGTTACCCTTTCCTTTTAATACCACTTCCCCGGATATGATGTCTTCCCACGTAAACTGCTGGAATTCCGACAGACGGGCGCCCGTTGTTCCCAAAACCTTAATAAAGAAATAGTAATCCTTATTGTTTTTTGCCTTGAGATATTCCAACAGCCGGTTATATTCCTCCTCGGTCGGCACATTGTTCACATCAAGCTTGCGCTTTATTTTGGGACGCTTCAGTTCTATAGGCTTCTTCAGCCATTTGGAAAATCTTTCTATTGCTGTAATCCGCAAACGGATGGTAGCGGGAGATAATTTTTCTTCTTCAAGACTTTTTATAAACCTCCTGCAATTATCCATGTTTACCTCATTGGCGTATTCGAAATACTTTTTCATGGATGTGTAATATATATAAACTGTATGAGAAGAGTAATCATTGTTGTCAGTCAGCCATATAATGAAATCATTAAGTTGTTTCTTGTTCTTATCCGAAATGACATCAAGTTTTTCCAAAGGTTTCACCGCCTTTCCCCTTTTTCCATATCCGATGTTGAGATAGGATAATAGATCGCATATAGCTGAACACATTAGCGAATGACGCACCATGACATCTGCATTTTCACGCTTATAAACCAGATAGCCACGACGATTGACATCTTCAGTACGTTCAAGAAAATCCGTTACATATTTGATATATTTCCCGACAGTATCATAAGTTCTGCCTGTTGTGTATAAGTAGGAAATATAATCAGTTAATATCTTCTGCCTGTCATTATTCATAATCTTGTTTAATTAAATTATACCAATCATTGCTATCTTCGAAAAAACATCTGTATCCATTAGCCGTATGTTTGCCTCTCACTTTCCGACATATAGCACTGATCAAAGAAGGAGCCACGCCAATCATCTTACCAGCCGTTTGTATCGAAGGGAATACTCCACATAATTTCTCATCCTTTATCAAAACAACGCTCTTTTTATTCATGCCTGCACCAGTCTTATGCCAAGCCCCACGTCCTTTAGACAGATTTTTTATACTTCTGGCCTTGGAACGTTTTGAATGATAAACCATTTTACGACCCTTGTTGCGAGAAACACAACCTTTTAAAAATCGTCCGGTAATTAAGTCTCTCTCAAATCGCTCAGGCGGTATATATAATTCACTCATTTCTATTTCTGTTTTGAGGGTTATTGTTTTTCTTCATTTTTCAAAAAGCCACTCCGGTCAGGATATACCTTTTGTACCAGTTTCTCCATTTCCTCAATAGCTTTATAGGCATTATTTATATCATCTTCACGATAGGGATTGTTAGGATTATCGCCAAATAAACCATATATGACCTTGTATGAGAGCCTGTGAGCACGTTGCCTATCAATGTATTTTTGCTCACAGGTAGCAGTACCGTCAAGCGTTCCGCCAAGGCTGTTTGTAACAGCCATAAGCCTTGCCAACAATTTCTTTTGAGTTTTATTCATTTCTATATTTTTATGTACTTTTACACATAGAACAAAATCTAAACCTTTTGCAATCCACAGCATTCCTGTGATATCTATCTGCGCATGCAGCAAAGAAAGTGCAGTTATGACAATCTCTTTTAATTTTTTTCTTTTTCTTTATTTTAGGATATTTCATTTCTATCTGGTTTTGATCCTTTTCAGGCTACATCGTTAATACTAATTTCTCCTTTCAAAACTCGCTCTACCTGTCTGTCGATTATCTCTTGAAACTCTATCTGGCAGATAAGCGAGCAATCCGGTATAATCTCTTCTACTGGGTCGCCCCGCCACGTTGGTAGTTCATCAAGGAATATACGACCGTCTTTATCCTTTAGGCAGGTAGCTCCAACATCACGCTCAATCTTCGCCATTTGAGCAAATACTTCCGGGAAATCCTTCCGTATCTTATTCCAGTAGCCCATGCCACCTTTCACGCAACCGATGCAGTTGTTGTTATTGTAACCCATCCTGTACATGGCAGGCTGTTTAATGCCAGCTTTCCAAAGCATACCCATTGCATCAGGTTTCGTTATTTTCCGTTCAATAAGCGGAAACATCGGCTTTGTGTCTGGATATTGTTGTTTTAGCCGGATAGCCCGGTTTATTTCTTTCGGGTCGAAGTCGAATCCCCAAACTTGACCGTCCCAATTTCCCAACTCTTTTTCCAGCTTGTAACGGACTTGTTTCTTTAGTTCGAATGTGCAAGCTGCACCAGTAGGACCATTGATGTACCGTTTTTTAATCAGTACATCTTTTACGTTAAAAAACTTATCGCTGCGAATGGTATGAATTGGCTGCCCGTACCATCTCTCGCAATCTGAGATAAATCGGACATTATCAGGATGCCCGGAACCTGTTTCGATGTAGTAAATCTGCACATCATCATACAGACTTAGTGCTATCTTACAAGCTACTGCGGATGTTACACCGCAACTAAACCAAGCTATTATCATTTTATTCCTTTCTTCTCTTGTTTTACGCTATTAATATTTTTCTTTTCTCTATACGAACTTTATCAGGTTCTTTGTCAGGGGCAAACCATACAAGATACCATTCGCCATTTGAATATCCTTTCCACATTTTACCATCATATACTCCTGTTGGTATTGAAGTGGAATATTCTGCTAAACCTTTAAAAGTCTGTTCACTCATAAGAGCGTGAGTATTATCCAATTCAATAAACCTCCTGTGAGGCTGTCTCCAACTCCGACCTAATGGGTCAGTGATTGGAGGTATTATCTGTTCTCCGTTCATATTTTTATGTACTTTTACACATTGAATTAAATCTAAACCTCTTGCAATCCACAGCATTCCTGTGATATCTATCTGCGCATGCAGCAAAGAAAGTGCAGTTATGACAATCTCTTTTAAATTTTTTCTTTTTCTTTACTTTAGGATATTTCATTTCCATTCTTTTATAAATTCAAGTTTGTACCCTAAATACCCCGATTTACCTTCCGCATCCATAGCCCGTCCTGTCAAGTTACCATAAAGTTCATCCATGATAATGTAAAATTTGAACGATTACAACAGAATGTCGGATTGAAGCCTATTCAGAAAAAGAATAAAGGCTTCAAGCTATA
>ULOT01066446.1_pt1 | contig 12188 bp, 7 predicted proteins | sample 1952811 | NCBI WGS metagenome assembly ULOT01 (sample SAMEA4835609, study PRJEB28245) | human gut metagenome | biome: gut microbiome; material: fecal sample | place: Denmark | collected 2008
CAGCACCATGATCACAACAGCGAGGGCCTTGCCTATGTCGCCAAATGATATGGTGAGTGAATATATCAATATTGAAAATGTCAGCCCTGTGAGTGCCGCGGTTGCCCAGAATGCAAATGGGTGCAGACACTGTATCTTCAGCAGGAACAGATCTCCAAGCACTATGACCAGAACCTGAAGCTGAGACAGCAGGAAGAAAATAAGGTATCTTCCAAAGAACAACTGGTGTGGTCTGGCATCCTTCAGATAGTCCGCATCCTTCACATGCACCTTCATGAGGGAGACGAGAATTGTCATTCCGACCCAGATGGCAAGCACTGAGTAAAATGGTGCCATGGACGAGCCGTAGTTGGCAATGCTGTAGTAGTAATGTTCCTCGACAGCAACAGGCTTTGACAGGAATGACGCCAGCGCCTCTGAGTCTCCGTTGAGGAAGGCGATGATCATGTCGGTCACCTCGCTGTCGGCGGCCTTGTTGATCTCGTCTGTGGCGGTCTGGATCTTGTCACGTATACCACTTATGAGATCGGAGAGGTCTGTGAGACTGGTGTTCATTGATGCAATAGTCACCTTATAATTGTCAAATACAGAGCTTGCACTGCTGATGGTAGAATTCAGGGTATTTAACAGATCCTGAGCGTTTTTCAGTGCATTTTTGATGTTCAGGATAATGTTGTCCATGTCAGGAATGACCTGGCTGGTAAATGTGTCATCTATGTCTGAGACAGAGTCGATGATCTGGTCGAGCTTATCTGATACGGCATTTTCTGCATTTGTGATCGCAGATATATCCAGACTATCGATGGTGTCGGCGGTGAGAGAGGAAATCTTCTTAACCTCTGTTTTTAGCTTGTCAAGCTTGTTGAGTGCATCTGAAACCTCATTCGTGTTGCTTATGTCAAGAGATTTGATATATTCGTCGACTGCATCGATCTTTTGCTGAAGTTTGTCTGCATCTGCCTTGATATTCTCAAGATCGGCAGATATGTTCTCTGCATCATCCTTCATATGGATAAGCTTTGCAGAGCTTTTCAGATTCTGTATGTCCTGCGCGATGCTGTCAATCTGATCCTGAAGAGAATTCCTGACAGTGTAGTAGGTTGAGCCCACTGAGTCTATATCGGACATGCTTGAATCAATGGCGGAACCCGCATCGGACAGAAGCTTGCTGCTCTTGTCAGTTGCGTCCTTGAGCTTTGTGCTGGTCTTGAGTTTGTTATTTGCCTTGATTATGGAATCTATGGTTTTCTGGTATCCGGCGAGATTGTCATCGACGGTCTTGAGTGCTGTGATGAAATCCGTTCCCTTGAGATCCTTCGACAGATCTGTGTCGGAGTCGTCAATGGCAGTGATAAGCTTCTGTGATATCGCCTTGACGTAGGTTTCGTTGATGCTTGTCTTGAGCGTTGAGACTGCAGTGTCGGTTATCTTAGGTGCCACGGCATTTTTCTTCTCATTTTCATAGTAGGTGAAGCTTGGATTTACGAAGTTGTCCGTCAGGGCATTGAACATGTTGTAGGAGAAATCCTCATCAATTACGACGGCGGCATAGTAGGTGCCTGATTTCACACCGCTGATGGCGGACTTTTCAGATTCCGGAAATACCCAGCCGATACTGGTCTGGCTTTTCAGCTTATCGGCCACTGACTGGCCCATGTTCATCTCGTTGCCGTCCGCATCTGTGTAGCCCTTGTCCAGGTTGACGACGGCGATATTGATATTGCCGGTATTGGCATATGGATCCCAGTTTGCAAATATGTTGAACCATGCATACAGCGCAGGCAGTATGCACAGTCCAACGGCGAGAACTATTGTGAGTATACTTTTTTTGATACCGATCAGGTCGTTTTTGAATATTTTCAGTATTGTTTTCATTTTTATGTAATTCCTATTTATATAGTAAATGCATCAGCGAGGACTGATGTACATGAGAGAGTCCCCGCTGATGATCGTTTATTATTCTACAGGTCTTTGAAATGGAACTGCTTCTTTCCGGTTGCGTAGTCATCAACTATCTGTCCATGTCCGTAAAGCTTGTATTTGTAGGTTACAAGTCCCTCAAGTCCTACAGGGCCTCTTGCATGGATCTTGCTTGTGCTGATTCCGACCTCTGCGCCAAATCCGTATCTGAATCCATCGGCAAATCTTGTGGAGCAGTTCTGGTATACTCCGGCCGAATCGACAAGCTGCATGAAGAGGGCGGCGGTCTCGTTATTCTCAGTCACGATACAGTCAGTGTGATGTGAACCAAAGTGGTTGATGTGTGAGATCGCCTCCTGCACATCGTTCACGATCTTGACTGAGAGCACCAGGTCAAGATACTCGGTATTGAAATCATCGTCTCCTATGATCTCAATACCGTTCGGGCTGCTCATATTGCGTTCAGCCTGATTGATGATCTCCGCTGCCTCGGCGGTTCCGCGGAGCTTTACACCATTCTCCCTGAGAGCTTTAGCCATGACTGGAAGCATTTCATTTGCCACATCCCTGTGGATGAGAAGTGTCTCCGTTGCATTGCAGGCGGCGGTGTACTGTGTCTTGGCGTCTATGATGATAGGGATTGCCTTTTCAATATCCGCATCCTTGTCTATGTATGTGTGGCAGATTCCGTCTGCGTGTCCCATGACAGGGATCTTGGTGTTGTTCATTATATACTGCACAAATGCATTTGAGCCTCTAGGTATGAGCAGGTCAACGGATTTGTTGCATGACAGAAGCTCATCGATCTCGTTGTGCTGGCTTGCCTGGAGCATGCAGCCCTCTGGTGCTCCGTTTGCAACGGCTGTGCTGTAGATCACATCGAAGAGAGCCTTGTTGGTGTTGGCAGTTTCCTTGCCACCCTTGAGTACTGCGCAGTTGCCGCTCTTGATGCACAATGATGATATCTGGACCAGCGCATCCGGTCTTGCCTCGAATATGATTCCGATGACACCGATAGGGCAGGAGACTCTCTGAAGGACCAGCCCCTCGTCAAGCTCTCTCTTGAGCTGGATCTGTCCAACCGGGTCAGGGAGCTTTATGAGCTCATCGATTCCATTTGTCACGTCAGCGAGCTTGTGCTCGTCGAACTTCAGTCTCTTCTTGACTGATGCTGCGATCCCGTTCTCCTCGGCAGCAGCCATGTCCTTTGCATTTGCCGCAAATATCTCATCCTTATGTGCGATGAGTGCGTCCTTTACATGTACTAGTATATTGTTTCTTGTATCTTCTGAAAGTGCAGCCATTTTGTAGCTGTCAGCCTTCATGATGCTTGTAGCTTCCTGCATGTTCATAATCTTGTTCTCCTTTATAATCCTGTATGTCATGTGCACTTATTCTGTCGTGGCACATGAGCATATAATCCATTAAATATTACCACAAGTTTGGGGAGATGACCACAGGGAAGAAGATAAAAAGAGGCCATCGCATAATATGAGCAACCCACATGGAAAATGAAATCTCCGTTGTGTATGATTGCCATATTATGTGATGACCTTTTTATATGGTTATTGAGTTGTTATATATTGCTCCAAATTAGTAGCTTATCACAACAAAGCTCTGTGTCGGAAGAGTGATAACTCCATCAGCGATACCTGGCTGTGTGCCGTTTATTGCTATAGAATAGATAACCTTTGCGTCACCAGTCAGCTCAGCAAGCTTCCTTGACTGGGTGTCTGTATTCTTAGGGTTCACTGCAAGGAGTAGATTCCCTCTCTTATATACAAGTGGCTTTCTGCTGATGATCTCAAGGTTGCTCTTGTCCAGCAGATCGGCCTGTGAATGTCTGAGAGAAGTGAGGGTCTTCACTGTATTGAGCAGTGAGTTCTGATCTGCCTCGGAAGCCTCAACATTTGCGGCATTTTCTGCAGGATCAACCGGCAGATAGAGCTTGTCGGCAGGCGCTGATGAGAAGCCCATGTTGTCACCGCTTGTCCACTGCATAGGAGTTCTTGAGCCGGTTCTGGTGAATCCGCCCTCCTTGCTTGCCATGCTTCTGAAGCTCATGGCGATCTCATCGCCGTAGTAGATGAATGGATTGCCGGGCATTGTCAGTAAGAATGCGTAGGCAATCTTTAACTCATCCTCCGAGAGTCCGTAGCTGATACGTGTAGTGTCGTGATTTCCTGTGATGAGGGCTATAGCACCCTTGTCCTTTATCTGCTCGTATCTTCCCATGTATTCATCAATGAAGTGGTCGCAGGTTCCTTTGCTGTCAGCCTTGAAGAAGCTGTTGTTCTCCGTGCTGTCGTCAAGTGACTCTGGAAGAGATGCAAATGCATTCAGGTGAGCTTCGTAATCTCTTACCAGAGAGTTATATCCGTTGCCCATCCAGTCGAGATAGAAGTCCATGTCGAAGCCGGCCTTGATTGACTGTTCAGCCTTTCCCCACTCAGATACAAATGCTGACTCAGGGTACTCAGCGTGTATATCGCCGAGAATGTCCTGCCATACGGCAACTGTTCCGCTCTTGTTCGCATCATCATGCTTTACAAGTGAATCTGCCATATCTACACGGAAGCCGTCACAGCCCTTGTTGAGCCAGAAGCGGCATACATCCTTCATAGCCTCTCTTGTTGCGATACATGCAGGATCGTACATGCTCTTGTGCCATCTCTCAGTTGGGTTCAGAACGCCATAGTTGAGAGCCGGCTGGCACTTGAAGAAGTTGACGATGTAGGCACCGTTTCTTGGTGATTCTCCTGCGATGTAGTTGAGACCTGCACCGCCACAGAGCCATCCGTCAGTCCACATATATCTATCTGAGTATTCATTTGGCTCAGCTTTTTTGCTCTCGGTAAACCATGCATGCTCCTCAGATGTGTGGCCTGGAACCAGGTCGAGGAGAATGTGCATGTCCCTCTTGTGAGCCTCAGCGAAGAGGTTCTCTATGTCCTCCATTGTTCCGTATCTCTCGGCAACCTTCTTGTAATCCCTTACATCGTAGCCTGCATCGGAAAATGGTGAATCAAAGCAAGGATTCATCCAGATAGCGTTGCATCCAAGAGACTTGATATAGTCAAGCTTTGCAGTGATTCCGTTAAAATCACCGATACCGTCGCCGTTGGTATCGTAGAAACTCTGTGGGTATATTTCATAAAAAATTGCATCTTTAAGCCATGTAGCCATAATAAATGTCCTCCTTATAAAAATGCAGCATGCGCATATAAATGCACTTCGCGCGGCGCATGCGTTACTATTCGTTCCTCCATAATATGAGCAGCGCACTTGCAGCTATGCGCTGGTGGTTTAAGGTATAAGGTACTGCAAACCCACACAGAAATCTGCCTCAAAATACGGAGAACGATCTTATTAGTATTAAGAACATTCTACTCATTATAATAAAATATAATATGGAAAAATGTAATCCTTTATATGTAAATTAATAGATTTATTTTGCAGGAAAATATACTCATTGAAAACGCGCAGCAAACATAAAAATACCTGTATTTTATCTGGTTCAAATATGGGATAAAATTTGCTTTAATCTGTAAAAGTTTAAACACACAAATGCTGTAATGTATGTTACAATCACAGGGTATGTGTCAGCAGAGATGGAAAATACATAATGTAATGGCTTGAAGTAGATGTTTGACACAGACAAAGGGCGTATCAGGTTTTGAAAATCGACACATAGTGCCAGCCTGATAATCCTGATAATATATAATAGAAGGAGGCAGGTGCCATTTTTACAGACATCTGCAAAAGAAGATTGTATGAGTAAAGAAAGTAACAACGGCGACAGAGAAAAGTTCGCCTCCAGACTGGGGTTCATCCTCGTATCGGCGGGATGTGCTATTGGTCTTGGAAATGTATGGAAGTTCCCGTATATATGCGGGCAGAATGGCGGAGCAATATTTATCGTGATATATCTGCTGTGTCTGCTGCTTCTGGGATATCCTATCCTTACCTGTGAGTTTGCGATAGGCAGAGGGAGTGGCAAGAGCGTTGGTTCAGCGCTTAAGGAGCTTGCGCCGAAGGGCGGCAACTGGCATAAATTCAGCTGGTATGCCTATGCCGGCAACTATCTGCTGATGATGTTCTATACTATGGTAGCGGGCTGGATGGTATACTATGTGTACGTCATGGGATCAGGACAGCTTCATGGTGGGTCAGTAGAAGCAATAGAAGACAAATTTACAGGGATGCTTGCATCACCGGGACTTATGGTCGCAATCACACTTGCGGTCATCGTGTGCTGCATAGGTATATGTTCACTGGGACTTCAGAACGGAGTGGAGAGAGTGACAAAGATCATGATGCTTGCACTTATAGTTCTGATGATAGTCATGGCAGTGAATTCGCTCATGCTCTCGGGCAACGAAGAAGGACTTAAGTTCTATCTTGTTCCAAGTATCGAGCGTGCAAATGCCAGAGGCTGGGGCAATGTATTATTTGACGCCATGACCCAGGCGTTCTTTACACTCAGTGTAGGTATGGGATCCATGGAGATATTTGGAAGTTATATAGGCAAGGAGAGAAAATTGTCTGGCGAGGCGAAGAGTGTTATGTACCTTGATACATTTGTGGCACTCATGGCCGGAGTCATCATATTGCCAGCATGCTTTGCGTACGGGATCAGCCCGGACAAGGGACCATCACTTCTGTTTATGACCCTGCCGAATGTGTTCAACCACATGCCGGGAGGCAGAGTGTGGGGAATTCTGTTCTTCATATTCATGTCATTTGCGGCGCTTTCCACGGTTATCGCGGTGTTTGAGAATATCATATCGATAAGTATAGATATGTTTGGATGGAAGAGAAAGAAGTCACTTATTATAAATCTGATCGGTATATCAGTGCTCTCCCTGCCGGCTGTGCTTGGATTCAATATGCTCTCAGGAATCACTCCGATGGGAGCGGGTACAAATATCATGGATCTGGAAGATTTTCTCGTATCGGGAAATATCCTCCCACTCGGATCATTACTTTTTGTCCTGTTCTGTACAAGAAAGAATGGATGGGGATTTGAAAACTTTGTCGCTGAGGCAGACAACGGTATCGGTAAGCCGTTTCCGCAGTACCTCAGAAAATACATGTCATACGTGCTGCCGCTTATAATTGTGGTAATCTATTTCAAGGGATACTATGATACATTTGCCCCGAAGGGACCAAAACTGCTGTGTATCTGGATGGGAGTTGCAGCATTGTTTGTTCTTTTCATAGGCTATCTGGCGTTTGGACATGGACGGAGCAGAAGAGAGCAGACAAAAGAGTAATTGCGTTTTGGAAATGTCTCAAAAAAATTTATGAATTTAACGCAGACTCATTGTTTTATGAGACAAAATGTGATAATATATAAGTACCAACAGTAAGTCCTTCGATAGTGCGTTTATCTATGTAAGTGTTCTGTGTGAGCATCGCTCGGAGGCAATTGGTATTTTAAATATTTCAAAAAAGGGATTGAAACCGCGATATGGGTCGCAAGGTTCAATCCCTTTTTGATTATGTGAACAACGATCCAAAGTCCGTGTATGCACGGACTTTTAGCCCTAATTTCAATAATTATGGTTTAGTATGTCGAAACATATACTGAGATATGATATACTGTCGTAGTTGCCACCCCTAGATGGGCACAGAAAGGGGGATAGAGCATGATAGATATCATATCTTCTTTGGTTATTTCTATTGTGGCAGGTATAGTGGCTTACTATATTTGCAAGTGGCTGGATAGAGATAAGTAGTGTGGTGATCAGCCCAGGGAATACGTCGCCTTGCCCAAAAGACGGAGAAAACCCCAGAGGGTGCAACCTCTGGGGTTTTCGTCAGCTTAGTGTATAGAGCTGATAGAAATATCTTCTTTAATTTCTGTGGCAATTATATCATATGCAAAATGAAAAAACAATATACATAATGAGAAAACAATTTATACTGGAAAAAATCAATATATTGTAAGAACAGAAAATTTGACAATTAATTTATGTCAATTCATAGACTCCTTTAAGTATCCCCAGTTCCCTCATAAGCTCCAGCTCATCAGTATAGTGTCCGGTCTGCAAGTGAGAATAGAACAGATTAGAAAATACATCCGCTATCTGCACAAATTTGTTGCAGGCCGAGTCAAAGTAGCTCACTGAGAAATTACCTGCGACCTGACCTGACAGTGAAAGCTCAGTGTTCAGGTAATTTTCAAGGAATGATTTGTTCTCCACCCGCTCATTCCTCTCGTCAAGCTGCAGAAAGCAGTCCTCGTCAGGAAGATATCCATTCTGTATGAAGTAGAGCAGGGCAGATTTGATGGAGAAGTTGAATGTCCTGGAGATGTTGTCGAAGAATCGGTTCGGCAGATTTTCATTCTTCATCATGATATAGTACACGTCAAAGTGATGCTTCCTGGAGAAGTAATTCACAAATATGTGCTTCATGTCTCTGTCAAACTGTGCACCTTTTAGTTCACGGAATTTGCCGTCCCGGAACATTCTCCCGCCGTGCTTGGTGATCTTGCCGGTCATGTCATCGACCTTATCACTGTCCAGATCAAGAAGCATCTCATAGTTGGAAGAAATAAATCTCTTGTAAGCACGCTCAAGGGCGACGGGATCGAGGACATGGATCATAGACACCACGAAATACTGATCGTTTGTGGCATATTTATTGATAGAACCTGATTCGTCTATGTAAATGTTCACGATTCCCGCCTCCTTATATAATCGAATTCTTCGCCATGTCTAAGTGTTAATCCACTGATACAAGCTCTATTTTGAAGTTGAGCTCTTTGCCGGCCATCTCATGGTTTGCATCAAATGTGATGGATTCGTCATCTTTTTCAATGACCTTTACAAGGAACTGCTGTCCCATTGAATTGGCAAGGTATACCTGATTGCCGATCTCAAGATTCTCAGCGCCAGGCATATCTGCAAGAGGAGCCTTGATGATGGCCTCCGGGTCAGGCATTCCGTATGCATCCTCAGGACGAAGATGTACATCGATGATATCGCCAACGTTCATGCCCTCAACTGCCTGATCAAATCCCGGAATCATCTGTCCTGCACCGCAAACGAACTCGATAGGCTCGCCCCTGTCATATGAAGAATCGAACTTTGTTCCGTCGTTGAATGTTCCTGTGTAGTGAACCTTACAGGTTCTTCCTGTGTTACTCATAAAAATTTGTCCTCCAATTGGGTAATATGTCATTAATTGTAACATGAAATAGAGGGAATGGATATAGGAAAAATTATGGCGTTCCAACCTCGATAAGATTGCCGTCAGGATCATAGAATCTGATGACTTTTTGTCCCCATGAATGAGTCATGAGACGATTGACATATTCAATGTCGTATGGCGACTCATCAAGTTTTTGTGCAAACTCCTCGATATTATTTTCTTCAAAATATAACTCCGAAGCATTGTTATGTGGAATTACAAGATTTTCAATGAATTCAGCCCAAATAGTTGCATCCTGAAGGACCAGCCCTCCCGTCAGGATCACATTTCCCTCGTTGTCCAAGATAACCTCAAGCCCGAAGATATCTTTGTAAAATTTTTTTGATCGTTCAATGTCATTTACGACGATTAGTACATTTTTTAATTGCATAGCGGTTTTCTCCCAAATGTATAATATAAGTTGGTTTCTGGTATTTAGTTTACCAAATGATTTGCGAACAGTCTACATAATATATGGTAAAATTAGAAAAAGCTATTTATTGATTGTAGCGGCAGCGTATTGTGCAGTCGGCGAGGATAGAGTAAACTGAAACCAGTTTAGAATGAATGGAGATAAATTATGTTGAAATTAGGATGTCATGTGGGTATGTCGGGCAAGGAGATGATGCTAGGCTCAGTGAAGGATGCTGTGGCATTTGGCGCAAATACATTTATGCTCTACACAGGCGCACCACAGAATACGAGACGCAAAGATATATCGGAGCTTAGGATACAGGAGGCACATGAACTCATGGCTCAGAACGGCATAGAGGAGTTCGTGGTCCATGCGCCGTATATAATCAATCTTGCAAATACAGTAAATCCTGCGACTTATGAAATCGCAGTGGAATTCCTCGCAAAGGAGATTGACAGGGCGACAGCGATGGGATCACAGACCATAGTCCTTCATCCGGGCTCACATGTAGGAGAGGGCGTGGACAAGGGAATTGCAAGCATAGTAAAGGGCCTGAATGAAGTCCTGACCGCGGACACCGCATGCCACATAGCTCTGGAGACCATGGCGGGAAAGGGCAGTGAGATTGGAAGAAACTTTGAGGAGCTTGCGCGAATCTATGATGGAGTGAGTCATAATGACAAGCTTCGTGTGTGCTTTGACACTTGTCACACCAGCGATGCGGGCTACGACATCATACATGATTTCGATGGAGTCGTGGAGAAGTTCGACAGACTCATCGGCAAAGATCAGATAGCCGTGTTCCATATGAACGACAGCAAGAACGAACCGGGAGCGGCTAAAGACAGACACGAGAACTTTGGGTTTGGCAAGATAGGTTTTGAGCCACTCATGTACATCATGAACCACCCAGACTTCATGGAAGTCCCAAAGATCCTGGAATCCCCATACATCAAAGACCCGGAAAACAGCAAGAAAAGCTACGAGCCGTTCAAACGGGAGATAGCAATGATCCGAAATGGGAAATTCGATCCGAAGATGAGGGAGAAAGTGGTGGAAGATAACAGATAAAAAAGGAGTTCTACTTAGTAGAACTCCCTGAATGTTTTCTTTCGGCATCTCTGCCTATCCGGGTTTTGGTAAACAAACAACCCTTATGAAGCTCAGCCATGCACTGTTTCCCGGAACATCACACGCATCATCACTCTACAGCCTGCTACGACTATTAAGTTTACGTCAGTCTGATAGGCAACTCCTGTCACCTGCATAACAGCGCTTTCGCCCCGTTTCTATTATTCATTATAAACTGAACTGCAAGAAAAACAATAAACCGGCAGTTTACCCCTTGCATATCTAATGTTCAGTCAAAACACAGGCAATTGGTCTGCTCCGTCTACAAACTATATTAAAGGCTGGTCACTATATCTGTAATCCCATCGGTAGTGAAGACTGCCGAGCTTCAGGATTTTCCTGCCGAGCTGAAGACCGCAACGCTCTTATCGCGGTCGTAAGCGAGTGCAAATGGAAAATTCTGAAGCGACAGCAGTCGAACGTGATGGGATTACAGATATAGTGACCAGCCTTTTCAATACCTGTAAACGGAGCAGATCAATTACCGTTCGTTTATCATTCCTCCGGATGCTCCGTCAGCCAATGCTCGATGACCTGCGCATCAGAGTGACACTGCACAAAAGTTCCGTTGATCCTCTGGGTACTCTCAATACCCTTTCCAGTCGTGATGACAAGCTCGCCAGGCTGAGCCTCGTCGAGGGCTCTTGTGAGAGCCTGCTCCCTGTCAACGATTATATAGCAAGGCTTTGTGATGTACTGCTTGATCTCCTTGCAGATCTCCTCACAGGACTCAAAGCCCGGATCCTCCATGGTGAGAACAACCTTGTCGGCATACTGCTCAGCAAGTCTTCCCATATCCTCACGGCGCTTCTTGTAACGCTCACCGCCACAGCCGAATACAACGGTTATAGACTTTGGCTTCATGGTCTTTTTAACCATCTCATACAGTCTGTACATGCTTATATAGTTGTGTGCGTAGTCGATCATAAATGTGCGATCCTTCCAGTGATATACCTGTAGTCTTCCCGGAACATATACATCTCTGATGCTGCTTCTGATCTGATCATTTGGAATGCCGATGAGAAGAGAGGAGATGATGGCGGCAACAATATTTTCAACATTGTAATCACCGATCAGGTTGGTGTTGTATGCTCTGTTCTCTCCTCCGTATATAAGCTCAAAGTAGCTGTTATGGTCTGTGAGATCTTCATTGTGGATGCTGGCGAAGTCAGTATCCTTTTCAAAGAAATCGTCATCCCTTGACATGAGCTTTTCAATTGATTCCTTGCTTCCGTATACAACAACGTGCTTGTCTCTTACTTCATTATATATAGTCTCAAAATATCTTGTGTCACTGTACAGCACAACGTTGTCGCACTGCTTCAGGAAGGATACCTTGCATCCGAGATAGTCCTCCATGGAGGCGTGCTCTGTCGGGCTGATGTGATCGTAGTCGATATTGGTAAATACTCCGACCTTGTAGTGCTCTCCGTAGATACGGTTCATCTTCATGGCCTGGGAAGAAACTTCCATTATACAGTGTGTACAGCCTTCATCTACAGCCATGTCGAAGTATGTCTGG
>ULOT01068302.1_pt1 | contig 12135 bp, 7 predicted proteins | sample 1952811 | NCBI WGS metagenome assembly ULOT01 (sample SAMEA4835609, study PRJEB28245) | human gut metagenome | biome: gut microbiome; material: fecal sample | place: Denmark | collected 2008
ATCGGCTACCTGTTCGGCCAGTACAAGCGCATCCGCGACGAATACTCCGGCGTGCTCACCGGCAAGGGCCTCGAATTCGGCGGCTCCCTGGCTCGCACCGAGGCTACCGGCTACGGCCTGTGCTACTACACCCAGGAAGCCCTGCGCGTCCTGAAGAACGATTCCTTCGAAGGCAAGACCGTCGTCATCTCCGGCTCCGGCAACGTGGCCATCTTCGCCACCGAGAAGGCCCAGGCCCTCGGCGCGAAGGTCGTCACCGCCTCCGATTCCAACGGCTACGTCTACGATCCGGACGGCATCAAGCTCGACATCGTCAAGGACATCAAGCTCGGCCACCGCGGCCGCATCAAGGAGTACGCGGAGCGTGTTCCGGGTGCCGAATACCACGAGGGCTGCAAGGGCGTGTGGACCGTGCCGTGCGACATCGCGCTGCCGTGCGCCACCCAGAACGAAATCGATGAGGAGTCCGCCAAGGCCCTCGCCGCCAACGGCTGCAAGGTCGTGTGCGAAGGCGCCAACATGCCGTCCACCCCGGAGGCAATCGCCGTCTATCAGGACAACGGCCTGCTGTACGGCCCGGCTAAGGCCGCCAACGCGGGTGGCGTGGCTGTGTCCGGCCTTGAGATGAGCCAGAACTCCTACCGCCTTTCCTGGACGTTCGAAGAGGTGGACAACAAGCTCAAGTCCATCATGGAGAACATCGTCGCCAATTCCCTGGCCGCTGCCAAGGAGTACGGCCATGAGGGCGATCTGATGCTCGGCGCCAACGCCGCCGGCTTCGTCAAGGTCGCCAACGCCATGGTCGCCCAGGGCGTGCTCTGATCGTCTTTCACAATCCGTTTCAACGGTCCGTGCGATTCGTTCGCACGGACCGTTTTCATATGCGTTACGGCATAACGCGCAACGCAGTATGACGATTGCATAAAAGCGACCGCATAATCGCGATTACATAAGAAAAGACGGCGCCTCCCGAAGTAGGGAAGCGCCGTCTTCTTATGTTGCACGAACGGCTTACGTTGCGCAAGCGCCGTACGAACGCCGTATGACGAATCGATCAGTCGTCGCCGAGCGTCACGTGGATGCCGCCGACCAGCGTGCTCACCACGTTGTACAGCAGCGTGAGAATCACCACCAGCACGGTGAACAGCACCACTTCGATGATGGAGAAGATGGTGACCGCGCTCAGCACGGTGCTCAGCGAAAGCACGTTGGCAAGGTCGAATCCGCCGGCGTCAAGACCGGTGGAGGACACGATCTGCGTCACCTGATCGAACACGCCGACCACGTTCAGCAGCAGCCACAGCAGCGTCACCGCGACGATCTGGATGATGCCTCCCGCGATGGAAAGCATGAACGCCACCTTGGCCGCGGACCATGCGTCGATGCGGGTCAGGGACAGGCTCATGCGGCGGGCGCGAGGCGCGCCACGACGCGCTTTTTCACGAACCTTCACACCGCCGGACGCGGCGGCCATGTTCTCATGCGCCTGAGACTGTTCCGTACCGCTCAACGGCTGGCTGGATGCGGAACGGGCCACGCGTGGGGCCTGCGCCCCTGCCTGCGCCTGATGGCTTTCATTGTTCTCGCTCATCGTTGCTCCTTGCAGAATCTTGCCTACTTCTAGCCGAGGCTACCAGTTTTCGCAGACGATTCCCCGCCTGTGTCTCAGGCCTCTACATTCTCGCCATCGCCGGCATCGGAAGTGGCTTCCGTACCGGTTTCAGCGGAGTTTTCAGTAGTGGTTTCGGCTTGCGATTGCGCGGCTGCGTCGTTCTGGACTGCTCCGTTTTCCGCGGCGGCCTGCTCGGCGTCATCCTCGTCGGTCTCCTCGTTACGTGCTATGGAGATGATTTCGTCGTTCTTGTCAGGCTTGGCGAGCGTCACACCCTGGGTGGTACGTCCGGTGCGCTTGACTTCGGCGACGTTGGAGCGGATGACCTTGCCGGACTTCATGATGGCCATGATCTGGTCGGATTCCTCCACGATCACGGCACCCACCAGGGAGCCACGGCCTTCGGCGAGCTGCACGGCCTTGACGCCGTAGCCGTTACGGCCCTGCAGACGGTATTCGCTGATGGCGGTGCGCTTGGCGAAGCCCTCGTTGGTGACCACGAGCAGATCCCTGTCGGAATCGCCCTGTACCACATCCATGGCCAAAAGCTCGTCGCCGTCGCGGAACTTCATGCCCTGCACACCGGCGGTCTGGCGGCCCATCGGGCGCAGCTGCTCGTCGTTGGCTTCGAACTTCAGGCTCATGCCCTGCTTGGAGACGAGGATGATGTCGTCGTCGGCGTTGCACAGCGCGGCACCGATCAGCTCGTCGGCGTTCTCGCCGTTCTCGTCGGTCATGAGTCGTACCGCGATCAGACCACCCTGACGCGGGGAGTCGTATTCGGCGAGCGCGGTCTTCTTGACCTTGCCGGAACGGGTGGCGAGCACCAAGTACTTGGCCACGTCGTAGTTCGGAATCGACAGCACGGTCTGGATCGTCTCGTCCGGGCCGAACTGCAGCAGGTTCGCCACGTGCTGTCCCTTGGAATCGCGGGAGCCTTCCGGCAGCTCGTATGCCTTCAGACGGTACACGCGGCCCTTGTTGGTGAAGAACAGCAGCCAGTTGTGCGTGCTGGTCAGGAAGAAGTGGTCCACCACGTCGTCCTCGCGCAGCTTGGCGCCCTTGATGCCCTTGCCGCCGCGGTGCTGCGCGCGGTATTCGTCGGCCTTGGTGCGCTTGATGAAACCGGAGTGGGTCACGGTGACGACCACGTTTTCTTCGGCGATCAGGTCTTCGACGTTCATCTCGCCGGAGTACGGCAGAATCTTGGTACGGCGTTCGTCGCCATACTTGGCGACGATGTCGTCCAGCTCGTCGCCGACGATCTTGCGCTGGCGTTCCGGCTTGGCGAGGATGTCGTTGTAGTCGGCGATCTTGCGCATGAGCTCGTTGTGCTCGTCGAGGATCTTCTGACGTTCCAGGGCGGCCAGTCGGCGCAGCTGCATGGCGAGGATGGCGTCGGCCTGCACCTCGTCCACGTCAAGCAGGTCCATAAGGCCCGTGCGGGCGGTCTCCGCGGACTCGGAGGCACGGATGAGGGCGATGACCTCATCGATCATGTCAAGGGCCTTCAGATAGCCCTGCAGGATGTGGTCGCGTTCCTCGGCCTCGCGCTTGAGGTAGGTGGTACGGCGTGCGATGACTTCGAGCTGGTGGTTTACCCAATGACGGATGAACGCATCCAGGGACAGCGTGCGCGGCACACCGTCGACCAGTGCCAGCATGTTCGCGCCGAAGGTCTGCTGCAGCTGGGAATGCTTGTACAGGTTGTTGAGCACGACCTTCGGCACGGCGTCGCGCTTGAGCACGAGCACGAGGCGCTGGCCAGTACGGCCGGAGGTTTCGTCGCGCATGTCGGCGATGCCTTGGATCTTGCCGTCGCGCACCGCTTCGCGGATGGACACGACCAGACGATCCGGGTTGACCTGGTACGGCAGTTCGGTGATCACGAGGCACATGCGGCCCTTGATCTCCTCGGTGTTCACCACGGCTCGCATGGTGATGAGGCCACGGCCGGTACGGTACGCCTGTTCGATGCCCTTATGGCCGAGAATCGTGGCGCCGGTAGGGAAGTCCGGTCCCTTGATGATGCGGATCAGGTTGTCGAGCAGTTCCTCACGGCTCGCGTCCGGATGGTCGAGCGCCCAATGCACGCCTTCTGCCACCTCGCGCATGTTGTGCGGAGGAATGTTGGTCGCCATGCCGACGGCGATGCCGGACGAGCCGTTGCACAGCAGGTTCGGGAAGCGGGCCGGCAGCACGGTCGGCTCCTGCGTCTTGCCATCGTAGTTCGGCAGGAAATCGACGGTGTCCTTGTCGATGTCACGCACCATTTCCATGGCGAGCGGCGCCATACGGCATTCCGTGTAACGCATTGCGGCTGCCGGGTCGTCGCCGGGGGAGCCGAAGTTGCCCTGGCCGTCGACGAGCGTGTATCGCATCGACCACGACTGCGCCATACGCACCAACGTGTCGTAGATGGCGGAATCGCCGTGCGGATGGTACTTGCCCATGACTTCGCCGACGACGCGTGCGCACTTGGAGTAGCCGCGGTCGGGGCGGTAGCCGCCGTCGTACATCGCGTAGATCACGCGGCGGTGCACCGGCTTCATGCCGTCTCGCACGTCCGGAAGGGCACGATCGACGATGACGGACATGGCGTACGCCAGATAGGATTCGCGCATTTCCTGCTGCAGATCCTTCTTCTGGACGCGTTCGCCGACCATCAGGCCATAATCGGTGTTGTCGGCCTCCTGCGGGCTCAACGGTTCCATGGAGCCGTCAGACACGAACTGGCCGTCTTCGTTGCTGTTGTTTTCGTCTGCCAATTTCTAATCCTTGCTTTGAAGTCCTGCGAAACCCTACGCGTTTACGCGTCGATCCAGCTGACGTTGCGTGCGTTGCGCTGGATGAACAGACGACGTGGTTCGACTTCGTCGCCCATGAGCATGGAGAAGGTCTCGTCGGCCGCGGCCGCGTCTTCGATCTGCACCTGCTTCAGAATGCGATGGTCAGGATCCATGGTGGTCTCCCACAGTTCCTGGTAGCTCATCTCGCCCAGACCCTTGTAGCGCTGGATGCCTTCGCCCTTCGGCAGCTGGCGGCCCGCGGCCTTGCCTTCGGCGAGCACGCGGTCGCGTTCGGCGTCGGTGTACACGAAGTCGTGCGGGCCCTTGGTCCACTTGAGGCGGTACAGCGGCGGCATGGCCACGTACACGTAGCCGGCGGTGATCATCGGGCGCATGTAGCGGAAGAACAGCGTCAGGTTCAGGGTTGCGATATGCGCGCCGTCCACATCTGCATCGGCCATGATGATGACCTTGTGGTAGCGCACCTTGTTGAGGTCGAAGTCCTCGCCGTAGCCGCCGCCGACGGCGGTGATCAGCGATTCGATGGTGTCCGACTTCATCATGCGGTCCAGGCTTGCGCGCTCGGTGTTGAGGATCTTGCCTCGCAGAGGCAGGATGGCCTGCGTGATCGGGTTGCGTCCCTGGATGGCGGAGCCGCCTGCGGAATCACCCTCCACGATGAACAGCTCGCATTCCTCCGGATTGTTGGACTGGCAGTCCTTGAGCTTGTCCGGCATGCCGGCCGATTCGAAGATCGACTTGCGGCGGGTGTTCTCACGTGCCTTCTTGGCGGCCAGGCGCGCACGGGAGGCCTCGATGGCCTTCTGGATGATGTTCTTGGCCTCGTTCGGGTGGGCGTCGAACCAGTCGCCGAGCTTGTCGGTCATGACGCGCTGCACGAAGGTCTTCGCCTCGGAATTGCCGAGCTTGGTCTTGGTCTGGCCTTCGAACTGCGGGTTGGTGAGCTTGACGGACACGACGGCGGTCAGGCCTTCGCGCACGTCGTCGCCGGACAGGTTCTCGTCCTTGTCCTTGAGGATGTTCTTCTCGCGGGCGTAGCGGTTGACCAGCGAGGTCAGCGCGGCGCGGAAGCCCTCCTCATGGGTGCCGCCCTCGGTGGTGGAGATGGTGTTGGCGAAGGTGTGCACGGCTTCGGAATACGCGGTGGTCCACTGCATGGCGATTTCCGCGGAGATGCCGATCTTCAGGTCCTCGGCCTCGAAGTCGATGACGTCCGGTTCGACCGGGGTGGCCTTGCGGGACTTCACCAGGTAGTCGACGTAGTCCTTGATGCCGTCGTTGTACTGGTAGGTGACGGTCTGGAACTTGTCTTCGGTTTCGGATTCCTCGCCGGAAACCTCGTCGCCGGCCTGGTCGGGCTCGCGCAGGTCGGTCAGGGAGATCTTCAGGCCCTTGTTCAGGAACGCCATCTGCTGGAAGCGGTTGCGCAGGATCTCGAAATCGTAGGTGGTGGTTTCGAAGATCTTGCCATCGGCCCAGAAGGTCACGGAAGTGCCGGTGGACTCGCCTTCCTCCATCGGCTTGCCCTTGAGCAGACGCGCGGTCGGCTTCTGGTCGATGTAGGTCTGGGTCCAGTGGAAGCCCTGACGGCGCACTTCGATGTCCACACGGGTGGACAGCGCGTTCACCACGGAGATGCCCACGCCGTGCAGGCCGCCGGAGACCGCGTAGCCGCCGCCACCGAACTTGCCGCCAGCGTGCAGCTTGGTCATCACGGTTTCGACACCGGAGATGCCTTCGCCCGGCACTTCGTCGACCGGGATGCCTCGGCCGTCGTCCACCACGCGCACGCCGCCGTCCGGCAGAATCGTCACTTCGATGTGCGACGCGTAGCCGGCAAGCGCCTCGTCGACGGAGTTGTCGACGATCTCATACACCAGATGGTGCAGGCCGCGAGGGCCGGTGGAGCCGATATACATGCCAGGGCGGATACGCACCGCCTCAAGGCCTTCCAGCACCCTCAGATCGGACGCGTCGTAATGTTCCGGAGACAGCGAATCGTCAAGTTGCGCATCTTCGAGCTGGTCGTTCTGGATCTGATCCTGAATCTGATCTTCCTGCGTGTTTTCAGCTGATTCGTTCAGCGAATCCGCATCAAGGTCTGCCACAGAGATTCCTTCCTGCATTTTTCCCGCCATCAAGGGTCATTTCCGCAGGTGATACCACCTAGAACGCAAATAAAGGCCCCTTCTAGGCGTTTACATACACTGCTGGATATTCTACTCATGGAGGGGGACAGCGCGCTATAGACATTTGTCCTTGGAATTCAACGGTTTCCAACGGCTTCGGCATGGTTCCGAACGCGTCCGACAAGCCGGAAAACCTCCGTAAACCCCGTCGCAACGGCCTGTTTCACGCGCGCCACAATCGATCTCTCCTGTCAGAGAGGTCGATTGTAAGTCGACTTCGCAATAGCCCTCAGTAGCGAATCTTCCTTGAGATACGCCCACGGCTGAACCCTTGGCTCTGCGGGCCGGTGACCCTCACCTCATTGATGGTCAGACCTTCGAGTTTCCTGCGGATGGTGTCCGTCAGCAACGGCGTCATATACGACAGGGTGGTGGTCCAGGCCGGGCTGTCGCAACGTATCGTCAGCACGCCGTCTCGCAGGCTGGCGGGGTAGGAGTGCTTCGCGTTCTCCACGCCCACCACCTGGTCCCAATGGTCGCGCATCTGCGCCATTTTGAGGTGGGGTATCCATGCGCCGTTCGATGCCAGCAGATTGAACAGGCTGCCGACGGTTTCCGGATCGCGTCCGGGTTTGCCGAAGCTTTCCCACGCCTTGCGCGCGCGTTCCTCGCGTTCCTTGAGCCGCCCGGCACGGTCGCTGATGCGGTCGAACACTTCGGCCGGCAGTTTGCGTTGGTCGAGGTTCAGCAGTTCGCAGATTGGTGGTTTCGGCATTAGGATTCGGCCTCGATTCCTTGCGATTGCGCGCCACGTCCGGCGGCAAGCATGGCCGCCATCGCCGCGATATCACCGTCCGTCTCCTGCGATTGCGCACGCAGCGCGGCAACGTCGATGACATGCGCCTCGCCTTGCGGAATATCGCTTGCCGCGGCGACGGTGATCAGCACCTGGTCCTGCCGTCGCGCGAAGTCGAGGATCTGCCCGCGACGGGACTCGTCGAGCTGGGCGAACACATCGTCGAGGATCACGATCGGCTTGACGTCGCGCTGCGCCGAAACCACTTCGTACAGCGCCATTTTCAAGGCCAACGCCATTGTCCACATCTCGCCGTTCGAAGCGAATTCGCGGGCTGGCATGTCGTTGAGCCGCAATGTCAGATCATCGCGCCGCGGTCCGATCAGATTCTGCCCACGGGCCACTTCGCCGGGGTAAATGCGTTGGAAATGACGGCTGATTTCCGCGGCCGGCTCGTCGAACAGAAGCACCTCGTCGAAGGACGGCTCATACACCAGGTCGGCCTGTTCCTCTTCGCCCGCCAGCGAAGCATAGATGCGGGTGAACGGCTCGCGCAGCAGTCCGATCACATCGTTCCGGTCCTTGGTCAATTGCACGCCGAGGGCGATGAATTGGCCGGTCCACACTTCCAGACCGCTCAGCACGGCCTGACGCCCGTATTCGGGATCGATGCCGGAACCGTCAGACAGCTGTTTGAGCAATGCGGCACGCTGTTTGGCAACGTGCGTGAACTGTTGCAACGACTGCGCATAACGGGGCAACAGCAGCGAAGCCGCCTGGTTGAGGAAGTTCCTTCGGGTGGCCGGATCGCCAGACACCAACCGCTGGTCTTCGGGGGTAAAGGACACGGAGGGGACCAAACCCACGATATCCCTCATATATTGCGATTTTCCGCCGTCCACGCGCGCCCTGTTGGCGCCTCGCGCGGCGATGGTGATCTCATATGTGCGCTGTTCGCCCGCATCTTCGACGTTGGCCCGGACAGTGGCGGAAGGGTGGCCTTTTTCGACCAGCGGCAGCGATGACGAGGTGCGGTGGCTGGAGCCGGTGGACAGCACTTCCACGGCTTCCACGATATTGGTTTTCCCTAGGCCGTTCGAGCCTTGGAGAATGTTGATTCCCGGTTCGAAATCAAGCACGCAATGGTCCCATGACCGGTAATGGTCGAGCGCGAGACGGGAGATATGCATGAAAACCGGAATTCCTTGAAGGTGATGGCATGGTGGCCCGGACGGGAACTTGCCGTCCGGGCCACAGGTGGAACGAAATCAGTTGTTGAAGCGCATCGGAACGAGCAGGTAACGGTAGTCCATGGATTCGTCGGAATCCGCTTCCTGCTGGCCGTTGAATTCCACGGGCTTGACCGCGGTGGTCATCTTCATGCGCACGAACGGCTCGCTGATGGCGCTCAGGCCGTCGACCAGATAGGAGGGGTTGAACGCCACGGTGATGTCCTCGCCGTCCATGTCGATGTCGAGAATCTCCTTCGCCTGTGCTTCGTCGGCGGTGCCGGCCGACAGCGTCAGCTCCTGGCCGGAGAAGACCATGCGGATCGGGGCGTTGCGTTCGGCGACCAGCGAAACGCGCTTGATGGCGTCGATGAGGGCCTGCTTGTTGATGACGGCATGAATCGGGTATTCATCGGCATACAGGCGGTCAACGGCCGGGAATTCGCCGTCGATGAGCTGGGAGGTGGACACGCGGCCGGCGTTCTCGAAGCCCAGCAGGGACGGGTTGTCCGCATCGAAATCGATGGTGACGTTCTGATGCTCGTCCAGCGAACGTGCCATGTCGCGCAGCAGCGAGCCACGGACCAAAGCGGTGGTGCTGATGGTCGCATCCTCCGGCGTCCAGGTGAAGCTGGAACGGGCCAGACGGAAACGGTCGGTGGAGCTCATGATGACCTTGTCGCCCTGGAACTGGACGCGGATGCCGGTGAGCACCGGACGGTTCTCCTCACGGGAGACCGCGACGGACGCCTGGTTGACGGCCTGAGCGAAGGTGGGGGAGTCCACCTGACCCAGTTTCGTCGGCACCACGGGCAGATCCGGATATTCGCTTTCCGGCATGAGCTGCATGGTGAAGGTCGACTTGCCCGACGTGATGGTCATCGTGGAACCATCAGTGGAAAGATAGGTTTTCGCAGCGGGCAGCGACTTGGTGATGTCGGCAAGCAGTTTGCCCAGCACCAGAACGCTACCGGCCTCATCCACGCCGGCTTCGATGTGATGGCGTGCGGAAATGGCGTAGTTGAAGGCGGAAAGCTGGAGTGTGCCGTCAATGGCTTCCAGACGGATGCCCGCCAGAATCGGGGTTGTGGGACGTGCGTCGATGACACGTGTGGTCCATGCCACGGCATCGGCAAGAGCTTGGGAATTGACTTCGACTTTCATGGGGTATTCCTCGTTTCGTTCGATCCACATGCCATTCTAGCGATAAGAGCAACGACGATGAAAGCGTGGGGAATTCCCCGCATTACGAGAATGACGATGAAAGTAAGAAAAACGTACTTTCGTAATAATAAGCCCTGTGGATAGTGTGGATAAGCTCGTTCAGCCCAAGCGCAGCAACGTCTCAGTACGAGGCGACATCTGTGGATAACTTCTGAGTCGAATGTGGATAAGAGCATGGGTTATCCACAGGCTCATGGCCGCGCAAAACTTATCCACAATTCACTGTGAATAATCCACGAGCTATACACTGCCGTTTTCCGTGTTTCCAACGGCTTTTCCACAGACCTTTCCCCGAAATGTGGATATGTATGTGGAAAACTCGATGTACAAGAAATTATGTCCGGGCGTGTCACACGGATAGTAAAAAGGCTGGTAAATAATTTACCAGCCTAAGGAAAACCGTTGGAAATACGCCGTTTGTTGTGGTTGCTTCCGTTACTTGTCGTTGGAACGCTGCTTGAGCTGCAGAGTCAACTCGGTCACGTAGTTGTAGATCTCCTGCTTCTCCTGCATCTCGTCGTTGATGCGCGTATACGCGTGCATCACGGTGGTGTGGTCCTTGCCACCGAAGACCAGGCCGATGTCGTTGAGGCTCATGCTGGTCAGCTCGCGTACCAGATACATGGCAATCTGGCGTGCCAGCGCGATCTTCTTGGTACGCGAACGGCCGACGATGTCGTCGAACGTCAAATAGAAGTACTTGGCCACCTGCGTGATGATGTCCGCGGGCTTGATTTCCACGTCGGTGGTGAAGAAGTCCTGCAAAGTCTGCTCCGCAAGGGCTTTGGTGACCGGCTGGTTGCTCAGCGACGCCATGGCGGTCACACGGTTCAGCGCGCCTTCCAGCTCGCGGATGTTCTCGGTGAACCGTTCCGCGATCAGGTTGAACACGTCGTTGGGAATATTGGAGCCGTTCATGGTGGCGATCATGCGCAGAATGGCGATTCGCGTCTCCAGATCCGGCGGTTTGACGTCCACGGTCAGGCCCGATTCGAAGCGGGAGATCAGACGTTCGTTGAAGCCCTGCAGGTCCTTCGGCGGCACATCGGAGGCGATCACGATGCGCTTGTTGGCCTGATGCAGGGTGTTGAACGTGTGGAAGAACTGCTCAAGGGTCGCGTCCTTGCCGCTCAGGAACTGGATATCGTCGATGAGCAGCACGTCGACCTCGCGGTAGCGGCGGTTGAATTCCTTGATCTGGCCGGAACTTTGGTTCGTATCGGCCAGAGCCTCGATGAATTCGTTGGTGAATTCCTCACTGGTGACGTAGCGGACCTTCAGATTGGGGTCCTTGACCAGCGCGTAGTTGCCGATGGCGTTCAGCAAATGGGTTTTGCCCAGGCCGGAGCCTCCGTAGATACACAACGGATTGAAATCATGGCCGGAACCCTCCGCCACGGCCAGCGCCACGGTACGTGCGAAACGGTTGGAATCGCCGGGCACGAAGGTGTCGAAGGTGGCGTTCTTGTTCAAATGCGTTTCGGGGTCGAGCAGCGGCCTGTTCTGGCCGCTCTGGAAATGGTCCTGTTCCGGCGGCATCGTCGCGGGAATCGGCAACTGGCCCTGCATCGTCTCGTTCGCAGGGGACTTCGCCGGCGATTTCGCGGGGGAGAAGCGCGGATAGGTTTCCTCCGGCTGTTCCTCCGTTTTCGGCTTCATTTCAACGATTTTGAAGGCGGGGAAGATGTCCTGTTCGGCGGATTCGCGCAACGCCTCCATCAACGGCTTGTTCAATTCGGTCTGCAAAGCCTGCTGAGCCGCCTCACTGGGCACGCACAGCATGATGGTCGGACCCCACATGCCTTCGGGATAGACGTTCTCCAGCCAGCTTTTGTCACGTACGGACAGCGACGGATTCTGGTGCAGCAGGGCCAAAGCGTCGGACCACACCCCACGAGCCTGCTCGAGAGGATCTGTTGTCGTGTTATCAGCCACGGATAATCCTTTCTCGACAGACGTACCACTGATGTGCAACTGTATATTTGTACTCTCTTTTCCCCGAGTTATCCACCGGCATGCGTGTTGAAAAGATTGAAATGTGAATAACATTGTTGTAGTTTGTGGATAACTTTTGTGGGGAATTCGGCGGAATCGCAACGATTATGTGGATTGTTTTATGCGGGGAATCCCCATGAAAATGTGAAGAAAAATGGACGACGCGACAATCTGTTCAGGGGTCAGAGTAATTTAGTAGAGCTTGACTCATGAGGAGCCGTGCCTTGGCATGGCTAAAAACACCGGGAGCATTAATTATGAAGAGGACATTCCAGCCGAACAACCGCCGTCGCCACATGAAGCACGGTTTCCGTCAGCGCATGCGCACCCGCGCAGGCCG